>Ga0065711_1028166_pt1 | contig 43194 bp, 27 predicted proteins | sample Hoacrofraction12_FD_59098 | JGI IMG/M metagenome (GOLD analysis project Ga0065711, IMG submission 59098) | Hoatzin crop microbial communities from Cojedes, Venezuela - Epithelial fraction 12 v2 (version 2) | ecosystem: Host-associated > Birds > Digestive system > Esophagus > Crop | place... | reverse complement strand
CTCCTCTCCTCTCCTCTCCTCTCCTCTCCTCTCCTCTCCTCTCCTGGCCATCTCATCACGCACCTCGCCCCGGGGACAGCACGGAGAGCAAAGCACGGGGTCACAGAGCACACAGCACTGCGAGGGGGTTCGCAGGACAGTGTGAAGTGATCTCTTTGCCACATGCGGCCGAGCAGGCTCAAACAAATGTGCTGTGCAATATTCCCCACACAGACGGCCCAGGGCTGCGGAGGCACGGAGGAACCATTTCTGCAACACGCTGTCAGATGGCGAGAAACTCCGCAGGAAAGGAAGTGCGCAGCAGCTCCCAGCTGCCCCGGGCTACAGGCATCCAGCCTACACGCAGCCCTGCTGACACTACATAATTGTCCACAAGTAGGGTAGTCTGAATGGCACCCCTTGAATCACAGACTTTCACGTCTCCAGCAAATGGAAAAGCAGACATCGATAGATGATGAATATAGTGAGAATTGTATTCTAATTGGAAATAAGACGTATATTACCTTGTACTGGATCAAATAACACGAAGGATTAAAACGGCTGTGCCGAATAATTGAGATCCCAGTTGTATAATTTTTCCTATCATTTTAAAGTCAAGCCACAGAACCAGCAGTATTCCACTAATAAAAAAGGTTGCTCATAAAAAGCAAAAATATCAAAGAGCCATCAGTGAATAGGAACGTTAGAGAGAGAAGCAGAATTTTCTCAGTCCTTATCCTTTTGCGTGTGCAAGTACTACTTTATAGGCTTTGATTCTTTTATAAAATGATAAACACAAAGAAACTCCTGACAAGCAGCTAGTGCACTCATACAAGCACATCAGATGTATGGCGACACCGAAAATTTTCTCTTTACCCTCCCAACCTTGTGATGCTGTGTGCACTTGTGGTCCTGTGCAATTGGAAAGAATTGGCAAGACATGACTTGACAACCAGAATAACAGCTACATCCAGTTGTAAACTGGGGGTTCAAAACAGAAATACTTACGGGGTTTAAGCCAGCTCCGTCTGAAGGGATCACTTTCTAAACCTAGATGGGACTAAACAGATTCCTTCCTACTGGGGCTGTTTGTCCCCAACATCATGCAAAGCAAGAGGCCGTAACCGTAGGCACATTTGAAGCCTCTGCTTCGTACTACTAGTAGCTTGAAATTCAGACTACAGGCTCTTTTAAAAGATAGTATTTTTCCAGAAATGTTTATTTTAAGTTTAGAGCTGTTATTGTTACTTCTTCTCAGTGGTGTAAAAGTCCAGTTGGAAGAGTTTTCTTTCCTCTGCATTGAGGTTGAAAATTCCTGGAAAGCCATGACAATATTCAGCATTCATGATTACACAGACAGACATATTTCATGAAAATTGCATAGGCTTTTAATACAGGATTATGAATGAGCTCTAATGTTGAAATTATATTAGATTGAATTTCAGAACGTATTTAACATATTTCCATACAGCAACCTTGGGATGTCTTTTCAATAACAGTGATTATTACAGGCAGGCTGTTTTTTATGAAAACATTTGTTCAGGGTGGACAAGGCTTCCTGAAAAATGTTGTACATCTTTACGGCTGACGTTTTAGTTGTTTTGAATTAACTTTTTTCACAGCCAGAATGAAATGTTTCACCATATAATTCTTCATGCGTGTCTTCAAACAAACCTGGAGACTTTGCCATGAATTCTCTGAACTGTAATGCAATCTTGGGCATGAAAACACTTTTTGAGCTGGAGGTGAGCATTTCGTCCCAAGTTGTTACTCTCAAAATATAAATATTCTTACCTAACGTCTGGCTTTTAAAAGCAGCAGTTGCCTCAGCTGATTCGAAAGCACCTCAGAATATCATCTTGTAAACAATCCCAGGCTCGCTCTTTTACAGGCCTCCTATGGCTGACTGCCCGGCCCGTGGATCTTGATAAGGACAAGCTGTTTGATGGAGTGGAATAGAGTTCAGATTTTTGTTTGCATAATGGCAAACACACTGAGATCATGCATCGCCCAGGACAGCGTATGCATTTGGATCTCACCTTTGGGATCTGCTTGTAAGAGCAGTTTCCCTCTCCATCCTCATGGCACACCTCAGGGACGGTCCCCTGGACCACTGGCTCAGCTCTGCCATTTTGCCCTTTTTTTCTCCCTTACAGAAAGCAGCAGACTTCATATTCCTTTCTCTGAAACATTAGTGGTTTAAAACATGGTTAATTTGGAAGTGGATCCACTAGGTACAGCTCAAGGTAACAGAGCGTGCGTTTGGCAGTTTCTGTGGTTCTCTGCTGGGGTTGCTGGACTTGCTTCTCCACATCCACTCGCTGCCATGAAGAGCACCTGGACTGTCACGTTACACTGATGCCGCATCCTATTTGCCTCACTCACGTCGGTGTCAATCGGAAGTAATGCCACAGAAAACACTTGAACGCTTTTCCAGCGCAAGGCACTGAGAGGCTTTCTCTCAGCCATTAGCAAGTTCAATAGCTCTCATTAGTCCAGTTTAGTCACTGGAGAAAAGAGATGTGTGTTTCCTACACTGGTGGCATAAACGCTCCCCTCACTTTTGTACTGCTGTGAAACGTGTATTTTCAGGGCTAAAACAGTAATCCATTCACAGTATGCTTCTGAAACCGACCCTATTTTATTCACCTCTCCTCAATGGTCAAAACTGTGTAACTGGATGCCACAGGCTCTATACTCCTAACACCTAATAGAGATTCTTTGAAGGGATGTTTTGAAGACATTTGAAATAGGAAGCTCTGTGCCCTATCCTCACTGCTGTTGTGAAACTCCAGGGGAGTCCACATAGATGTGGATTTTTATTGCAGTTTAACATTTCGAAACACCATTTTGCTGGTTAAGAATGGGCTGAATCATCTAAAATTGACTTTTATTTTTGCCCTCTAACTTGACCCACAGAATGTATCTACTAATTAAATGTCAACAGGAAACAAATGTCTTCACAGGGGGAAAGTCGTTATCTACGGCAATTTTGGTTTGTGGTGAAAAAGCTAGGATGAAAAAAAAATCGACATACAGAAAGTCACATGCATTTTTAAACAGTGTTACAAACTCGTGCATGGCCACCCAGCTAGGGATGGAAATGGCTGGAAACACACGGTCTCTCCAGGGTGGACTCAGTACGGTCCAGCAGACCGTGCCTTTGTAGCTGAGCTGTCCTCAGACATGACAAGTCCTGCACTCTTAGAAAGAGCGGGCTTGGCTGCCGAGCAAGGAGAAACAAAGCCGTGCATCCTGCTCGATCAGCCTCAGCCCTGCGATACAATTCAGAATGAAGCAAAACTCTATATAAAAGTGCCTCCATTTGTACTAATAGTAGGAACCTTTCGTATTGTTTTTTTTTCTTGCCGTTCCGTATCAACTTCTCAAAGATTCCTTTCTTCTGTTTTTCCACTAATGACCTAGAAGGAAATCTGACTTGGAGAAATCTCCATAGCCTGAACAGTCTCCCCGACTGAAAAATGAAATAGAATACCCAGAGAGAAGAGAAAACCCTGCCCTCCCACGTGGCATCTGGGTGTAGGAAAAGCGCTGCTCCACTATGACCAAAATGCTGTTAGATGCAGCCCACTACTGGGCACTGTCTCAGCCTTTCAAGAAATCACTTTCCACTGTAAACACTGACTGCAGTCAATGCAAAATATTTACTCTTCTCATTTGAGAATCTCTCACATGCTTTGAGGTATTTGAGTTCCTAAGTGAGAATACCAAATATTATTCCTGTTGCATGTACGTCAATCAGCTCTTGGACGCTCTCCCTCTATGTCATTGTGTCAGTAAGGATGCGTGAAGCTGCCCTTTGGTCGGATTGCTGTTTGGTTTAAAACGCGACTTTTGGGTGTTGCTGAAACCACCTCCCACCACAGCTGTCCTTGTTTTCCAAAGCAAACAGCCTCTGGCGTCTTGTGACCTGAACAGCCCCATGTGTCTGACCTTGAAAAACAGAAAATATTTTATTTGAAAAGAAAAATCTGCAGTCTAAATGATTTGGGGCACTGCTTTCCTTCCTCAGCAGGATGCTGGAATGCCCAGGCTTTGGTAGGAGCTGCTTACACGCCACAGACATACACAGGAACATATTTGCCCTCTAATGATATATTAGGCAATGGTTTTGAGTTGGCAGGCTACTAAAAGCCCTAGCCAAACAAAGATAAAATCGTAATTTATCAACAGAGAATACTGAATTCATGGTCACTGGTGGCTGCTGGGACTGGCGGTAGCCCACAAAGCTGAAGCTGGCAACACGGCGGCAACAAATCTAGAGATTGCTTAGAATTCCCTCAGCTTTGGAAAAAACAAACACTGTTCAGATTTTTTTCCCAGAAATTGTTCACACTAGGAACAAGATAAAATGACCACCTTTCTCAAAATCCTGTACGATGGGCCTGAAGCAGCAAAGGTGTATGAAAACACCGTGACTGGAAGCATCTTCCGCAGCGCGTACAGGCAGGCGTGAAAATGGAGCGGTAACGGTGCAGGCGGCGAGGCAGCTGGGCACTGTCTCACCGCGGGGTCGGCAGTGCCGTGCTTCGGCTGGCACAGACCCTTCTCTGGAGACTCTGGCCCACAGCTTTCAGGATTCCTACTCTCTGTAGTAGTTATTTGGAGGAGTAGGATTTTCCACAGGGATCCTATTCCTATGAAAGATTTTAACGAATCTTGAAAATGTTTTATCGCAAGTGTGTTGAGGAATCTTTCTCAATACACCCTGGTCCTCTCCATCCCCTCAGATTTACAGGAGCTTTGTTTCTCCGAAGCCAGTGGCGTTAGACAGATGCCAGAATGAAGCTAAGAATCAGGACCGATTCTTACAGGGTTTCACAAGCCTACGTTATTTGAATTGTCCTGAGTTAAACGTGATCTTACAGTGCCATGGTGGAAATCCATGCCATTCAACTTGAACAGAAGGGGCAAACAGCGAGGGTCAAAATGCAAATTCCTCTTCCCCCCTCCCCACCCTCCACCTACCCTTCCACCTCCTGACTGCCCTCTGGATAGAGACCAACTGCTCTTAAGCCAGGAATTCAATCTCCTCGCTGGTGCGGCATCACCGAGGCTCTCAGGGATGCTGCCACGGTGATTTCTGCGAACCGGTACCAGCACCAACTAGTTTCACAGAAAAACAAGCAAACAGCTCAGAAATCACCAGGGACACTGGCTGCTACAGACCCAGGCCAAATGTGAAGTGGTGTTCTGGAGGTGAAAGGATCTCTACACCATTACAGACCTTCTAAGTTTCCCAGTCCCAGGGGTGTACTTTCATGGGAAGAAAAACCTGTTTCAGATCATGCCAGATATTTTCTGCACTGCCCAGCAGTTATACCTGAGGATGTTCTCCAGATGTTCGTGTTTGTATGAAACATACAATAACAAAGCTGTAAACTGGAGGAGACAATACCCAGACTGCAAGAAGAAGGGCTTTAGAGCGGCCTGGAAAAACATGAAAATTAACTAGCCCACACACAAAATCAACTTGTCCGCTTTAATAGGACGATAAAGACGTATTTTGTTTGCTTTTCCAAAGAACTGCTACTTTTCCCAGCAAGCAGGCACACACGATTTGTCATGGTTCTTTTGCTGTCAGTAGGTGATTGCTTGTATTTTGGGCAACACACATTCCTTCCACCTGGGCAGACAAAAAGTGAGAAGTAGGGGATCTGAGACAAGGTGAAGTCGCGGCTCAGACAGTTTTTAGGTTACAGTGAAAAGAAAAGAGTAACATATCGTCGTCTGGAATGCCAGCTATTGAAAAGCAAAAGAGCAGAAAATCCTTGCAGCAACTGAAAACGGAGGAGATGGAAACAGACCTGCAGCATTAGGGCAGTAAAATTTCCTGGCTAAGAGAAGTTAGACGGCAGGTATCGTCAGAGCCGAAACCATAAAGAGCACCGAGTGAGAATGCCCTGGCTAAGACATCCGCAGAGCGAAATGTCTCCAGTGTTTGCAAGCTGTCTAACAAGAGGTGAATGAAGCAGGAGTTTGAAACTGGAAGCCTTTCCTCTTTCCTTTTCTGGAATCGCTCCTATTTTTCTGCTGGCTTACGCTGGTTAAGAGAAAGGTCTGAGCAGGTTGGCTACAAGGCCTAGGAGGTCTCTGGGGAAGGTTTCCGAGTGCACTCTTCCTGCTTAATTTGGGCTGCTCGAGCAGGCCCTGATCCCAAAAACACGTGGACTGAACTGAGACCTTTTTGCTCAGTGCATTTAATGTGACACCGGTGGCCTGTATAAGGATTTCAGAACGTCACATGCCTACGCTGCTCGGAGTTTGGCTGGTAGAGTGATTTCACTGATTGCGATGCATTTGGAAGTATTATCTCACTTTTTTTTTTAAAGAACGACTGTAAAAATAATACAGTTGCTGACTGCTGTCGTGGCTTTGATCTGACAAGCACAGTCAGGCCCTGTGGAGTATCACTTCTCTTTGTAACAAAGCAGGAGCAAGCCAGCCTGGAATGCAGCTCTTCCAATATCCAGGATTAAACATTTTTGCAGGTTTATTGTGGGACCTGTAGGTGGCCTCATTTTAATAGTCAATAAACCAAGAGCTATTAGTTCCTTTTGCCAATAAGCTGAGCAACATTTTTACTTATTCTCCTGAATTTGGAAGCTGATGAAATTGCTTCCAGTGCCACTGAATACTCTGCCATTTGTTCCGTAAACAAGTGGGTATAGTGCACACTGACTTTAATTCTGAAAGTGAGAACATCTGGGGTTTTTTCATCCTTAAATTCCTTCACGGATGGGAAAAGAGAGGGCACAATTTTGAAACTCGGAGTTAGGACCGATGAAGTAGCCTGTATCATGTATTTCACACCCCCTCCCAGACCACAGGTGAAGGAGCAGAGGACTGCTGGCCATGCACCGACATTAACCACGGACATTTTGTAACATACTGAATAACAAGAAAAATTAATACATATGACATATTCTGTTGGAGAAGGCCTAACCTCATGGCTTACCAAATTTAGTTGGGTAAATGCAAGGCAAAACAAGGCTCAGTACTTTCCAGTACAATCAATAGAATACCAAGATCCACATCTGCACTTAGCATCATGTTTGTGACAATGCGTTGTTCAGTGTCACCCCAACAGAAATGCTGACCTATGATGTTATCTTGTTTAACTGAGCCATTTTCGGGGTGCGAAGAGGAGGAAATACAACGGAGGTTAGCTGGCGCCACAGCCCCACTTTGTCAGCTGTTGCAAGAGCAGTGAGGTCTCATGCCTCACACCAGTGCACTGGGCAGGTCCCACCCCGTGGGTTGTCATCATCACTGTTTGGTGCGGGGCCGCTAGAGGCAGGCTGTGCGCTTCACTTCTACCTTGCCTTTTATCCTGAAAGACAACAGAGCCTTCAGACACCGCTTACCTGGGCGTACAAACGAGAGGCTAAGGCATCACTTCACAACAAGCTCCCTCTCCTTTCCAGGAGCGATGCCATTGCTGCACAAACCCACAGGTCAGCCTACCCCTGTCCATGTGGGCAACACATGCTATAGACACTGTCGGACGGTTTTAACCAGTTCACATACACACACTGTATTTTTTTTAGTGTATGAGAGCTGATACAGCTTGTGGGAAAGGCTTATGGTTAAGTTGCCTTTACTATAAGGAAGCCATATAGCTACAATGATAAGAGAATCACAAAGCATTTCACGGATCCTGCCACCACTGCTTCTGCCACCCTACAACCAGGGCACCCTGAAGAACAGCAAGCGCAGCAGGGAGAGCGTCTCTCACTAGGAAGCTCCCTGGTTTTGAAGTGGCAGGGTGTACCTGTGTCTTAGGCACAAGTTCATGCTACGCACTGCAAAACACAGCCTGCTTCGAGCTAGACCGGAGCGCAGAGCCGTCCCTCACGCCTGCTGCCGGGCCAGCAGCAGCCAGAGGACCGCACACCCCACAGACGTGCCTTAGCACAGCACCTCTGGGTGCTGACGGACCGGCCGGGAGCGTCAAGCAAAGCCACCGCCAGGCGTCCAGCTGATTCTCATTTTAGTGGGTAGCAGTGAGTCCCTCATTTCAGAAAAATCAAACTATTGCGGTTCTGAGAAGGAACTACAGTGGATGGGTGGGAGGCAGAGGGCTACAAGGGATTAATTTTTGGACTAACAGGGATTATACCAAACTTGTAAAGCAAGTCTTCAGTGTGTCGTCTGTCCTCAGACACTCTGTAATGCTGGGGAACAATCAGCAAGTGAACTAATTTTGATGTAACTCTCTGGTTCCCACGAACACAAACGTTGCAGCTGGTTTGAAAACAGTCTGCAACTTCTTCTCCTCCCTCGCACCTATCTTTTAAAACCCCCTGCACAGCTGATCTACTGCAGGGCATTCCCAACCTGCATCCCTGGAGATGAAACATTGACAGAAACCAACTTTCCAGCCAAATTCCTCCACTGCAGACTGAGCCCGGGCACCGTGGGGCTCCTACAGCACGCCTGCAACTCACTGCATCCCACACCACATCTTCCGGAAGCGGCCACAACTTCTGCTAAGTAAAATTTGAGCCTTTCTCTAAACATTTCCCCTCTCTACCGGGCCTGGGGGCTTGCAATATTCTCTCAAAAGCAGGTAAGTGAAAGGCCACCTGGTAGCTGCGCCTCTGCCAGAAACCTGCTGGAGACAAAGTGCTGGATATATAATCGTCACAGCAAGTTAAGGGAAAGCAAAGTAAAAGGAGTTCCTTAAGACATGCTGCAGCTAGGGGTGCAAAAACCTGACATAAAAACAGATAAAAAAGGAAGGAGAACAGAATTATTTATAAAGAAATTTATTTGATATTTGTGTACAACAAATATATGAAAACAAATTTAATTTGAAAAATGTATATTCGATTTCTTAAAAGTATTGAACCCTCTTAAGGAAAGGTTTTAGTTATTAAAAAGGTACTGAAGGCTAAAACTATACTTGGATAATATATGTGTGTACGTATATATATATAAAAAACATGTGCAATTTTATATATATATAGTATATATAAATAACATGTGTGACTTACATGATATTTTAAGGTATGCTATTTAAACATCTGAGTAGTACTAAAATATAATTTGCTATTTCTACACAGTTTGCATTCAGTCTTTATAAGCATCTAGACAGTGCAAAATTTAAACACACAGAAATATTCTCCTATTACTCTATACATTGTGCTCAGCTCCCAAGTCTCCTCTGTCATGATCACAACCAGACTGAACCAAATTTGGAGAGTTCAATACTAGCTCTCACTAGCATCTTCTAAGAGCATAAAAGGAAATCTGTCTTAGCTCGCACTGCACCGTGGTATAGTTTGTGCACAAGAGAGAACAATGCATTTCCTATGTTAAATGGTCTAACTCCCAGAGATCACATACACCTCACCATATTGACTCATTTCATTGCACTCCATATCCTGCAAAAATAAATCTCCTGTAGGACAGCATACATTACTGCATACTGAAGTTTAAGTAATATACTTCTTTAACATAAGGCAGGAATATACTGAAATTTGATAACACTTAAATCCAACAGCAAGCTGGAATTAAACCACATTTATGTCCCACATTTTCATAGAAGCTGCCTTTTTTATGTTTATGTCAGAAAATGTGGTAGAGAAAACCTACTTTTCTTTAAATAAAAGCAAAGGATAAAAGCAGTCCTTCTAGAAGAAATTGCTAAAAAACAATGGGACCAGGAGAAACTCTACTGCCTTGAAACACCAAAGGTCAGTCTGCACATCCTTTCCTGCAGTCGAGGAGCAATTCCTTGCATGACATCTGGGGGAATACTCATGTGAGTAGGTGCTCACTACAGCAGAGCCTGAGTGTTTTACCCCTAAGTATTTATCATCTTTATTTGCATCTATTCAATGTTAAGCTATTGTATGCTATTTTCATGTCTTATGTTGCTAAAAAAAAGGCAATTCTGACCATTTGGTATGCTTTTACAGTAGCTGTATTGTAACTGAAGGATGTTTGTACTTTAGATAATATGTTTATTATCACTGACATAAAAACCTCAATCCTGCTTCCATAAAAATCAGTGGTTGCTTTGCTCCTACTAGAAATAAAATTGGATCCAAACATGTTAGTCACAAAGTTTGCTAATAAATGTAAATACTATGTTCATTAAGTCCCTCAATGCTTAAAGGCAAAGTAGTGTTAGCAAATGCTGTGTAGTATAGCCTAAAGAACAGTATTATGCACAATTCTAGACAAACTGTTCCTCAACAAAATCTAAAAGCAGCTGTGAAAAACATCTTAAGGGACAGCAAATTTTGCTACATGATAATTTCTGGACCTCTGACAGGCGTTTTAGAAATTCATTTCTTAAACCAAGCTCCTCGCTCATGTCCTACACTGCAATTGCACAAATTAAAGACTGGGGCCTTGTAGGCAGTATGCATCCAGACCAGCTCATCTTTAAAACTGGATACTTCAGGAGGGTCTCCCTCTTTCTGCCACACTCATTGCTAAACTGCCTTTTAGCAGAAACTGTCATGTTTCTGAATCCTTGTAGCAACTGACAAGATAAAGAGCCTAGTGTCATCCCTCATCTACTTCACTTCTCAAGTTTGTCTCTGCACTTGTCCATATAATTACCCCCTGCAGATTTCAACTTTAGTTGAGATTTGAGTTACAGTTGCTGAACAGGCCTCACAAAAAGACAAAGCCTCATTAGTAGCCCACAAAAGTCAGCCTTACTAGTTAAAACCTTGATTAAAATACCAAACAAAGGGGAAAAACAGATGCTGAGACAATGTTTACATCCTTTGAACCACACCCTTGGAATTTTGGCAGTCAATTAGCCAAAGGATGGGCTTTGCATCTCATCCATCTCTCTCAGTTGGGAAGGAACAGCCATAACTACAAGTTTTTGCAGGGTGCGGCTGATGCTGGGAGATGGCTGAATACATATGACCAAAGGCTGCATGCCTCGCAAGTCAGAACAAAGCAGAGATGTGCTAGGAATTCAGGATTTTCTTATGCTCAGAAGTTTCCTATAGACTGGAGGTAAACAAAAGTCCCATCTCCCACAGAAAAAGGAACAGTGTTCAAACCTAGAGCAACACAGCACTAAGAAACTAATAACTAATGATGCCAAAGTCTCTCTATTTAAGGATTCCCCAAAGCAATCTCAAATAAAAGAAAGGAAAAGAAAACCCGTGGAGTAGGTCAAGCCATTTTTCAATCCAATAATATAGTAAATGCACTGGCAGGCAAGGCCTCAGTTTCGAAAAGGTGAGGAAGAAGAAGGATGGTGCAAAATGCTTTCATACATTTAAACATTCTCAGGATATAAGAGAGCAGGCAACTTAGGAAACATTCCTTGTAAGCTGTGTGGGATCAGTGCTGCAGGCTTTGCTTCATCCTACAGCTCAGCTTTGCCTGTTTGGGCAGGACTGGTGTTACTGCTGCCTTCTCCGGCGTTGTTCTTGTCTGCTGGCTTGAAAGATAACGAAGCAGAGTTTGTGCAGTATCGTTTGCCAGTTGGGCGAGGTCCATCATCAAAAATATGCCCCAGGTGAGCGCCACACTGAAACAAAATACAATAGAGTATCACTGAGTCTCTGTGCAGCTTGACAGCATCACCGTGGTGTTAAGCAATGACTAGCATCCGCTTCCAAGGAAGTACATCAGTGCCTACATTGCCCTTTCAAGTGAGATTTACAACCTACATTTATTTGCAAGAGTGATCCAGGAAGATGATCTTCTGAGATACCACGGGCGCCTAAGACTTCAAGCCCAAATTTCCTGGGTGTTTCCCGTTGTGCCACTGTGTATATGTTTTGGTTGGGTCACTATTTCTGAGAAGCCTCCTGTCTCTGTAACGATCTCATGGAAGGAGCTCAGCTAAAAACATGGTGGTGAGGGCAGCAGGGCCCGTGTTTCACTTACTGCTGTAAGGATAGCTGTGTAAGAAAGGGCAGCCTGAGCTCTGGGCTCTCCTCAGCCTGCAGCCATCTGCTACGTCCCCCTGTAAGAAAACACCAAACCCCTCGGTGATCCCAGCAAGGACCTAAAGCAGTGAAGATATTCTCTGGAGCATGCCCTCATACTCATCATCTGTTTTCTTTCCACAGTCTGGCACTCTTCTGAGCGTCAGAGTCCTTCTGGGTGCACCTCTGCTCCTCACCCCTGAAGGGGATGGAGTTCATCCACTACTCATACTCCCTTCCGTAGTATATAGGAGATAGGGACAGGTGACTGAAAAAGACCTGTAGTGAAGACATGTAAAATATTTCTGAATGAACACTCTTTAGCTGGGAGTGATTATAAATAGGAATGATGCCGCATTTGCTTTTTGTAAGGAATATGAAACTACAGATGGTCTGTTGACACTTCTGTTCTGTATGAATCAGCCTCAGATACTCGCAGTGGTATTCAGGGCAAACACTACTGCTCCTATCTGCAAGAAAGGTAACAGTCCCTTGCCTCACAGAAGAGCACAATATTTTGAAGAAGCTGATCCAGTCGATCCTTATTCAAAAATCAGCATTACTATCACTGCACATTATGGCTGACAACTTATCTGGATAATAAGAATCTCTTGCAATTAGTCACTTCAGTTCCACCAGTTCATTTTTACAGCCTGCCATAAGAAATAAAAAAATAAAACCTTGCACTGGACAAATATTTATCTGGAACAGGAAAGTCATGCTGCTTTACCAAAGAGCCTAGGCCTTTCAAGTCAATAGCTGATCTCAGTCAGAGTCAGAATGATGTAACTGAGATCACAGAGCTGCTCGTGAGCTCGCAGTCAGACAGCAAAAATTAAAGACTGCAAATTAGTCTTCACATTTAATTAATTCACAGTATCCCAAACACATAGAGGGAACACTGATTATTCTGAACTGTGAATGAGCTAGTGATGGCAAATCTCTGCTCTGCAGTTAATGTGTTGCTAATGCTCTCCTGCTGTTATGGCCTTTAATTCACCAAAGCAGTACCTGCAGAAACAGGTAAAGTCTTGGCTTCAGATTAAACTGTCTCAACAGACCGAAAGGCTGGGGGAGGCTCTCATGCCAGCTAGCAGGGACAGAAACTCTTCTCCTTCAATGACAGCTGAAAGAATAATCCTCAGTGACTCCGGGAGCGAGGCAGGCAGGCATGTGAAGCCTCAGTGCTCCTGGCTGTCCGCCCCAGCCGTGCAGCCACATCCCAGGGCAGGCTCCCTGCTCCTGCAGCAGTGTCGCTGGAACAGCCATGGCAGTCCAGCAAGGACCCCAATGACAAACAAGGGTGATTCTAGCCCACGGTAGCAGCAGGACGAGCTCCCAGGGGCAATGCAAAAAGGCATGGAAGACTTTGGGTTAAGCAGCAGCTGCTCGGCTTTATAAGGAAGGAAGAGAAAACATGGCAAATAAGGAAAAGGCAAAGGAAAGGTGCATGGGAACTAGAGAAGACAAAGCTTCAAATCTTGTTCCTGAAAGACTGCTTTCTTGCCACCCTTTCCTCCATTCTCTACTGATTACTTTATTTCCTTTTCCTTTAGACTGAAGGCCTTTTCCAGGCAATTTCGGCAGAAAACCCGAGCTATTTTTCAGAGTGGAGTCTCTCACAATGAGGCATTTCACCTGATCATAAAGCTTTTCCATACCTTGGGATAAAAACCTCTAAAAAAACTTAAGTGTCCCAGAGAGAGTATTTTTCTAAATGCTCAGCATCCTAATTAAATCATCTCATCTCAACCAAGAGCGCTTCAAAACCTCCTGGCTAGAAGTGTTAAACAGATCTTTTCCAGATTAACACTTAACCAAAGATAAATCATTCCCTCTCCACTGGACAGAAACAGAACAAGAGAAACTGTAGAGAGAAATGGTCTGCAGGAGTAATGCACTCACATACAGACTACAAAGACAATCTGTCAAAAACGTTTTCTTCACAAAATCTGAGAAGCTGTGTGAGACTCCAAGGCAGTCTCATTACGCCTTCTTGTGATGGCAGATTCACACCAGGATTGGATTACTGCAAAATTTGTTACCTTTTGAGATTACCCTGCACCAAAAATTTATGTGGCGATTCTCTCTGTAGAGGACTCTATAACTCATCCGCCCTGAAAAGAAATGTAATTCAATCCTTTGTATCACAGCGTTAAGAAACCTGGCCCTCAGCTGAGAGTACATAGGATGAATTGATATTACTGTCCTTCTCGCACCTAATAGGTGCCGACCATTTTTCTAAGGCATACATACATGTCTGCAAAGCCTCCAAAGAGAAACAATCATCTGTTGCAGCCTTGCACATAAACATACTGGGCAGAATGCACTGGGACAGTGAAACAGTTAGAGTAAAGCACATGAAGTATGTGTTTGGGAGCAGGAAAGGGGGAAGCCACTGCTAACTGTCAGTATGCTTGGATCTCCCAAGCCTCCTGGTTCTAATATGCTGCTGGGAGGCACGGAAAACAGCTTGCAGTCAGCTGCTGTAGCCAAGGCCAAGCTACCAACGTGCAAACAGTAATTCTGTGACTACAGCATTTTATTGACTGGTACAGGTATAAATAATAGCTACGAAGACCTCAGGGGAAGGGACTCTTGAGCAGAAAAGAGAAAAAAACCAGAGAGATGCAACCAGGTTTACAGTATTCCTCAAATGCATTTGTAATTAACTTCTACCTGTCACTAATCATTGACCTTTTACATACATCCAGGTTGATGTGTTTCCAAAAACTGTAAAAGTTATTTCTAGGATAATCCCATGGACATCTTTGATTAATATTACAGCAATTTTCCCCCAGTGTTTGCTTTCTATAACGGAGAACATTAAAAGAGAGGTTTTTTATTCTCTCAGACAGGTGGAAGGACTTTTAAAGAAAAATCAACTACTTTTTCATCTGCAAAAGATTAATAAGGTTTTGGGTGTGGGAGAGTGTATTTCCCTCCAGTTCTACCAAGGCCTGCCATATCAATCCCACTGCTTTCCAGGCTGCAGTAAAAACTGCGTTTCTTTGCAGCTGCATGTGCAATTCACATTCCTAGGGCTCCGAGAAGCGGAGGAAATGGTTTTGTTATGGATACACAATGCAGCGTTATTAACTGTGCTGAGCCATGGCTGCAAAGATGCTCACCACTCCTCAAGCTATTTTCCTGCATGACTTGATCATCTGTGGGGTTACTGCTCCAAGAAGTTGGAATAGCTGGTAGGAAGCTGCCATTGGATCATATAGCAACCTTGGTCGTGTTTTTTTCCTAATGCTTTAAATTCAGGTTTTGGTTTTGCTTTAACTTTATGGTGTCTGCATGTGACTGCTGCTAATACTGCGGGCCTCAGGTCTGCTAACACTATTTTGTTTAGCAACAGGTAAATGACATTCACAGATTCCTTGGCCTGACCACAGGCTGCCTTGGGCTTCTCTCAGGTGAAACCAGGAGCTCTGGCCACCTCTTCAAGGGTGGCAGCAGATGTAGGCTCAGCAGGTTGGCAGTATGCTGATTTTAGTGCTACTCAGGCCTACTAAGCAGAGCTGACGAGAGTTGGTTGCATTTTTGATTATGCCAGTAATCACTGGTAAAGCACAAGATTCCCAGTCTGCAGTCCCATTGCTGCCTCACTAGAGAATTTAGGGAAATGGATGGTCCTGAAAAGTGTTTAACAGATCTTCTAAAGCGTATCATCAATGTTAAAACTACAGAATTATGTAGTACACATGACATACTAGCAGACGTGCCGATTTGGCCATTATCATGCTGGGCCAAACCTGCCACCCAGACTGAAGTTGAAGGATCCTCCATAAAGACAATCTTGCCTCTTATTGAGAAGCTTCTTAACTCACTCTGAGCATTTATATACGAGTACTGACCGACTAGTTAGGATGCACATCATCAGGGACTAAATCAGTTACCCTCCACCAATACCGTCTGGAAAGAGAACAGCAAATTACCACTACCCAAATGAAGCTGCTGCTTCTCTCAGGAGGATTTTGAGCATGTAGAGCTAGAGGACTGCAAGCTGCTGGGCACATCTGCTGAATGTCAATGCAGCAGCTTCTCCCCTTGCTAGGTAATGATTATGCTGTTCCTTTCACAGAGAGGAGGGCAGCACAAAGGATACGAGAAAGTAGAACAAGACAGATAACGGAAAATTTGGGCATGTTTTGAATGACTACTGACTTCATTATTATGGCAGACGGGACTTTTTGAGGCAGCCATTAGGACCGCGCTGGGAATGAGCGCTGGGAATGAGTTAGCATGGCTGCACAGTAATGCGCAGTGATGGAATCAGCACACAGACAGTCGCTCCACTGCTTTCGACTTCCCTCCCAACCGCTCACGTGTGGAGTCAGTCGGCCAGGCTCAGGCTCAGGAGCTCCTTTGAAGGGACCCTCCTCAGGAAAACAATTTTTGTAGACTCAGCACCGAGCCCAACCATTTACATCTGCTCTGTTAAATCTCACACGAGACAACAATGTGCATTCCAATGAGCCCTTTGTGCCTTCAGCTCGTTCCATCCAGCTGTTATACCTATGACCCATTGTGCTCTCTCACAATGATTACTATTTAATGGAACTGAAAGGTTTGCAAATCTTAGGGAAAGTACAGCGCGCTCTAATGATTTTTGCAGCCTTTGCCATCGGAATGGTCTGTGTGTGCTATAAACTAACCTGACTGCAGGATATTTCAACCCGATGCATCCCATAGGAGAAATCATCGTTGAAAGTAATTGCGTCAGGACTGATCACATCATAGAAGGAAGGCCAGCCTGGAAAAGAGGAACATGATAAGTAAGAAAAGAGGGCATCTTCGTGGCAGATGGCATTGTAAAAAGCAAGACAGAATCACACTTTGAAAAATGTTTGTCTCACTCCAGAGCCTAGAAATAACCAAAACAGAGATTTTGGATCCTAAATCACCTAGGTACTTTGGAAAATTCCCCCCCCCCAAACACAAAGTTGTTTACAGGCAAGGACTAAGCTGCCACTAGCTACCCATCTTCCACCTCAGCAGAGATTCCTGCACTCCACCGCAAGCAGCGGTAGCAGTGTAGCTCAGGCACAAAGATGGTTGCTCAGGTAATGCAGATTCAGCCTCACCATCAGTTTAAAAAAACACAAATTCCACCCTGAAGACAAACAGCAGGACTTTATGGAACACAAGTGGTTTTGCTTTTGCAGTGTAAAGGTACTTGAAAAAAGAGTTGGAAAGTTGCAATTTAGAGCCTCAAAACCTGCCTCAACCTTTGCGTTCAGCAAGGCATGGTCACATCCAGAAGGATGTACTCAGACACTGACCCATTTCAAAAACAGAAATGAGTGCTTTACATCAGAGTCATAACTATGCCTATGTTAGACACTAGTAGATGGTCTGTGTGTGGTCTGCAACCAGCACAAAGCAGTTGCACTCATTAACACGCATGTTCAACACAGCTGCTAGCCGTGCACTGAGCAGCATGACCTGACACCAGATGATGATGAGGTGTATACCTGATCTACCAGTAATGGCCACTTATCATGTAAATAACGACATTCCACTCTAACTATTCCATGCTAAGCCTCCCCCTCTCCACAGGTAAAAACCAATGTGGATCTATCCAGTATCCCAGCAGATACGCATTGCACAGCTGTAACTTTTCAGCCATCCCTCAAAAAGCTGTCATTGTATGCTCCACTTTCTGAAGCTGGGTTCCCACATAAGAACGTTTAAGGTCATGTCAACATCTACCAGTGCCCGTCTGAAATCCCACCAGCTATCTGTCCTTCTCATTCAGTCTCTTGCCAAATATAAAACGCACAGGCAGCTCTTGCTCTCTGTGTATTACACATATGCCCACGTATACAGGGCTTCCTTGTTTCTTCTAATATGTGTCAAGCATTTGCTACCGATGATTTCATAAAATGACTTGCAATAAGGCATTAAGAAACACAGCAGCAGCTGTGTATCACTGTATGCGGATGAACAAGGGATGTGTACAGCTTCCCACAAGTAAAGTGAGTAAAATTACCTATACAGTAAAAGGAGGTGGTGGAAGCTATCCAGTCTTCTGAATGCGGGTAAAGTAAGTGTTTAAACTGGAAAAAAATCTGTATGTCTTCAGTTGTATCTTAAACCATTAAATACGGAACGCTTATTAGGATGCAAGCATAATAGGCATAAATTTTTAAGAAAGAAATGCTCAGAAATGCACTCCTCTTCCTTTTGGGAACACCCATACAGTAACATTCCTAAGTCTGCAACCTGAAGGCACTGCAAGCCCCAAGGCCTGTGCTCCCAAGATGCCTACTACCATCACAAGTGTTTTCACTCCAGAACTCATTGCAGAAGTAAGTAGAGTAATTTTTTCCCCAAAAAGTATTGCAAATGGAAGAGCTACAGACAGCAGACAGACTGAGGAGTAAGAACGCTGAACCGGGAAAATATCCCAGAAGACTGGAACTCCAAACAGGGCAGCACTGACAACCGTAAAAAAACAATTGACAAATTCTTCCCCTCATGCAAAATATCCCTGCCAAACAAATACCTTCACAAACAGAGGAGGAATAAACATATGACAAGCGTTGCAAAAGGGGTTATCCTGTTGACAGAAAAATTGATGTCTCCTAATTGGTGGCTCCTTTCCAACACCATTCGTCACCTTCTTCGCTGGGCCTCTGTGTAACGAAAACTGAGTCCTGACACAGAGCTGGTCAGAGTATTTCTAATGAAGCCTTTTTAGTTTTTTTAATTTAATAATTTTGCAAAAACAGACATATCACTTTGCCCTTGTGTGATGGCAGAGAAGTTCCAAAGAGGGAGCTGTTTGGAGCAACGACCCATCTGATTGTGTGAAAGCCTTCGGAGGAAGAACACTTCAGTGCTGCAGAAATTCTCAGACAACCCTGCCTCCTCCATAACAGCAATAAGGGGGAAGCTTCAAAGGCTCCCACACAGAGTTTGAAGCAATCTGTGTCTTGCTGAGAAAATTATCTTGTGAGCAGGGTTTGGAGGAGACGTGTTTATGTCAGCTTTGACATTAAAGAAAGACCATCCATCCTCCTTTCTCCAGACTTTTCCTTTTGGTCTTCCCATTCACCACAGAAGAATTATTTGCTTTGGATGCACTCCATGCACTCTTTAAAAATGAAGTCATCTGAACCCTATACAAACAGGCAAGCTCCACCTAAGGTAGCCTTTGTACCCAACTGGAGTGACTTCAGTTTAGGCTGTCAGTTCATGCTACACATGACACGTGTCCCAAAGGCCCCACCACTGCCACACATGGTCCCCCAGACAGGGACTAGGAAACAGACTGAGTGACCACAGTGTGGACTTCTAACTCTCAGTCCAGCCATCTCTTCTTGAGTGACATGGTGGGCCAGGCACCAGCATCACTGTGATGAACCAGTAACTCCATGAGGGTTGACTGAAAATTGAGCAAACCCTGCAACACAGAAGGTCCTGAAGGTCACAGTGAGACACACTTTCGCTCTGCTGACCTTGAGAGGAAGACAAGTGAACTTCTCACTGAGTTGATAAGCCAAACTCACCAGGAAAATTGATCCCCCTCTGCTGTCTCGTTCCCTCTCTCCTGAGCTAAAGCGGAAAACCATTTGATTGTTTTCTAACCCTTCCCTGGCCATTTTCTCTACTTCAAAAGCTGTCAGGAACAAGCTGTAGAAGCAGTTTGCTTGCCTGCACATCAGGCAACTCCCAGTGACGCAGAAAGCCAACCAGACCCCTGTGGACTCTTCGTGTGATCCTTCTGTCTTTGTACACGGTGAAAGAGTCAGCAGTGGCCTCCACTTCGCAAGCCCCAGGCTACTCCTCCGGCAGTCTCACTGGGTGCTGCTCCTCCATTCCTGTCCTCCTGAGCGCCTGCCTCCGTCCTGCTGCCAGGCTGCGAAATGGCTGACTCGCTCCATGTTATACACTGCTGTTAGCTGTGCACTCAAGCTTCAGCCTGCCTTTGAAGGCTATCTGGCTACCCGGAAAGGGCATGTTCCTGCAGGAACGGGGAGGGGAGAAGACCATTTTGGATCTCTCCTGCTTCTGCTGAGCTGCGAGAGAGAAACAGTAACCCTTAGTACTGCAGAGACTGAGTACTGGAGGAGACCCTGTGCAAACCCTGGTGCCGAGACCCAACGCTCCCCGGGTGATGGTCGTCTGTTGGGTCTAGCTCACCACATCTGACAGGCAGCAGGAGCAGGGCTGCTGTATTCTGAAAGATGGTAAGACACAACAGCTAGGAAGAAATAGCTGCTGGAGGAAAGGGCCAAAGGGTAATTGCAGGAGACAAGATAGGGGTGGGGGCAGTCTCCCAGCTGAGTGAGCAACTTCAGATGACATTTACACTTTTTTGTCTGTGTGTGGACAGCAGCTAAGATTTGTGAATACATTTATCCTTGAATGTAAAGTTTAGTTTGAGGGAGAGTATGACACAGTAACGGTCAGCAATTTTTATCACGTTACAGACATTTAAAATAGGCTCATTCTTATGTTCACAATCACTCTGCATCATACTGGCAATATAAAAGGGCTCTAAAATAAGAGTCTGTTGTGTTTGTGCTCACTCTGATGACCCTTTACATGGGAGTCAGGCTGCCGTGTCCTAAGGGCCAGTTTCTGTTACGTTAATAAGCCAGCCATGGAGATGAATAGTTTTTCAGATATACAGAAAGTATCCTTTCTTGGATCTAAAATACACTAAATAAAGCAATGAAACTTTCCTCTGTCAAATACTTCAGTGAAAACGACGTCTAAAATGAACATTACTGACAGATCTTTTCCGCTCCATCCTGCATGAGTAATAGAAAGGATCTTATGCTACTGGGTGTCACACATACTGAGTCATGTCCCATCCTTCCTCATTCTGCGACCTCCCACACACATTTTGTAAAAGCTGCACAGCATTTCTAAAATTCACCCCACACCCCTCACCAAAACTGAATCTTTTGTTTTTCAGAATGGTCCCTATTCTGACAAAGAGGAGACAGTGGTTCATGCCTCTTCGCCAAAGAATGTTTTCTTCAGAGCAGAGATGGCCTGGTAGCGCCCTGGGTAGCAACACTGAAGAACAGGGAGGAAGAAAAATGTTGGCTTCAGTAACCTATGCTTAATGCTGCTTTTGCAGCCCTGGGCACAAGGTTTCAAACCTGATTTGAGTCCAAGCTACTGCCAAGCTGCCTAAGACAGCCACCTATACAGGCAGCTGGCACAAGGTGTGTATCGCGACCACACAGGCAGCCAGTGTGCAGCAGTCCCCGACAGCTGACAAACCGAATAGTCTGTCTGCTTCTTAAACTGAGATGCCAAAGGAGTTGTAAGGTCTGAGTGAGGCAGCGACAGCAAACAGCGTGCCTAGAGCCCAGCCCCCTTTGTGCATTCCTGGTAGCCATACGAAACCCCTGCAGGACTAGGTTGTTTCAGTCCCATTAACCCAGGAAGTTCTGAAGCACCTTATCTCGTGGGCTCTTTCTTGCGGCAATGCTGACCTCATGCAAAAAAAAGAAAGACATTTTGTTCCCATAAACTCTTGGAAAGCAGTCCAGCTGTTGACTGATCAATCAATTTTAGAAGCATCTCAAACCTCCTTCCAGTTCTGCAAGTTTGCACACATTTTGTTGTAGTTAGACCTCCAACTTCCTAATAAATGGATGCAAGCACTTAGACATCTAACCGCTAAAATATGAGTCTGTAATTATTTGCAGAAGCAAAACGGCAGGCTGCTTTTGAAAATCAGCCCTGCTAGGCTATTTTTTCCTCTCTCCTGAACTAATATTCCTCTTGACATCTTTTTGAACAGCACAATTGCAATCCCAAAGCATCTAATGCTCTGACATTATTCCCATCTCATACACCTGCCGACAGGAGACCTCCACAATTTTTCAATAACTGTGATGGCTGTAGCTATGTTTTCCATTTTAGATCCCAAAGAGATTAAGTTCAGCCTGCATTTTATCATTCTTTGCTGTAATTATTCCAAGCATTTACTTCAGTGAGTTATTTACAGATGGAGAAGTAGGGGGAGATGGAAGATATTAGAACTACCAAATGGCACCAGATGGAAAAGAGGACCTTGACCTGAAAAATACCTTGTTTCTCTGATGTGCTCTATTTTTAGCATTCTGATTCCCTTTTAACCTAATGTGGATTAATGAAAACCCAAAGGCTTTTTAAGGTAGAGTCTCATCATTTATCTTCACTGAGAATCTATGTCTGTGTAAAAACATAAAGTGTATAGGATTTAAAAAAAGGTAATAAAGCTTCTGCTTTGAAACTGCTGTAAAGCTGAAGGGCCTTCACTTTTTTCTTTCTCACAGGTTTATTGAAACAGAATCTGAAAGACACAGGCATCCACAGCTGTAACTTCTCACATACAAGTTTAATGTAGGACTACAAAGTGACATATTGCTATTATGTAGAGTGCCTGTGCAGATACAGGGCTTTTTTTGGCTAACATCCTGGGTTATTTTTCATAATATCTCCACGATGATGAATGCACAATAAATATTCTCACTCACAAATCTTTTACCATCAGGTAACACTACTTTCAGTGGAGGTTCATCCAATTTACCCAAATGTAGCTAGAAACAGAATCAGGCACAGAAACATTCTGGTTCACCAGCAAAAGACTTTACATTAGATACGTACTCCACTGGAAAGAAAACAGTTGGTCCTTTCCAGCACCACCCAGATGTAAGACGGTACTGTTTTTCAGCAGAACGTGCTGAGTGCTGGAGTGGTAGCTAGGCTGAGGCGGAGAGACAAAATGAAGCTGAATTTTGGAAGGAAAAGTAAAGAGAGGGCTTATCTCTATCACGCTACCTGTCTGTAACAGCAAAGTTGGGCCATCGCAGCAGGCTAATACCACTCTGACAGAACAGTGTGGGAAGGGAGTTTTACAAAACAACTGAAATTTTAATAGCTGCTTTTATAAGACAATCATCATTTGCTTTTTTCTTTATGTTTCTCACTTGGGAAATAAAAAAGTGAAAGCCGTAAGAAAAGGTGGTATTTGTTTTCTTCTACCACAGCACTCCAAGCATCAAAACAACTTCCTATGAAACAGCATATGCAATCCAGATTTATTTCTTTGTCAGCGGGAGAAGGTTATATTTGTTTAAAATGATTGTTAAGGGAGATCTGAAACTTCGCATCTACAATTTCATTTGACATCTGAATTTTTCAGAACAAGTGTGTCCCTGATGTCTCTTGAGCAATGAAAGCGTGGGGCCTGCTCTGCTTAGCAATTAATAACTGTGTCACAATACCACTATGGCCCTAGCTGCTTCCTTAGTCCTTTCACTGTGCTCTAAAATACTGCTAAATACAGCCGGCTGTTTTAGAGCCTTCTTCTATAACACTCCAGTCAGATGTCAGCATCTCCAACGTCTAGGCTGCTGCTAAAATCAACAGGTAGGCAGGAGCTGGGATCTTCCTCAAGTCTTCTTACAAAGATTGAGTTACTAATGGTTTCTTTCTTGGTTCAGGTTCAGCAAAACTACTGAACCTAACTCACTTCCTCCCAAAGGATGAGTTTTTTCCCTCATCTGAACAGTGTCTCTTGTTTCTTTAAATCATGGCTAATGTTTTTAAAAATATATCTTACACACAAGTCAGCGGTAGATCTTCAGCATCAAAGGAACCAAACAGAATTGTGTGAAGCAGTGTAACCTTAAGCTATAATTTTAAAAGGCCATCAAGAAATGTCTCAAATAGTTTTTAAAATTTACTGTTGACCTAGTAACCTCAGTCCAAAGCATTCAACTTCGAATAAATTTTTTTTTTTATTTTCCTTCCAAAAGCAGTATTGGTAAAAGAAATGTACATCATGCAAAATACCTTGCAATCACTATACCTGTGAGTTATCTGTGCAATTCACTAAAATAACTGAAGCTTTCATATAGGATGAGTAAATTGAGACAGCAGCAGAGCTGGCAGGCCTTATGGTGGAAGCAATTTGAAAATACTGGAATCCTAATGCAGTGTGTTCACAGAGAAACTGAAAAAACCCAGCAAATGCAACCTTGTAATAATCAGCATCTGGCACTGAAATGAACAGCAGTCACAGATGAAGTACATATTTGAAAATTTTGTCATGGGGTGCTTCAAGTAATGAACATCCACAATTTGTCTGTTGAAATATTTTCCTGTAGTATTGTTATGCATGTCTGGGAAATAAAAGTTTGTAAAGAACAGCCAGAGCTCAGTTACACACTAAAGCTGAAACTACAGAGGTGGAATTCTGACAGAATTATCTTTAACTCAAAAAAAACCAGCCTGTACTGTCTTCCTTTTGCAGTTATATTCCTTCTACTGAGCCTCCTTCCACAGTGCCTCCAGCACTGCGTGCTCTAGCAGACAAGTACCCTCCTCATTACAGCTGGACAAACAGGCTCTCATTGCAGTTGTAAAGTTCTGAAACAAGGGAAAGAGTTATTACATTGATTAAAACAAACAAAAAAGAAAGACAAAGGCCCCCTTTCTCCTGTTTACTTTAGATATTGAATGAGATGTCTTGTGAGGGAACTTGGTCGCAAATTACTAAGAAGGGACATAATTTTCTCGGCCATCAAGGAAAGCTTTTGTCAGGATTTGGGCCAAGGCTGGGGCAGTTAGCAGATGGCAATATCTGCCAAAGGTTGGCAGAATTAGACAGAGTACTGAACAGCAGGGTGAAGACAGAGCCACAAACCACCAGGTCTGCTCTAAGGGCCATTTGGCCACAGGACAAGACTCTGCAGGAAGGTGGGGCATGGCTCCTTCTGATGCCACCATGAAGCGGTGGAGAGCAAACCCCTCCTCTTTGCCAATATTACAGTTTATCCACTAAACTAGTCCTTAAAATAGATACATTTCCAGAGCAGGATTTTCATCCCTGTGCAGAAACATCTTGTCATGAGCTACAGGCTTGTCCAGCCCTGCAAGGAACCTTGCCACGAAGCTCTCTTTCGCCTGGGAAGTGCAGAAGCTACCAACTGCAGCTTCACGCAAGGGGTTCTGAGGCACTTCCGCCACCCTGGACCTGGTACCCAGGGTAACTTTACATTGCTCTCTGCCTAAGACTTTGTCTCCACAACACACGGTTGAACACTGTGCTGTCATGCACAGAAGGATGCAACAGCTATAGGCACTGCAGAAAATCCTGTAAGAATAAAAAAGGAGTGATTTGCGGGGTTAGATTGTTTGGAGTTAGTGTTGGTTTGGGGGGGGGGAGGTTTAAACCTTTTTAACAACCTCTGTGCAAACAAAAGGAGGTAGGTAATAATGCTGACTAGAAAATAAAGACCTTCCTTCACAGAAAAGCCTGACAAAAACAATATACATGTGCACACACACTCCCACACACTCCTTTTCCTTTAAGTTTTCTGTGGAAAACTTCAGCTGCACTTTGAAAACTTTTGAAAACTGAAACTATTGAAATGGAAAAGTTTGTATTTCAGATTACAATGTTCACCTTCTGTTTTGCTTTCTGTTATGGTTTCTAAAACTTTCTGCTAAACCCCATGTTTTCTTTCAAGAAAGATTTCAAAGGAAAACTTTTCACAGCCATACTATGTAGCCAGTGACACAGTCCAAGGTAAGAAACAGCAAATCACTTAAAAACGATCTCATGAAGAGCTGTTCTCCTTCAGTGCTCTGGTGGGGAAAGCCCAGTGTGCCTCTGGAATCACCCAGAGACTGAGCAAGCACTAACATGGCTGCTGCAGACATCAGCTCAGCACAGGTCTCTTATTTGCTCCGGTGCCTCTGCTATTTCTTATGTGAACACATCTTTAATTTCTTCTTTTTCTTCTGGATTAGCCTTCTATCACATTTTTACTTGAATAAATTATTTAAACAAAACAACGTACTGTACACAAACTGCTCAAGATGTGGAAGCCATTTTCAACCTGAGCTAAGAGCATTTGTAATTAGGCACAGTACAAATGGTCACAGTGGAAGTCAGTTCTACTCACAAAATGTTTTTGCAGACAAATAATACTGGTTTATAAACATCCAGCTCACTTCAGGGTCTTGTTTTCTTTTACACTATTTGAGGTAAAGAAATACATAAAAAGGAGTAATTGGCTTTAAAAAGGAGTAATTGCCTTGGAAAAGAAACCTGATGCAATAAGCAAGAGGAGAAATAAGAGAAGATTTAGAGAGAATCGGCAAAAGGAAACGGGCCAACGTGCAAGAGAAAACTGGAGAGAAGCAGCTGCTAGGAGCGGGCATGCAGTCCTCTAATCACTGCATTCAGGTATCTCGAGGAAAACTGGGTACTCGTGGGGCTTTGTCTCCATTACAGAGTGCCTCCCACGGCACTGCGCTAGCTGTAGCTGCAGTTCGCATCATCGGCTGTGGACACTCCTTGGATACACTCTTCTGTCCCACTGAGGGCTGCTCTCTGCTTCTCCAGGCTGTCTCCTCTGGGCCATGCTGATGGCCCACAGCCCCAGTGGAGCAGACCACTGCTGGGGCACAGGCCACCAAATCATAGAATCACTCAGGAAAAGACCGCTAAGATCATCGAGTCCAACTGTCAACCCAACACCACCATGGCTGCCCGTGCCCGTGCTTGAGACGGCCCCAGCAGCCCGAGCGCAGAAAGCCTGCTGCCCTCGCACAGCAAGCACACCTGCTGCTCGGACCCTCTGGGTCTCTCCCACTCCTGGAAGCGGGAGGGAGGAGAGGAAGAGAAAGAAGGTGCCCACAGGCCACGGCGTTGAGGGAGAGGAGGACATGTAACGTTCTGCCGTTCTCCTTCCTGCTGCCTCCCAAAGGGCCATTGCGCCGAGGGTGAGGAAGGGCCTCAGGCTGGGTGGGAGCGGCAGCGGCAGCACATAGCTTTGTTATTGTCTCCACCTGCTGATTTTATAAGCAAATATACTCGGGGAATAAATACACATTGCCGGTTATTTTAAAGCGGTCTTTTGGGGCACCGATCTCGGAGCTCCAGCTGCAGCCAAACACCGTGACCCGGGAGAGCAGAGAAGACCAAAAATGGAATGGGCGACCAGTTTTTTTCTGCCTTTTCACCCAGACTTTCGGCAAACCAGCACGGTGCCATTCTGCCGTCCACTTCCTTCTGTCCAAGGACATTTGCAGGTAGCATGGAGCCACGATGACCAAGGACAGCCAAGCGCCGTCACCCCGCACGGAGAGGGACACGAAGGCAGACGGAGCTCTTGCCTGAGCAGCCGAGCTGGCACCACAGCCACGCGATGCATTTCTGGAGCTCACACACCAAAAAGCATCACCTCCAGCTCATTGAACCCTTCAAAGTAGCACGCATCAGGGCTCCAGCCTAACCTGGCTCTCACCCTCCTTGGGAAGGGCTGAAAAAGACAGGGGAGGGATATACAAAGGCATTTCTCATCAACTGCTAAACGGTCCAATATACTCGTAACCTTAGCTCTCTGCTTTATAGCAAGGGAGTGATTGAAACCTGATGGGACAGGCTTGCAGGCTGCACTCCAAGCCGCCGGGGTGCATTTTTGGAACTGGACAAAAATATTCTGAAGTGGACACCTGGAAAGGGTATGGGCAGCAAGGGGAAATACTCTTGGGATGGGATGAGGTTAAAACGATGAAGAAAATTTTCTGATTAAAGTTTCAAGAGGCGAAGTGCTGGCCCAGATTAGTTTTGCTGAAAAGCAGGAAAGCAGCTTTGAGCTGGCTCCTCAGACGCTATTTGGAGACTTCAAAAGCAGAGTCATTTAGAAAGCAACTTTTTCAAGGAGTCCAGCTAAAACTACATAGACGTAAAACTCCAGTCAGACACAGGAAATTCTTAGGGGAATACTAGACTTTTATGAGTCAGAAGGTAAAAATCCCTCTGAATACCTAACTAAACGAATCTAATGAAGTAGTCACCAGGACAGGAGTGTAATGAATCTGCATGTCAGGAAGGACAAATTTCAACAAACAGGAAATTGAACAACCTGAAGCTGTTTTCATTTTTACTCCCTGTGCCCTGCTCCTTTTTTTTTCTTTAAAGGTGCAAACCAATTTGATGGCTGCAGAAGCTGCCGTGTGGGTCTGAGGGGACTATTTCATTTTAGATGAAGTCTCAATTTAAAAGAAATGAATTGCCTGGCCTTCTTTTGCAAGGTTGGGGCGTCGTTCACTTATGATTCGTTATCTGCACTGTTGCAGACCCTACAAGCCCAAGTACAACGCAGCCACTAATCCCTGCAAAGGAACATGGGGAAGGACAGTCCTTGAAGTTAGTTAATTTAATAACCTAAAACTTAGTTTTCTCCCTGGCATGCAGAAGTGAGGCTAAATGCTTCCTATTAGATATTTTACCCATGCCGGTAGCTAGAGAGAGGGTTCAGTCCTAATGGTACGGCTAGTCCCAGTCCAGCCCCATTGGGGCACATGCTTAGCTTTCTACATGGAAAAGTTGTCACATCCACAAGGGCCTCGACTTTAGGTACAACAAATTTCAAGACCAGCTGTGTGAAGCAATATTATACAGAATGCTATCTCCTCTACATTATGGAGCCAGACAGTGTCTAGACTCAAAAAAGAAGGGGTTTACATATGTATAGTATTGCATCTTGGATGCCTATTATAAGCAGCAAGGAGCTTTTTCAGTTTATAACCTTTTTATTACAGATTCTCTCATTTTTAGCAAATTGCACTTTGCAGAAATCACGTCTGAATTCCTAAAACTACAAAGATTGCTACTGTTCTCACAGTGTTGTTTCTATACTGAAATTGTTTGCATTAAAGCTCTTCTGTTACTTCACATTTACTTCAGCTTGAAAGAAGCAAACCTATAAAGAAGACCTTTTTTTTTGCTTGTTTCAGTGAGTGTTGTGATTTCAAATATCTTCATTCCAGAATGGAAAAAAACAAAAAAGGAAAATTCTCTTTAAACAAGGTTTCCTCCAAAACTGGTCTTGGGCTAATTAAAATGTTTTATTATACAAAAAATTAATTACATGAAAACAAAAATGTTTTATTCTCATATGGGGTTTTTTTTTATGTGTGTGTTGTATTGTAACTTTGATATCTTTTTCATACAAAAAAATTCAGATAAAAAATTGTGCTAAAATAATTTTGAGATGAAAACCAAAACTTTCATTGCAAAAAGACAAGCCGCTGGCATGGTCTAATGTGCTGCTGTAGAGAAGTATGTTAGGCACAGACTGAACTGGCTGCAAACTACTTTTATATAAATTGAGGACACTGCTTAGTTTCCTATCTGAACTGCCTTCCTGGATCCTCCTATTTGGGGTTGATTCTAGACTCCACTTAAAATACTAATTGTTTATATTAAACAGACAAGAGAATGTGTGATGTATTTTAACTGTCAAAAGTGTTGTGAACAGCAGCAGCTGGAAGAGGAATGTTTAATTCACTCTGTTACCCCCAAGTCTTTTAGAATCCTGTATCAGCAGCTAAATCTTACTCTTGCAGGCAAGAAAAACAGGGTATGAAGGGGTAGCACTGCACAGCTTCTTCTACAGGAAAAAAATAGAAGGGATACTCAAAAGCCATAGCATTGTCATTATGAGGTCAAAATAGAGCATCACCAAATCTACAACAGTATTGATGCATTCGTGAAAGCTGTGCACATTTTTGTGTGGAACAGCTCACATGCTATGTCTCCTTTCTTGTGCTGGTTCACTCACACTTAACTGATGCCAGAGACGTGATGGCAGGTAGCGATGGGAGGTATCACTTGAACCATTCGCTATATGACACGTCTAAAAAAAAGGAATCTTGACAGTATCAGTTACTGTAATCCTCTTAAATCTTCTGGACAAGAGATCAGCAGCTTGTGTGGAGCTGGAGTAAGGATAAGTTTCCTCCCCTACACAATTTATTCTCACAGGGCATCTCAGACACATGCTGGGGACACTTCCCCCATGATAACTGCTGCAGCATAAGCTTGTGTTGGGACCAGTGGGGCCCAAAACAAGGGTAAGAATTGTTACTTAAGAGAGATTAATAAAGGCATTGCTAAGTAACAGGATCAAGTTGTTTTCAGCATTTATAAATACTTCAAATTTTCAAAAGCAGAAAAAAAAATCTAACCACAATGATTCTATTTTGCATATTTCTGTGAGGAAATCTCGGCAAAACCTCAAATCAGCTGCACACAAATGATCCTTCTAATGTCAAGGGAAAGGAGGGTCTGAAACATTAAATAAAGAGATGCACGAGCTTGTGCAAACTGCCCTGGGAGGCCTGACTTCTGCCATGTGATCTGGGGTCTTTTTTTTTTTTTATGCCACATTTACAGAACGGATTTAGCACGCTCAGGAAGGGAACACCGCTTTTGTTCATCCCACCAGTCTTTTACTTGTCCAGTTGCCACTGCTGTATTAGTAGGAAAAAAAGACCTAACGAGGTGTAAAATAATGCTCTGCATTCAAAGACAGCGCTGTACCTCATTTCACTTTAATATTTACTTCAAAAGTAAACTCTGCTGAAACCCTGCACAACTGGCACTGAATGAGTTTGCAAGGTATTCTGAACTTACTGAAGCAAAGTCAATTCACACCTCATGCATACAACTGCTTACTGGGTTGCTTACTGCCAAAACTTCTGCCAAGAGAGCCCTGGGATGAGGCAAGTGGGGAGACAGAGGTAGGTGAGGCTTGATGGGAGGAAGAATTGTTAACAAAACAGAAGTTAGCCAGCAGAAACATAGTCCACACCAACTGACAGCAAGCAATAATAGCTAAGTTGAAAAGTAGCTGCAGGTAGAGATTTTAAGTAGATTTTAATTTGACTAAATACTTTTTACAACCTATGTGTCCAACTTCTCATTTTCAGTCATTCCACTTGCTTTCTTCTTTTCATTAATTTCTCCTTACGCTACAGGAAATACTTCTTTCTTTTCTTTTTCACTCAAAAAGGCAGCAAACTGTGTGTCTGAGCTTCCTCTTAGGCAGTGTGTACTTGGGAGTGTGAAGTTAAGGAGCCGTAGCCTTGATTAGACTAGACTTTGGAAGGAGCTGCACAGAAATTTTGTTTCGGTTTGAAAGACAAGTTTGTGGTTCATTCTAAAAGGAAAGTCTTACAGACACTTCCACCAGAGAAGGCAAAATACAGAATATTGACAAGGGCTTGGTAGGAAATCTTCCATAAAACCAGGTATTTAAACAAAAGAAACATGAAATGCTTACTTTCTGGAAGCAAACGTTTTCATAGGGATGTCTCCATTTCACCAAACACCCACTCAACCCAGAACAGCCAGTAACCTGCTGGTCCGGAGGTCCTGTGGGAGAAGCATGGGAGGCTTCTGTTCTAATCAACTTCTAGTATTTTGTATGCAAAGTGGAGAAGCTTTAGCGAGGCAGACTTACAGGAAGGTGTCACAAGATGGCTGAAGCAGTCCTGCTTTCAGTTGCCCTGGTCCTGCTGCTTCCTCACCATTCACCAGCTCTGGTGCTTATTGATTTGTGGGCAGAAAGCTCAGTTCACTAAACCACTAGAAAATTACTCAGCCTTTTTTCTAGGCTTGCAAGCTGAATCAGTTTAACAGCCACTGGAGGCAGCACAAGGCAGACGGTGAGAATACAGGGCAAGGCGTGTAAGGAAGACAGAAATATTGCTGTGATGACTTACTGTGTTGTCCCTGATTGACAGAAACTCTACAGTTAGAATAAGGTAAACCTCTGAGCTCAGCATTGGCACTACGTCTTTGCACTAATATCACAGAAACATCATTATAAGTTGACCACATGAACAAGGGATTTGACTAAAAGGCTGCATGAGGTCAGTGCCTTTATAATTCAAATAAGCCTGTAATCCCTCTGTTCCAAAGATCTCTGCTTCAGCATCACAAAAGGCCAAGTATGTGAATTTAGAACTTAAAATAAATTACCTGGGTTATTATCTGGGCTAAATCTTTTCTCAGAGAGCAGGTAGCAGGGGATGCACTTTCCAGGAAAGGGACTGAAACACACTGTGCTTTTCAGCAGCTAAGCAGCTAAGCGTGCTGTGAGCACTTAAAAAAACAGGTCACTCAAGAAAAGCTACAGTATGGCAGTTCCCAACCCTGTCTTGGATATAACAAAATCTAACCTTTGACACCAAGCTACCCCACTACTGATCCAACTCCATTCAACAAACTCAGACCTTTTTTACATGCTGCATAACTCTGTGCAAGTACAATGTGTGTTTATTTAAGTTCTGAGTGGGCAAAGCGGATTTAGCAGCATCACGACAATAGAAGTTGCAGGGATGGGGAAGGACTGGAATGCCAGAGGTTGCTGGGTTTTACTCTCTGTACCCTTCATGTGTTCATCAGATTGCAACCAAAATAAGGCACATTCTGGCTGCGGAGTGCTCTTAGCCTTAGCAGAAAAGGTCTGCTTTCGGTTGCCTGCAAGGGACTGTTCTAAGCTCAAATGTCCACTGAAATTTAAAGGGCATCTAGCACCATAAACGGTTTGCAGTCAGCCCAGAAAATATCTCTGCGCACTCCCTGACTTCTTCCCAGCTCCCCAGGAAGCTGAGGCATACCCATGGTTTTAAATGCTCACGCTGTAATTGTATCACTCCAGGTGTTCTCAATAGGATTCCTTCCTATAAAACAACTAAAGAGGTAAAGTATGGTCCAAGTCCCCACTGGAAAAGAACAGAGCCAACAGCACAATCAATTTCTGAAAAATGACTTGGTTCCCATACCACAAGCAACAGTCCATAAAGCATCTCACAGAAAACCCAAACAAGCCTCGCAGCTTTTGGCTTTAGAGCAAGAACTAGAGGACCTGGGGACCTCCGATGCACATTCCAATGTGGACCTTAAAAACGAAGTTCCCTCCCTCCCAGGCTGCTTAATGACCTGCAGATTTTCGGTACAGGCCATATCTGACATCAGCTTCAGAGCTTCACCTTCAACCACATTAAAACAGTTGCACATTTTGACATGAAAGATGATGGTGTTTCATTTGTGCAAGGCACCATCCCATTGATTTGGTGTATTTTTGAGAAGCGGGGTCGTGGTGAGGAGGAGGAAGGACTCCTACTCTGCTGTATTCAAAGCAGCCTCAGTAGCAAAACTTTCAACGTTCAGTCTCTACACTGCAGCATCCTCCACGGCTGTCCCTAGGTCTGATACTTGTTTCACACTGTTACTCCAAGTAACACAGCTTTTAATCTACACCCTAAGAAACCTTAGGTCTAAAATCCCTGCAAAACTATGAATCATTTTCTAGAAAGACATGAAACAAAGTGATCACCCTTTGGAGAGCTGAGTGTGTAGTGAGGGATCATCCCTATTGTTGGCATTCCCAGGGGTTATGGAGGGGTTCAGCTGCGTTATACCAGGGCAGCACTGAAAAGAAAGGCCGTCATAGCCGGCTGATCGTGCAATCTAGGAAACCAACCTGTGGGTGCCAGCAATCAAGTCTCCAATTAAATGGGGCCTGAGTTTTGACTTGATGGCAGGTTTGGGAATTTGTTTTTAGCGTCCTTCTAAATAATAAAAATGCCTTAAATCGCAGTCTCTAGGGGTCTAGAAAACTTTCTGAAAATTTCTCAACTTCTGTAAAAAATTTTGACTGGAAAAACTGGAGAATTTGGACAAAATTCAAATAGCTCAACTGTTTTCCGCTCTTCATTTTGAAAGCATAAAGTTCAAGCTTCCATTTGAAATGTTTCCTTTCCTATATCAATTTATGTTAAAAAATCTGAGGAATATACATCCTGCCCCAGTTCAATACACTGAAAAAATCTAAATCTTTTATTTCTGCTTGCCAACTTAAAGCAAACTTTCCTGGACACGCAAGTCCCCAACCTTGTTTCCATATGCAGGTTTGGTCTCCAAATAAAAAATTCTACTGTTCTCACAGCTCTAGCTTTAGCTACTCCAGCCTCTGGGACTAACTTTAGCCACCTCTATTTGAACATTTTACCTCTTTCTACAGTAAGAATGTACAGCAAAGGCTATACATCCATCCAAATACATAACCTGGGTGAGGAGGGCAAACAATAATCTGCTGTCCCTGTGTTTAACAATCTGCTTTCCTATGCCCATCCCATGAGACTATTTTTCTTAATTTTTTCCTTCACTGATATTTATTAGATCATGTAAATATTTGCATGGGCTTCAGTAAGTATCAGTTGGTTTCCCGAGAGTGTAGCATTCTTCACTCTTGCTTTGAATGTTTTTAAAATACCTGCCATCACTGCTGTAACTAATTCCCCATCATTCATTAGTTTTAAAACAGGCTTGCACAAATAAAGCATAACATTGAACTAATGAGATATGGGTGGGAAGTTTTTGTAAATACAGCCTGAATTAAAGGTAGAATTTCTGCATAACTTATCTTATTCTTTACATTGCACTGAAGAGGACACTGAATGTCCTTCGTTTATTAATCTTTGTGAATTTGAAGACCACCCTGCCTTATTCTTTCAGCTTCTATAGCAGACCACCTTTATGTTTCTAAATACAAAGTAACACACTCCTATCCAAATGCTGAAGCAGAACTGCAGGCTGTAATACATTTCATTGCTTAGGCATTTTAATGTTATTGTCCACCTCCATCTGTGCAAGGTTTAAGCCTGGCACTGGCCAATACTGTTTATGAAAATTTAAAAAAATACGCAAAAACTGTTGGCAGAGGAATGAGAGAAATATACTGTTACTGCTTGTACAAATTATGAGAAACTCATTAAAGTTCAATGATTTGTGGATAAGTAAAAACATTCTCAGAGGCAAAGTGCCAGTGGAAATCTCATGAGTTTCAGCTTCTGAAGTTTCCCAGTAACCCCCTTTGCTGTGGGAAGGAGGGCAGAGGGGGGAGGGACGGACAGAGTTTCTGTATGGTCCACCCCTTCCTTGATCTGATGAAGGAAGATCACACCACCTTAAGGCCAAGGACATTTAGACAAAGATGTGTGTCCTCACTCCCACCCAGATACGGTCAAGTTGCCTCGGTCAAGTTGCCTCGCCATTCTGGGTGCCACACTAGCAGGCGACCTAAGTGAGTGACGACATGGGTCTCAAACTTGGACTTGTGCATAGTCTCCACAGGAGGTGGGGAGGCGGTCAGCTACTCACTCCCTCCTCCGGAAAAACAGGAGCCCAGGAGGGGGCATGTCCCACTGGGGACCCTCCCCGATCTGCTACACGTCCTGGCCAGGAGTAGGTCCTTTGGGCGCAGACCATCCTTGTGTGAGAAAGCAAAGGGAAACATGAAAACTTATGTTAATGTATCATTAAAGAAATAACTTTTACAGAGACTAGAGAAAGGGAGTTAAGATTGCAATTCTGCTATGTACATTCCGCTGTTTTTTTAGGAGTGGGACTTACTTTTTATATGGTCTATACTGTGATGCCTGGAACCAAAGGAGTAAAAGCAGCTACCGGCATAGGTTTCTTCAACAGTAAAACGCAGCCCTGTTGAATCATACTGCTACAATAACACAGACCCAGGTATGCCCGAGATACGCCATCATTGTGGGGCAAGGGGAGAGTCTCAGAGATGCAGACAGTAAAGAAAATAGAATGATTTAAAAAGAGAGCTCCTATAATTCTCTTCTCCAGCAAAGCCAGTTAACTGGGTAAGCAATGGCCAATGCAACTGTGGTTTGCCACAGGCTAACACCAATACTAACTCATGACCTGAAGTCCAGCTCTGACAGTACTCTCTCAATCTGGGATTTCTTCCTATCCTTGAAAGCACGGACGGGTGAAATTTCAGTGAAATGCTGTATCTTCCCCTCTTGCCTTTTCAGCTTGTTTCCAGAGCCCTAATGCTCTCAACACAGTGTTTTATGCAGCAGATTTTTTATTCACTAGCACACTTTTTCCACCACTCTTCAACTTATATATGTCTTAATCCGTTTCCAGATATTCTGTCAGCACTGACAATTGATGTTCCACATCCCACCCCTCTGCGAATCCATATTCCTGGAACTCCATTTAAATCCCTTATATATATAGAGTGTGTGGCAAGGCAAAGAAAAATCACTGACTAAAGGGGAGATAATAGTATGGAAGTGAGTATATGAACACTTTCAAACACCAGAAATCTTTTGTGTTTACCCGTAAGATTAACACATTTTAAATGAGAATATTAACAGGCAATTCTGTTCTCATCTCCTTGAAAAGTAAGAGGCAGAAAGAGAACGCTTCTGTTTCTAAATTTTAATGTTTTAAAAATACACCTTTCAATTTTCACATCTGCATTTATTGTGTCAGGTGTCCTTAACTTGGTTAGAATGGTTAACACAGACTAAAAGACTTCGACTTCCTAAAAGCTCAAGAATAGCACATGAAATCAGCAAAATCTCTGCCTACTAAGCTTTTAGAAAATTTCACATGCTTTCTGAAACATTTCAAAGACCTGCTTAATACTTGGGCCCTGACTGAAGCTAAATTTGCTACATTTACAACATTTTTGATTCACTATCAAAAGTGGCCCTTAGGCCATCTTTCTTTCAGTTACATATTTCTCTTCCTGTCCATGAATGGATGAACAGTTGTGAACGATCTATTTATAAAACACATTTTGTCAGCTTTTTTACATCTGACAATTCTTACTCATAATTCAAGAGAAAGAGATGAAAATTGCCTCCAATCTCTGGGGTAACGATAACTGGAGACACATAAGCAGGTTTGGTTTTTTTTGAAGAAAGGTAAGAAAAGGGAAATTAAAAGGCATACAAGGAGAAACAGAAGTAAAATAATCACAGGTAAACTCATCTTTCCCGTAAATATGCTGCACCCAGGCTCTGTGTACAGGTGGTTTATTGACACCCAGCAGAAGAACTTGAGAGTAATTGGGTAGCTCTGCTCTTAAATCTATGATTTCTTTTCCACTACACCTCCACAGCAGCAGCTGTGGAAAGTGGCTTGGGAATCACAGCCACTTATCCCCAGCTCTCTGCACATCCATTCCAGATGGAGAAAATCTCTCCTAACTTTCACCATCTAAGTTACATGCCTAACTCTAAAGTTGATGCGCACTCAAACAGGTGATTGAGTGCACCCCCAGGCAGACTTCTCCAGCAGAAGGGACGAACCCCTCTGAGGATATTTACCTCTTTCAACTGACTCTGGATGAAGCTCATAGGGTTATGGTAAGGTAGACAGTTAACAGTTAGATAAGACGATCCCAATCCCCCTGATATGGTAATAGCTTGTATAAAATATCCCTCCAAACGAAATGCTACCGTTTCTCCACAGACACACAGGGATTGTGTGAAAGTTAGACACAGAAATAACCTGAATAACCTGCAAATAATCAAAGCACCGCCATTGCTACAGCTAGTAAAGATGAGCAAAGACTAGGGCTAAATTAGATGCTCCATGGTTTATTCAAACAACCAAACACTGATAATATGGATTTTGTGATCTTGTGAGGCATTGTGTTTGGAGAAGGACATACATATCTAAGATTGTTCAGACACCTGGACCATGGCTGATGAAAAGGCTGGCACCACTTACTCTGTAAATAACAACAGGCGGGCATGACAATGGTATACCAAACAACAGAGAATGGCAATTCAGATGGAAAACAAGGTTGCTAAGACTCCTGACCAGATCACACAGGGATGCAATTCTTTCCTTGCAGAAATACTTTCAGCCCTTGTAACTTAATTCACTGTTGTCTGGCTTAAGACCTGATCGTGCTGTCCTTACTCACATAAAACTCATCGCAAATTGTGTCTGACGTAAACTGGCAGCATTAGACCTCATTGGTGTTTTGTCTTAGGACTTAATCCTAAGCAGATGCGTGTTCACATGTACAGTGGCAGTTGCAGTGTATGACACAAACTTGTCTACCATTACATCTTAAAGGCTGTGGTTGCCACTAAATTAAGTCAACAAAAGACAAATTAATGTTCTTTGCTTCATACTCAGATCAACACTGTAAAGATTTTGATGGTGATCACTGAACATTCCAGTTTGATTCAAAGCAGCTTGCATTCTTCCCTTTACTTTTAGTACTACAAAACCTGAAATCAGTCTTGATAAGAGACTAAAATGTGAAATAGTAAAAGCTGACAGATCTTTTGTATGGTTTCTTACTGGTCATAAATTTATAGCACTGTATCAATGAAATAAAAATATGAAATATTTTTATTGACTCTTCCATCATTAATAATTGTCACTTGGCTAGTCTGTACAGTCTAGTGACATGAAACAGGTAATTTTTCAAATAACAAATTTCTTCCAGTTTAAACTAATACTGTATGATATCATTCTCATCATCTTGTACAGAAAATATGGTTTTTTTCTCTTAGACAAATCCAGAGGGAAGACAAAAACAGCTTGCACCTCTTTCTTATTCAAATTCATACCCCCATAAACCATGCTAATCAAAACAGAAGATGTGCAATTTTGGACAACATGCACTCAGCCACAAATGTTTACTGTGCTTAATGAGACATCATTGCCTAAAAACAAAACAGGAAAACGCACTTCACGGTAGTGAGAAAGTAATGAGCAAACGAGTGGAGACATTGACCATAACCATCCTGTCCTGTTTAATTCATCAAGGCACACAGGCAGAACACACCTCAGTAGTCCTCTTTGCCTGGTGTTTGGCTGCGGACTGTCCCACAGACAAGCTACTGAAGTCAAAGGAGCCATCTGACACATGGTGTATGGAGGCTGAGGCAGGGCACCCCCCAAATGCCATGGTCTTACCCTCTCCTCTCTCCCAGAGGCTGAGCCTGGGCAGCGTGGTGCTTGTCCCAGTGGTTTTACACACCTCTAGATCTCCTCTGGGCTCAAGTCAGGTCACAGCAGTGCCAAGCATCTCCAGACTGCCACAGCTGAAATGATGCTACTGGTGTCTCAAGTTGTTGCTGTCCTTATTAAAGTGGTGGACTCCTCCTGGGTGGGAAGGGAGAGCCAGGGTGGCTGAAGGAAAGCATCCTAAGCAATTCTTCTCCCTCAGCCAAAAACAGGGAGTTGGGTTAGGTTAGGATTGGTTTGGTTTGTTTTGATTTAGTTTCACTGTGAAACTGGAAACCCAACATGAAGCAGCTGCTAGAATCTGTGGATGAAAAGTGGGAACACTCCTCAGCTGAGAGTCCACATTTTTCATCACCTTCCACTGATTCAGTGGGGCATCACACGAACAGAAGAACTTCCCTCCTCCAGAAGAAGCCAAGTAGGAAGTGGATTTTAGTACCTCACAGAGGCCACTGATCTTGCCACCTTGCATTCTGCTCTCTCCTCCTTTGACCTTCTCTGTTTTCAAAGAGGCAGAACAAAAAGCGCTATGAGGAAGAAGGGATGCCTTTTCATAGGCCGTTCGATGCAGTGGTTCACCCAAAGAAGGGTCTAGGAACTACTGAGTCAGCATTTGATTTCCCAGCACAGCCTCCGTCCCTACCTAAATCAAGAAAGGGCCCCAACCCAACCTCCTCGGGTGCTTGGCCTCCAACCAAACAAGATTTTTGTTAGTCACCAGAAAAGAGAGCAAGAGGAATTCTCAGGTGAGTGGCAATGAATGAAAAGGGAATGGAAGTACTTTACATCTTTTTGTGAACTTTCCTGAGTGGTGGAGTGGAGACCTGCAGTGAAGACTCAACATGGACATCCAGAATGAGCCAGGAATTTACTGATTCAGAGTAAATTCAGGCATACTGGGAGAGAGCTTAAAAGAGACTACTTTTTAAGGAGGGAAAAACAGTTTGTCTTGAGTACGCATCAGATTGTATTAAATACAGAATATATTAACAAGCGTCTTATTAGGGTATCTTCAATATTCACAGGGCACTGTCTTTCTGACTTCATCTCCTCTTCCCTTCAAAATTGGTATTATTTCCACGATAATGGAAAACACCATAGAACTGATGCACAACAAGCATGGAGCATCTTCAACTCTCATGGCCCGCAGAAGAGATCAGACTGCTCAGAATCTTGCAAGATTCAGACTGATTCGGTGAACTGGCACTGACCAGAACATTTAACAACCTCCAGGTCCCACTATGTTAAGTATCATTCACATTTGCAAATACAAATGTGTTTTTTTCAAAAATCAATGCGTGGGTGAATGATCCTATGATCAACAGCTTTCTTAGATCCATATTACTGGTAGACATATTTGTCTTCAAGAGCTTTTGGAAGTTTTATATTCTGTATTTTCTGTCCTATATGCCCAAGCCCTCAGATCATATTTACATGTCATTTAAACTCCACTATTGTTACACACTGGACTATAGCAAACAAATTCAGGCCTCTACCTATAGCCACAGTCACGCATTCTGCTGCAGAAATCAAATGCAGTTCAGTTAGGTGAGATTCTGGACCTGGGAAGACTGTTTGCATGAACTGTGTTTCTTCTGCACAGAACTGAGTGCCCCTTGACACAAATTTTATGGTACAGGTGACTGTGTAGGCAGAGTGAAAAACTCTAATTCAGTCGAATACATTTACCATGCTGCCTTTTATATTGCCTTCCAGAGACTCTTTCTAACAGAGCTTCATTTGCTCGGTCTAAAAGAAGACACTTTGTAAAGGCCACCCATGATTTGATTTATGGTGGACCTAAGAGGTGATGTCAACTGAGAAAGTGTTTCCACTGCACTAGGTCTTGGACATGCTCAATGGCAAGAGACAGCTCTTTCCCTGAAAAGCCTTGCAATGTAAACAAACTAGACAGACAATGGGTAGGAGGAAAAAGGCGTAGGGAAAAAAGTACTTTGCCCACAGTCACAGAGCTGTCACACATGCTGGAACAGGGTATAGAATCAGCAGATGCCCATACAACATTAAAATTATGAAGCAGCCATCCAAATTATGTCCAAACCTGCACATCCCAGCTACCTATATACACCCAGATGGATGACGATAGCTTCTGCACCAGAAGATAGTAGAGACATGAAGTATTCTTGTATCCCACAGAATTCTTGTTTCCTGGCACCACACAGTGAGCTAAACAATACCCCATGTTGCCATTCTTCAAAACCTCTGCAGAAGTGTGTGCATGATGCATGATGCCGTAACACTCCACTTACAAATGAATTATAGTTCAGCTTCCAAATTACAAAGCAGACCAGCAATTTTTTTCCCCCATTCCATGGTTTAAATGAATAGAGTACTACTAGAGCAATGAAACAATACTTGAGCTGTACGTGGTGTGGGTAAGTTGCACCGGAGCTACATAACCATCTCAATGAGCCACAGCTGTGACCAGAAACCTCCCTGCTTGTCCATTCTTGTGGCTTCTCTCGCACATACTCCATTTTTGGCTAATTAAACGGGACTATGGCAAAGTTTATTATCACAGTTAGTCTGTAATAGAGTTAATTTAACTGAATTAATTTTCTCTTAAAAGGAACAGAAAAACTCTTTAAGTATAGGATAATTCGAGAGTGTCACCAAAGATCTACTTTGCCCACTGAACAAGACTGCAATGCAAGTAGCTCTTGACAAGCAATTAGGTAGCCTCGCTCAGTAAAAAACTGCGCAATGATTAACAGGTCTAAGGAAGAATCACAACATTTTTGTATTTAAGAAATCCAGCCCTCCAGAACAGTAAAGATGTTATGCTGCTGAATGCTGCTAACTTGAAAGAGCAATTTGCTGACTAACAATAAACCAACTCCCCAATAGAACACACCTATCTGAAGCAGCTATACTTATGATGAATAAAAAATCCTCACCCAATCTACTTTATAGTTTATAGTTTAATCCAGTACCACAGTTTCCAACTCCATGTAATAAAACCATGATTTATATATTATTCTTGTTTCCTCAGACTACTTCTACCAAATTGTTTCTTAAAGACAGCCTTTTTTAGCTATTTACAATGAAATACAAAATAGAAAAGATTTGTCTTTAGTACTTAGAAAGAAGGGTAAAAAATTTATCCTAAATAAATTTGATGAATTTGTTTACATTAATGATAATAAAATGGAAAACCTAAATCTAAATATTTTCATTACAGGACCAACTTAAACACATTGCAAGATCCTTCTCAGCAAGATCCTCGCACAAGGCAAGAAAGACACAGCAATGATTATTAAAGTAGATGTCAGACAAAAAAAAAGAAAATTGTATTTGTCTTTGCTGATGTTACATTCCTGGCTCGAGGAGCAAGGCCCTTTCACGCACTGTCCTCACCACCACTGCCGACAGACAGTGCTTCGTGCAGGAGCCGCACAGGGAGCACGTGTGCGAGCTCACAAGGGCAGAGCATCTTTAAGTAGCTGCCCTATTAATGCGAACACAAACAGGATTTTTTGGAGGGAGGAATATATTATCCAAAAAGCCCCGCAAAACAGACATTACACAAATTCACACAGGAAGATTTAAGGCTGTTGTGAGTCTGATCAAGGCTGCTGGCCTCCACTGGTAGATTCGTGGATCTAACTTATGGAACTGAACAGGCTTCCTATGAAAATACTTCAACAACTGAGAAGAGTCATGCCAACGACAGCAAGGAATAGCCCAGCACAGATACAAATAAGATTAACAGAGAAAGTGGGGACAAAAAACATCTGCAACTGCAAAGCCAGTATTAGAATTTGGCAAGTTATATAATTGGAGTCCTCTGGCAGCTGACTGTCTTCCTTAAAAATCCTAGATGAGCAAGTTGCCTGCCAGCTTACAACATTTTTAATCAGCCCTCCACAAATTAAAACATTGTTCTATATGTTGAAATAGTTTGACCAACTTTTGCCATCCTTTACAAGAGATGTGAGAGCAGGGTGATGATCAGTTACCACAGGTCAGAGCTGTTAAAAGCACACAGTTCACTGGGATGTCCCAGCTAGATGTCCCAGCCATCTATACTCCAAGTCACATTGCAGTACGCCTCTGAAAACATTCAACTGATGGTTCGGCTTGCATCGGAATCTAAACGCTCATCTTGCTGCCGAAAAAATATAACAGACAGTGTTTCCCAGCCATTGTATCCCTAACAATCTGCTTGTAGAGCTGTTAATACCAAGAACAAAATAGCACTGACAGGTAATGACAACTACGATACTCTGAGCTGCTGTTCTGTCTATGCAGTTGCTGTCTCCCACCGTCTCTCTGTGCCGGCTCATGCACCTTTTCAAGAAACCGTGTGCTCGTTGTGGCCAGAGAGAAGGAAATAATTCCTCATAGTTGAAAGAGACTCTGGAGAGGTCATTTGTCTCACCCAAAAATCTGTGAGGTGTCCCTATTCTTCAGTATCTCAGTTGATTTTGCCACTTCTCCTTGTTACAGACTCTGCAATCAATCTTTTTATGTTTTTTGATTAAATATTCTGGTTGTAGGGTGACTGATGAACTTGTCGCTATGATTTTGTTATGAACACTAAATGTCTCTTCTCCTCCCTGTTCCTGAAACTACTCAAACTTGCTAACAAGAAATTAGGAACCACTCTATCACAAC
>Ga0065711_1028165_pt1 | contig 43202 bp, 27 predicted proteins | sample Hoacrofraction12_FD_59098 | JGI IMG/M metagenome (GOLD analysis project Ga0065711, IMG submission 59098) | Hoatzin crop microbial communities from Cojedes, Venezuela - Epithelial fraction 12 v2 (version 2) | ecosystem: Host-associated > Birds > Digestive system > Esophagus > Crop | place... | reverse complement strand
CTCACTGAATGGCAGCACAGCCTTCTGGTGTATCCACCACTCCTCCCAGTTTGGTGTCATCAGCAAACTTGCTGAGGGTACACTCTAACTCCTCATCCAGGTCATTGATGAAGAAGTTGAACAAGACTGGGCCCAGTACTGATCCCTGGGGGACACCACTAGTTACCGGCCTCCAACTAGACTCAGCACTGCTGATGACAACCCTCTGAGTTCTGCCATTCAGCCAGTTCTCAGTCCACCTCACCGACCACTCATCCAGCCCACACTTCCTGATCTTCCCTAGGAGGATGTTATGGGAGACAGTGTCGAAAGCCTTGCTGAAGTCAAGGTAGACAACATCCACGGCTCTCCCCTCATCTACCCAGCCAGTCATGCCATCGTAGAAAGCTATCATCATCTTCGATTCTGCAGGAATACCTTGTCCCAGTTGCGATCTGAACACAGGCAACGTGTTTTGGAATCACCAAGAGTGGTGACGAGTGGTGTACCACAGGGGTGTGTATTGGGACCAGTACTGTTTATATTTTCAGCAATGACAGAGTCATTGATGTGGGATTGAGTGCACCCTCAGCAAGTTTGCAGGTGACACCAGGCTGAGTGGTGTGATCCACAGACCGGAAGGACGGGATGCCACCCAGAGGGACGTGGAGAAGCTTGAGAAGTCGGCCCATGTGACCCACATGAGGTTCAACAAGGCCAAAGGCAGGGTTCTGCACCAGGGTCAGGGCAACCCCGGTACCATTACAGGCTGGGGGTGAAGGGATTGAGAGGAACCCTGCTGAGAAGGACTTGGGGGTGCTGGTCGATGAAAAGTTGGACAGGAGCCACCAATGTGCGCTCACAGCCCAGGAATTCAGCCATATCCTGGGCTGCCTCAAAAGCAGCGTGGCCAGCGGGTCAAGGGAGGGGATTCTGCCCCTCTGCTCCACTCTGGTGAGACCTCACCTGGAGTCCTGCATCCAGCTCTGGAACCCTCAGCACAGGAAAGACATGGAGCTGTTAGAGTGGGGCCAGAGGAGGCCACAGAAATGATCCAAGGGCTGGAGCACCTCTTCTGTGAGAAAAGGCTGAGAGTTGGGGCTGTTCAGCCTGGGGAAGAGAAGGCTCCAGGAAACCTTAATTGCAGCCTTTCAGCACTTAGAGAGGGCTTATAAGAAAGATGAGGACAGGTGTTTTAGTAGGGCTTGTAGCAATAGGACAAGGGGTAATGGCCTTAAACTAAAAGAGGGCAGATTTAGACTAGATACAAGGAAGAAATTCTTTACTGTGAGGCTGGTGAGGCCCTGGCACAGGTTGACCAGAGAGGTGGTAGATGTCCCATCCCTGGAAACATTCAAGGTTAGGTTGGACGGGGCTCTCAGCAATGTGGTCTAGGTGAAGATGTCCCTGCTCATTGCAGGGGGGTTGGAACTAGATGACCTTTAAAGGTCCCTTCCAACCCAAACTATTGTGTGCTTTATGATTCTAAGAGCTTAATATGGTGGACATGGTTGGCTCATGACAGTTGACCTGGAAGCCCAAGGAACAGGCTTTGGTAATTTCTAAGTACAGACACATTCTAGTGCAAAAGAAAAAAGAGAGGAGCACAGGATTTTAGGCCCTCTGATCTCAGGAAAACCATGCATTTCTGTTCCATAGGTAGTTCACAGAGGCAGCTAGACATCCCTGACGAGATGTAAGGGTGGTGGGTGTGACACCATGTGCTTTGGGCACGGTCAGTGATTCTGCCTAGAAGCAGCCACTAGAGGCAGGTTCGCAAAACTGCCTGTCAGGTGTGGCCATTGCACAGCTGGTGCAGAGCTCCTTTGTGCTCCTGGTATCCACTGGTCCAAGAAACGCGTGTGAGCAGGGGATGGAAAGTGAGGCTGCAAAAAGTCCTTTGATGTAACAACGTACAAAAAGTGAAGGCTGTTTGTAAAAATCATGCCTGCATACAAGGTCTTGAACTGTCTTAAACTGAAAGTTCTCAGAGGGCTAAGAGTTCTGGAAATAAAATAAAATCATGTTTTCAGTGCATATTGCTCCTGCTTATCATCAGTATGGTAATAGAATTGGAATTTAAATGGTATGAAAAGAAGCAAATGTATTTTTCACATTGACATTAACGTTTTAATATTGTTTCTTCACCAGTCAGAACAGAGTGGTCCTGTCTCACTTAGTGAAGTCATTTTGCAGTACCACTGCCAAAGGAGTTCTTGGTTAGTGATTCTTCAGATTGATGTTTTGTTGTTGTTGTTCTGAAAATCTGCTAGCTTTTCCATAACTCAACTCTCTCTGGAGTTTTTCCAATGACTTTGGCTTGTACAAAATTCACCTAATAACGTGCTTTTTGAAATCCCACCTTCAGGAGTTCTAGCTGCATAGACATCACGGACCCACATGCACTGCACTGCTGTATTTGCATGCTACTTGCCTATATTAAGCTCAAGATGAGATTTTATTTCTCTTGGGTGCAGGCCCATAAGAATACTCAATTCCCTTACAATACTGAGGCTGAATTGCATTAAAGACGGTGCATTATTTCAAAATAGGAACAAATATGAACAACTCTAAGTCATGTTGAAGTACCACTCTGCAAGAACATATTTCAGGGAAGGAGTTTTGAAGGTAACAGTCCAGCCTGGCTTACACTGCAACAGCTGGTGGCCCATAGAAACTTCCCCTGTCCTAGCCTTTCTGTTCATAAACTTTCGATGATCACTGTAGCATACTGTATTCACCTAATTTCCTTAGCAATACCATTTTAAGAGTGTTCAGTGTCTTCTGCCCTCTCAGATCACACAAAATACTGATTGCCTACGAGTGATCTTACATCCCCCCCCAACTGACTGGCATTATCTGAAAGCAAACCATTTCTTGTGGGTAGACCCCACGTGCCATTTACTGCACCAGCAAGAAAAACCCCAACAAAACAAAACCACCTTCAAAATCCAGAAGGGCTACTTTTCTCAATAACCTACAAGGCTTGTTTGTGTGCATAAAGTAAAAAAAAAAATATTATTTAGAAGCTAAGTTGTACTGCATACTGAATAGTAGCGGAGCAGATTCAGACATCTTACTGAGATGGGGCTGCACTGCAATCATAGAATCATAGGTTGGAAAAGACCTCTAAGATCATCAAGTCCAACCGTCAACGCAACACCACCACGCCTACTAAACCATATCCTGAAGTGCCACATCTATAAGTTTTTTGAACACCTCCAGGGATGGTGACTCCACCACCTCCCTGGGCAGCCTGTTCCAATGTCTGACCACTCTTTCAGTAAAGAAATTTTTCCTAATGTATAATCTAGACCTCCCCTGATGCAACCAGAGGACATTTCCTCTCATCCTATCACTAGTTACTTGGGAGAAAAGACCAGCACCCACCTCACTACAACCTCCTTTCAGGTAGTTGTAGAGAGCAGTAAGGTCCCTCCTCAGCCTCCTCCAGACAGCCCCAGGTCGCTCAGTGGCTCCTCATAAAACTTGTTCTCTAGACCCCTCACCAGCGTTGTTGCCCTTCTCTGGACATGCTCCAGCAACTCAATGTCCTTCTTGTACTGAGGGGCCCAAAACTGAACACACTACTCCAGGTGCGGCCTCACCAGTGCCAAGTACAGGGACACGATCCCCTCCCTGCTCCTGCTGGCCACACTATTCCTGATGCAAGCCAGGATGCCGCTGGGCTTCTTGGCCACCTGGGCACACTGCTGGCTCATGTTCAGCTGGCTGTCGACCAACACCCCAAGATCTTTTTCTGCCGGGCAGCTTTCCAGCCACTCCTCCGCAAGCCTGTAGCGTTGCATGGGGTTGTTGTGACCCAAGTGCAGGACCTGGCATTTGGCCTTGTTGAACCTCATACAGTTGGCCTCGGCCCATCGATCCAGCCTGTCCAGATCCTTCTGCAGAGCCTTCCTACCCTCAAGTAGATTGACACTCCCACCCAACTTGGTGTCATCTGCAGACTTACTGAGGGAGCACTCAATTCCCTCATCCAGATCATTGATAAAGATGTTAAACAAGACTGGACCCAAAACTGAACCCTGGAGAGAACACTGGTCTGCAAACCATCTCTTCCTCCTCTTATCAAGAGCATGGTGGCCATGTGAAGGAGTTATGGTGACAGACAGGCTCCTAGGGTAGAAGAAGAATTTAGGAACAGAGCCACTGTATAGGCAAAGTCGAGGTACTGCTCAGCATTTCACTGTGGTTGTTCTCCTGACAGTTGCAGGATGTCTTTTTTAAGTCAGGAGATATTTGTTAGTACTTTTCTCTACTGTACTGACATTTGACATGGCATTTCAGAAGTGCATGGGCAACTTTGACAAACCTGACTGCTGATTTCCCCATGTCCCCTGTGACGGTAGTTTCATGACCTACCATATGTCAGTTGAGTGGCGGTAGCTGGCTCTGTGTGCTTTTAGTTCATAGCAAATGTAAATAAAATGAGTCACACCAGACTGCAGTGAAAAAGGTAATACTTTCATGTTATCCTTGGCAACAGCAATGGGCTGTGATTAAGTATGCAGGAGCTGCTGTGGTTCAGCTGATGCATGGTAACTCATTAATATTCAATAACTTGATCATGTGTCAGAGCCCTCAGTTTTCTTTAGCACCTTTAAAAATTCTTAGACAGAGATTGTGCTTTAGGAAGGACCTTCCACCTTGGACAGGTATGATTTTCCCAGGTGTTTAAACCTGTAGCAGCTGGGGGGTATTCTGCCCTTGAGATTCTGTTGTGAATCACATCTAAGTAAGAAAAAACTCAAATCCTACCCTGGCCTCTGGCTGGTACAGTAAATCTGTAAAAATTACTCCTCCTGAGAGGTATGGATCCACACAGACCTACGTGGAATGTAAATCACAGAATCCTGAGAACACTGCCTGGGCCGCATGGGAGAGAAACTGTAGCATGCACAGAATATGTAAGAGGGACATGTGCAAAGGCAGACTCTTCCTCCCACAGGTGATTTGTGAGAGTTAGCGTTCAGTTTCTGAGAGATTTAATCGCTGCCTTCTCCCCCCTCAGACTGTTTGGTAACGGCTGGAGGGGAAGATGCAAGCTGCTCCTTGCAGCATAAAAGAACAACAGAGCTGGGTGGCCCAGGCAAGAAAAAGATTTACAAAGCAGATTTTAAAAAGTAGGCATTTAAAACCAAGGTATTCTACCCTTTCTGTCAGCTAAAGTGGCTTTTTATGGGTATCAGCTCATGGGGCTTGACTGAAGGTATGCCAGGAATGCCAGATAGGTCAGCTGGGTGCTGAACTGACGTGTCCTAATGATCCAAGAGCAATAACCAACATTAAAACATGTGTTAGGCTGTGTCAGGACAGAAAATGATCGATATCTACTACTTCTAGTAATGCTCAGTTCTGCACAGCAGCAGTGAGCAGTCCATGAGATGTTTTATTGATACACCACGGGCTGTTGGGACAAACTCCATGGATAAAGATTTTGAGGTTTGCTTTATGGCCTTTCCAATAAGAAATAATATTTTTTTCAATAAGATAAGAGTTATTGGCAATCCTTTAAATTATAACAAATGCCTGAAACACACCTTAGTTAATTTAGCTTTAATAGGAAGGTAATTATAAAGCCAATACATGCCTATTGATTGCTACAATTACATTTACTGGACTTCATCATCTACCTTCTGTTACGTGCACACAGTCTGCGAAATCTTTCAATTCACATTTTAAAGTCTTAGAGGGGGACCTGTATGTTATTAAGGTTAAAGACATTGCTGCATACAGAAATCCATTTTCAGTTGTTTGGAATTTCTCCTATTTTCTGGGCTATTATTTTTAAGCCAAGCATCTGCTTTGTGTGGAATTCTGTGCATGTGCATAGAAAATTTTGTCCAAAATTCTTCAGCCGTTTCAGAAAGCTAATACATCAGTTTTAAGAAAAGTACACGATTTTGTTGATGTTACAGAGGTGATTTACCTCAAGTAATCCAATTACCCATATGCCATGAGGCTTTAAATTGGGCGGGGGGGATTGTGCCTTTCACAGCATCTCAGTCCTCATCTTCCCACAGCAGCACAACATGTCACCCCATTCCCTCTGTAAAGTCATTCCTTTTTCTCATTTCATTGTCTGCACTTTTACAGACCCACCAGTTCTCAGGACAAGTTTCCTTTTTGTGCTGGAGCAGAAGGCTTGGCCAGAGACCTTCCAAAGCCCCCTCCCAGGCTGCTGGTTTGATCTCTGAGTCTCCATCCAGCCTCAGCTCCTCGCAGGCGATGCTCCTCACATCCTGCTTACGTTTTCTTCCCAGTCTCCTGCTCCTTCTTCTCCCCTTGCCCCCCAAAAAATGCTGGTGTCAGGTTCAAACACTCATTTCATATTTTCAAAGCTTTGCTATTCCTGAACTTTACTGTGATTTCCTTTTCCCTTCATTTTTTTTCCTGGGTTTACTGGGATCTTTTCCTTTTCTGAAGCATTTAACTCTGTCTGTGTGCTTCTAAATTCCTGTAGTACCACACTAAAAATACAGCCTTTTCCCTATAGGGGACCAACAAGATTACAGAGACTGGAGAAGCTCCTTGCAGCTTCACCCACACACCTGCGCAAGGGTGAGGCTCCGTTTGCTTCCTTGAGGCTCACTCCTCGTGACCTCATTCAGAATCTTGACTCAGATAAAACTCCCCTTGAAATCAATGGCTATATAGACTAATTAAGAACTTCTGGACTGGAACCAAGCACCTTGTTGGAAGCCTAATTAGAGATAATTATAAGTTGATCATCTGCAGTAAATAAAATAAGCCTTCTTGATTTTCTTTTCTGCTCTTCCTGGGAAGTTGAGAGTGACTGCAGGAAAAACGTTTGTGTTGATGTTGTGTTTTGTGCACAGCTGTTTCTAGGTGTCTGCTCTTTGTGAGTCTTCAACACTGCACAAATCTTCTTCCTAGAAAAAAAAAAATTCACAGCATTCTTTCAATGAATGTGCCTGGGCTCACTTCTGAGGAGACAGGGTAGAAGCACCATTGCTTTACCCAGCTGTAACTTAAAGGTACTTTTGAAAGGAGTGGCAGAAAAATTATTGTATGAATCCTTCATGAGGTTGTAAGTCTGGTCATAAGCTTCATTTCCATTACTTTTTCAGTTCTTGGAATTCTGTAACAGGCTGTTGGCTTTAAATTCCCAATGGGGTCTGACCAAGATACAGTCCAAACATCACCGAAGTTACACTGAAAATCTAGGGAACTTCAATGAGAATTGAAACAGTTTATGAATACTGTGCTTTTTTTTAGATTGTGGAAAAAAAGATTTAATTGTGAATAAAAAAATGGCAACATAAATATCCATATGTAAAGAATTCAAGAATAAATGTGTACACTATGGTATAGTTCCTATGAGCACAGGAATTTCATACCTAGCACTGGGATCATTATTTAAGAAAACCAGTGTTCCCCAGTAACAACAAATGAAACCAGTTTGTACTTAGGCTGATGTTGTAGAGGCCTGACTGCTGATGCCAAGCAAGATAGCCTGAGTATTTACACTGTAATCTGAAATACACAGACTGTGTGACAAATTTTCAATGAACAATACCAAAATGCTAAAAATCATCACTTATAACTTTATTTTCTCCCTCCATGATCTGTAGAGTTTCATTCATGCCATTCGTTCCTAGACAGCCATTTTCCCAAAAGAAGCATAGAGTAGTACTTTTTGTGCAATATATTTCAGATGTGGTAATTCTCTGACTCCATTTCTTTCCTTGACCAGGTGGGGGTGTTCTTGGCATAACATTTCTCAAGACTAAGATCCACAAATATATGGCAATTCTCTGCTGACATCTGGGAAGAGTTGGTTTTAGTCTGTGTTCCAGCTCTGACAGTAAGCAGATGGGATCACCATTTTGAGTGGATCATAGAAATGGTCTTATTCTGAGAGTTTTATTATACCAAAATCCACAGCTATGAGTGGGCCAATGGTTCTGGAGCAATGTGTTATAATTAATACACTCATTGGACACAATGTGGAAGAATTGCCCTAATAGAAGTGTTCTATTTAGTGTTTAAATCTCTAGCTGGGGAAAGATTATGGAAAAAAAAATGTTTGTGGGGTTTTTTAGTTTTGCTGTATTTGTGGAAGAAAATAATTCTGTAAATAGTTTTCCATAATCTATAAAAAGTTAGCCCTTTTTCTGAATTCAGTTGTTTATTCTATCTCTGTGAGTTACTAAGTAGCTCTGGAACTGTATTAATCTTAACTTTATGTTCATATGTACGTATATAGACTATTATGCTTTAGTACCTTTATGCCTAAAAATAGAAAGGAGCAGTATTTTACAATGACCGTATTAGACAGTGAAGAATTTTACAGCCCGAAAAATGGTGTAAGATTTCAAGTCTCACAGAAAGGCTGTGACCAAGCTGAGAAATGAAGCCAGGGTAGTGCCAAATATAAGACCATCTTTCCTATTTTATTGTCACTCTTGAAGTTTACTAAAAATAGCAGTTAAGTAAGTAGCTCAGAGAACTTGTCCACTTGTTCCAGTGCCAAGAAGAACTGAGTGTTAAGAAAATTAATTAAAATTTTGCTGACCTTTAAATTAGAGCTATGGACTTTGTCTTGAGGGTGACTTCTGCTTCCCAAAAATGAAAGTGCTGTCACCTGAAATAGCTGCTCCCTGGTCACACAAGCAGAATATCCAACAATCGACCGCCATCAACATCATCATCATGAAAGGTGAGCATTCCTCAGCTTAAGGGATGTCAGTCCATGAAAATGTGATGTGAAATTAATGAAGAGGATAACAATGTGGATGGAAGGGGTCACTATTTTCCTCTTACAAACAGCAGTTGTAGCTGAAGTTGCTTTTCCAAAATTACCCCATAAAGTTAGGTTTTATGTTTTCCTTCGTCCCACACAGTGACCTATCCACTAGCCTGTACTGACCCTTGTTAAGCCGAAAGGCATGTGTCTTCAAGAACACTTGTGCGCTCACCATCATCTTAGTAAACATCATCACCTTGACAGAAGGCAAGTTTCAGCTTTTATTATTTAACTCGCAAGCCAATGTTACGCAGCAGATAATATCACAGGTCAATGTGCATACATTCGCAGCATATGATGCTCCATGCAGGGTGAGCTCTATGTGCATATGGAGGAATCTGTGCACATGAGTCTGCCCGTCATTCCCGTTTACATCCCAGTAACTTCTGAATCACTTCACTAGTTTCAACCCAGTATAACAGAAGCTAGCAGGAATTAAATATCCAATTTTGTAGGAATAGGTGGCTGAACAGGAAAGAGAGATGTCATTAGTGGTCTGATCGAGTCAGACCTTCTCTGATCACAAGGTTGCAGCATGATCTCCTCCCACTGGAGAATTCACACAGAAGACAACTATTATGGCTGCCCCAACCACAGGAAAAGTTTTAATTGGTACTCACACAAGAGAATCCAACCACAAGACACAAACCCATAAAAACCCCCAAGCTTCATTAGCTCTACTGCAGATGGAGCTGCTTGTCTCTCCAAGAACCACTCTTTACTTTATTTGGGGCAATTTCACCAGAGTTTTCATCTTCCATTTCATTTGAGCTAATCTCTCTCCATCGCAGCTGGCCTGCTGAGCTCTGAGGAACAGATGTGTGAAGTCCCTGACTGCTGCTTGGTGAACTCGGCTTGTGCCACTTCAGTGCTAGTGTTGTGCGATTCCTCCACATACACTCCCTTTCCAGTCTCTGAGTAATTTGAGCTACCGCAATGCAGCTGTGGATCAGTGAAGGTTTGACAGAGAGACCTCTTGCATTTATGAAGAAAAAAATGCCTGTCACTCCTTTATTTATTATCTTTTTCCAAAAAGACCACCTCCAGTTTCCCAATGTTGGCTGTTGGCTGATGGAGCCCAGCGAGTTAGTTTTGGAACAAATGTGTTTCGTCCCTGAACTAACTCCAGTCATCTGAACAAGTTTGGCACAACCTCCTTTTATCAGTAAAATGTTTTTCCTGTCTGTAAAACCTAGATTTTTCCTGTCTTTATGACTTGCATAGAGGATCACCCTCTCCGGAGAAAGGCAGGCATCTCTGAAAGGAGTCATTCATGCCAGCTATTTTTTAGGACATTTTATAGGAACCCTTTGGCAGTGCCTATATGTTTTAGCAATATAGGGGGCAGGTCTAGATAAGTAGATAAGATCAGTTATCTAAACTTGAACATGGTTGAAAACGTGTTACAAAGTCTTATTCAAAGTACATGGACTATAACCTATCATGAACATAACGTAAAGCAGAGCAAAACACCCAACTGAGAAAGGCGATTTGGAAGTTTAAGTGTTTTTTTTATGACAGCCCAATCCTCATTTGCAATAAACTGGCATCAACAGCCATCAAAATCTTAAAGATCATGTTAACAAAACACCAGCCAAGGATGTGGACGTAAAATAACATTATTTTACCTTCACTAAATAGAAAATGCTAGGGAGGCAGTTGTACTCTTGAGAATAGCCAAGCAAGTTGCCATACTTTATGCCCATCTCCTCTACCAGCGGGGGAAGAAATGCTGACACACAAAAGTCTTGTGAAGCTTAGCATACTAGAGAGGAAAAAATATCTCTAAAGATAAAATCTCTATTTTGTCAGTTATGGGCTGTTCTAACTCAAACTGGTGAGTTGCCAGTGAAGTCAGCCTGTTTCCACTCTGGGTGGGAACTCCACATTCTCTTTGCCAAGAGTGGGAAACAAGATACAGTTCCACATGATGACCATGGGCTCACAGAGGTGTTGGCTGGCCCTTCACATTTAATTCGTAGAGCTCTTTACCTTGTGGAAGCAGGGAAACCTTTAAGCTGTCATCCTTAGGTTCAAATCAAATGTGCTACTTTAACTGGTAGGTTCTTAAAAGCCCCCAGATGCTCAGGCACTTTACGTAAGTTAGAAGGAAATGGAAACAAAATAGTTAATGTTTTTTGAAAGTTATGTCTTACCCTTGTGGGATCATGGGACAACTTTATCTAATGAATCCTTTACATCTCTAATTGTAATAAATCCTATTTTATAATAACATACAAGGCTTTTTGATTCAGATTACTTTCCTAGCAATTATAAAAATTATGGACCTCTTTATCCATCTGTAATATAAAATTCTGCAGCCTTTTACAAGTGCACAACAGTACCACTCTAGATTTTCAGGCAGACTATAAGAGAAAAGCTATAACATACTAAGATTGCTGAGAAATTTCAGAAGACTGCATATGCCCTAACAGGTTTGGCTGAAGATTAATATTGTTTTGATTTTGAAAATATGACTTGGGATATGCAAAGGCCTCAATCACATTTTTATGTTGTCACCCAAGGGCAATAGCTTGGAGGGCTTCAACACAGTTTAGGAAAAGCATCATCAGACTTTTCTGAAAGATTTCTCTATGTACAGTTCTAGAAGTCTTTGTTTTACTTTATAGATCTGATAGGATTGGTAAATATAGTGGAACATGTTCCGTTGTGTGTGATGCATGCTCTTCTTTCATAAAATCAGCTAAATGGAAAGGTGGAACAAGACCTACCACGGTAGCCTACCACGAATGCTTCATGAGCTATCCAGGAATATACCACTTGTCTTTTAACTTTCTCAAAATCTGAAAGGACCAGAATTTCCCCCTTTAACATCTGCATGTGAATGCCAAGAAGGAAGGACCACTACTGACAGAGAAACGATAATGTTTTTCTACCTCCGATGGCTACTCGTGTACCTCCCAGAATCATGTGCACGGTCTCGGCAAAATGCCAGGCATTTCTGTTCCAATACATTGCGGCGCTGGCAAGAAGCCAAGGAATCAGCAGTTTTGGTTTCCAAGAGGACAAAATTCCTCCCAGAGAGTTTGGAAGTGATGGGATTTTAATGTGATCCAGGATGTTTCTTGGGTCAGTGGGTCTTTTCTAGGTGGCAAGTGGAAGCTTTATGAAGAGGAAGGCCCTAAAACCTGGAATTCGTGGTGTTTTTCGAGGTAACTTTATCCCTGCTTTCGGCGTGCTGCCCCACACTGCATGCAGGGAAACTGTATTCAGTTAACGATATCCATAAGTGAGGGCTTCACAAAGTTGTGGCAAATGCAGATGATTTCTTTTCTCAGGCTTTTCTTGCTCTGTTTTTCAAGTGCAGACCAGCTGCTGGAAAATGGTGTATCAATTCTTGCTGTAAGCAAGCTCTCTTAGGAGTGAGGTGCTGCTTCAGCCTTTTCTAAGAACATCAGTTTCCCCAAACTGAAACCACTGACACTGTATGGGGGCATTTGATTCATTTTCCTTTTGTATTTTAAGCAGTATCTGTTAACATTCAAATTATTCTCTGCTTCCTGCAGTGCTCCCTAAGATAAGAGTGGTTCAAGAACGTACGTTTGTGGTAATTAAACCATCATGTAAGTTGCAATGTCAGGAAATATATGGTTCTCCCCTTTTTCCCCCCTTCTCTTTTTTTTTTTTTAATGCCCTCTTGCCAGCTACTTGTCTATTTATAGAAATACACCTCACCATTTACTTCAGAGGCAGTGACATGGAGAAGCAGATATTTAGAGGAAGTCCATTTGCTAGACAAAAACATCCATTACCTTTATCACCAGTGGAGACCAAAAAAGAATCAATTACAATACTTCACTTGGGAATGACTAATTGAATTGTGAAATATACTGACACTCTGAAGTCACTGTGGTGAGCTAAATACCGGCACTCATAAAAGGCAGGAAATGTTGTAGATAAGATGCTGATTTCGCACGGTTTGAGACTAGAATGCATTTTCCGTTTGTGTCGATGCTCTAAGCTTGTCTAATTTCCACCAACTCTTACTAATCAAGGGTCAGGGAATTAGCTCAGCAGAGAGAACTGCAGAGGATTTGCACCTGCTTGGTTCAACTATGAAATGAGCTCCGAGTGCTAAATACACAGAATCCCATCCTACAGTCAGAGATCAGCTGTCAACTACTTAGTCACAGAACCACTTAAATTAGTCATTTGACTGGCTTTAGTGGTTCATCTGTCATAGGTACTGTATTATCCTCCTCCACGAGTGCTAGCACGATCAGATCCTGCAGGTGATGGCAGAGAACGTGGGTGAGGGCATTGCTTGGTGGCCTCACTGGGGGCTGTGTGCTGAGTCCTCATCCTGCAGCTGCTCGGCTGTGTCATGTATTACTGCACATTGAATAGCTCTGCTGAACATCCCCGGGGGCTGGAGCTTCACCATCTGTGCTGTGAAGTTGTTAGGAAGATCCTTGGAACATCTTTAGCTGGGGACAGCCTCCCTGTCCCAAATGCCTCAGAAATGGTTCAGAAGTTATCAGGGGGCAAATACCATTTCTAGTAGGTGCTTTGGGTGGATGTCCTCCATTTGGGCATTCACACTGAGTGCAGTGTTGTCAATGCAGATTTTACTGTGCCATTTGACCTCAGTGAAGGAGAACAATATGGCCCATGTTTAGTTTACTGGTGCAGACATAATTTCTATGTTGCAACAAATTAACTGTTCAACATAAAATACTGGAACTCAGGAAATCTAGCCCAAGAAATTGAAACTTTATATATATATATACCCACTGTAAATTTGATCAAATAATATGTTAAGACTATTCAGTTAATTCAGATATAAAAACCTGCACATGGATGTAACATAATTATTATGCTTGCTTAGCAACAAGCATGTGGTTCATTACTGAAGGAGACATCTATGTGCTCAGGGAATCCTCTTTTTCACATTGCCCCTGAGCTCCAGGAAGGAACAGTGGATGACCTTTCTGCCCTGGTAGAATCCACCCTACAGACACATCCAAATCAAAAGGTAGCTTTTATTTCTAGGGCTTTCTGAAAAGCTTCTGAAGAGGAAAGTACTTTGGTCTTTGCAATGTCCTAGGGACCTGATCCAAGCACTTGATGAGCAAAGAGAATTGCTGAGTTTTCTACGGAAGGTGAAATCCCAGTGCCATTGAAATAAATGCCACTGTCCCCTTGATCCACTGAAGTTAGGATTTCAGTCCATAACATTGAAGAAATCTACCTCCATATCTCTTTGACTCTTTGAAATAACAGTAGTTCTGCAACAGAAGTCAGCGGTAATGTACTCAATGCTTTTTTTTCCAACAAAGGAAATAAAAGCACATTCTACAGGTATACTTAATTGAAACTGGTTACTAACTGATTTTTCTAATATATTTTATTTAAATGCTTAAAGGCCTGGCCTTCTTTACAAAATCAAATAAACTATTAGATTATCTGGATTCTCCCTCCTAAATTGACTCAGTCTCATTTGTATCTAAATCATTTATGATTCATCATGGTGTCAGGAAGGAACGCCCCTGTTAGAATGGTCAGGTTATTCACTATAGCAGCAGAAAAAAAAAAGTCAGGAAAGAAATATGGGTTTATGATCTGTGATCTGAAGAAGAGTGGAAAGGTTTGAGGAGTGGAAAGTAAGAGTCCGTTTCCACCACTAAGCTCAAGGTGGAGGGGGAGGGAAGAGAAGAAGAGAAGGAGAAGTAAGAAAGGTAATTTGCTGCATATTTTTAGTGCATATTTACATTGCTAACTGCTTTGATGGGGACATTTCATGAGAAATTGTATTTTAGGTACAATCTATCAGTGTGGAAAAACTGGCACAAGAACTTTTCCTTTTTCTGGCAGGGTCACTATGGAGTTTTACAGATTGAACGTTAAATAACAAGTACATGACCCACTGTGTGTCATGATGCTGTTGAGTGAGACTCGGCACTAATTCTGTGTCAAGCACTGCTGAAGAGAGTAGCGTCTACTGTAACTTAGGTGGACAAATAACAGGGAAAGAAACAGCTGAAGCTGAAGTATCTTGCCTATGGGCAGACAACAGCAATTTGGTAGGACTGAGTACTAAACCTGGTTTTGTGACTCTTGATCCCATGCCCTTCTTGTTCGGTAATAACGGGCAGAAGTGTAAAACGAAACGGAAATTGTAACAAACTTCTGTATCTCTCTTTGCCCTCCACTTTCCTTTTCCTTGCCTCCCTATTGGCTTAAGGTGAAGTTTTTACTCAGAAAATTACTTCCTATCCAGACTGATTCCTTAAACCTAATAAAATAAGCTGTGTATCAACCAAGATATGATTTTGTGTAGATAATTTATTTTGAGTAGTTTTTTCTCCTTGTGTGTAAGATGCAATGTGTTTGTTAATATATAGACGAAACTAAGAGGACAAAATGTAGCTTCAGAAAGATATCTTAAGGAGTACAGACTTGTTAAATGGAGATGCCAGGTCATTTGCATACACAAACATGGGGGACATATCAACTCTCCATTTTAGAAACAGGTTTTCACATATGATTTGGATGCCTAAATGCACGTGTCTTAAAGCTCTTGAAATTCATCAAGATTAGAAAACTTTCATGTCATCCTGGAAAATTCTGATTTTTTTACAAGGAAGTTCTCAAAGTGTGTACAAGAACAAGTACACATTTTTTCAGTCATGTCACACACAAAAAAATGACACACACTCAAATCTCATTTCCAAGGGTTTACACCACATATTTTTAGTGCACCTGTCATGCAAATAAAAATTGCACTTCCAACTGAAGTTTTATCTGACTGTGTCCACATTCTGTAGTAAAACTTGGCTTGCTATTGAAAAGTCAAACACTAGAGCCTAAGGATGGTACTGAAGAAATGCTAACACAGATCCTTGCTCTTCTCATATTTGCAGTCAAGCAGAGGATGAGCTTCTCATCTGAACGTAATTTTGTACTAAAAGGCAGTCATGAATATAGATGCACTGTGGGAAAAGGAGTCTGGCCAATGAACTGGAATGAGATGGCCAGGAGTGCAAACTGTAATTCTTGTGAACTCCTTTGGCAGCATCTAGTTATAAGTTTATCACAAGACAAGAATGATGTTTGCCACAGGAAAGTCTGTTCATTTTTGTTCTCTTCCTGTAAATCTTTATACTAGCATCAATTCACAGCCCTTCCATTTCCTGAAAAATTACCTTTAGTAATCTCATCTGGGAATTATACCCATGTTGCTGTCAATATATTTCATATTGTCCATAAGTGATGGCAAATGTGCAGTGTGCAGCAACCCCGACAACTGCTTAGAGCCTTGACAACTGCAAAACAAAGCTGTTCTGTGCTAGCCTAAGCTTGCAAGAAGGAGTGAAGTGCTGGAGCCAACCGCATACTTTGGGAGTTTTCCAACTCTTGCAGGAAAACCTTTTTTTTTTTTCTTTTTTGATAACAAATGGCACTAATGAAAACAATGCTTTTCAGTAATTAGGCTAAACAAACAACCTAACTAGAATGCTGAAAGATGAAGATGGGAATATAGATTATTGTAAGCTTATTGTCATTGTAGACTGATAAGGGTTTAGTGGGCTATCTGGCATTATTATAATTCATTTTATTACAAGCTTCGTTCCAGAGCTGCCCGTTTCTCTGTCTGCTATTCAGATTTAGCAGCAAATAAGCTGTATAACAGAACTGGAAGAAAGTAAATCTGAGAGCTGATGGGGGGTGAAGTGACTGCACAGGAAGTAAATTCCTTGTTCAGTCAAAGAACAGCTGTAGTTTTTATAGAAAGGGAGCTCAGTCCACGAGTTATTGCCTCTAAGTTTTTGGAGAACAGCGTTCAAATCCCTGCTTTCCTACACATTTTCTGCACGATCTTAAACAATTCACTTGAACCTCAGTTTTCCGTTAGCTAAATACTACACTAAAAGACAATAAAATTTCTGTCTTGCATGAGTGTTGCAAAGCTTGTGACATGCTCGGATAAGAGGCAATGAGTTCATTTAAATGTCTTATGAACCACTGTAATATTTTGCAAATTATCCTACTAATTGTCTTCGGCTGAAAGCTGAAGGATGCTCAGTGGAAAGCCTGCCTTTGCATGCCAGATGGTGTTTTTGGTGAGGAATCAGTTTTTTCTTTCTCTGGTGACACCGATTTAATGGTTCTTTACCTATGACGTTGCTATACCTTTTCCAAATTGTCCTTTTCTTTGCTGTATAGTCAGTCATGGCAAATACATTTTCAAAGAGATTTCATTTTTAGAGTAGTTAGTAAGGAAACTAGGAGAGACACTTCCTTCATTTTATTGTTCAGGACAGCGACTGCTGTGATCGTAACAGTCAGCTTCTTTCCATGATTTCAAGCTTCCACAGCACTGTAACAGGATGGGTTTAGTGATGGATAAAGGTAAGAGTGGGGTTAGACGGCAAATGTGCTGGTTAAAGACCATTGGTTGCAATTTGTCTATATTTAAGGTGAGAAAACAGAAGCTATATCTCAAATATGAATTATTTTGTATTTATTAATTACTTCAAAGTGTCTTCAAAAGGGTTCAATTTACTAAAGCAAAAACAGTTCAGAGAATCTATTGAAGAGGAGGGATTGGACAGGAAATTTAGGCTGATAATGAGTTTTGCTTTATTGTATATTTGCAACACACCTAAACCTTCCAATGATTGGCATCCAAGTCTCTAAACTGGTTATTTAAAAAAAGCCTAGTTACATAAAGAAGTAAGGCAACAGTTAAGAAAAAAAAACCCACAATGATATGCAATATGTAGGAATACCTATGTGTGTAACTTGGAGGTTAAAAAATTACTGAAAAGAGTATATGAGAGGCCAAAAATAGTAAGGGAAAATGTTAGCATGATAAAATGTAGTTTTCTAATGTATATTGGAAGAAAAGTATGTCTTAACATAGAGTTGTCCTGATGCTGAAGACAAATCATTGAATTCTTGTTAGTAGACACAGAATAGTTAAAATTCATAAAATAGCTGGATTCCTAGAAACAAAACACAGATAGATAATGTACTTCTACCATGTAAGAACAGCAAATTTCTTTCTGGCTTGTCATGGTCTCAGGGAAATATAAAGCAATTTTGAATAGTTTTAATTCAGCAGACACAGATGGTTTGCACATGAATTGTTCTAGGAAATCTAATCCTCATTTTTAACAAATTCTGAAATACCAGTAAAATTTCAGAAGACTGAAAGTGATCTTATGGTGTGCCAATATTCCAAAAGTCTGACAAGATGACTGGAGTGAGTGTAGGTCAATTAGCCTGACATCTGTTCCAGAAAATATAACAGAAAAAATGGGAAGAGAATCAGCTGAGAAATAATTAAAGGATAGAAATAAAATTAATTCCAGACAACATGGTTTTATGAAAAGCAGATCATGTCAAAGAAATCTCACTTATTCTTTGATGAAATTGCAAGCTTGTTTGAGTAATCTGATTTTTGTAAAATACTTGAATTTAGCAGCACAGGAGGTTCTGATTTAAACATTGGCATCCTATACTATTAATAAAGCAAATGTTTTATGAATTAAGAACTGGTTAAGTGATAGATCTTAAAAAAAGATAGTCTCCAGGAAATTATCAACAGCTGAACATACTTATAATGGAGTTTCAGGGGGATCAGTAGCAGACCTGATACCATTCAACAACTTCACTGATTATTTTTGAAAGTAAATAATAAATCACTTTTGATAACATTTGTAATTAAAAGGGGGGGAAGAAAGCCCTTGGTAAAATAGTCAGTAAGGGTAAGGCAATGAGGCAGGATGATCTGGATGTTTTCATGAACAGGACTCTGAAAAAGACCAAGGGATCAAAGTGAAGGAGCAACCAAATGTGAGGTCTCAGCACCGTAGAAGTGCTGATAATTAGCTCTAATTGTAGCCTGCCTGCAAAGGCAGCTACGCTGTTCCCTGGATTCAGGCTCTTCAGCATGCAATCAGCTCTGGTGTCTCTGTACTTCACTTCTCCACACTTCCTCTTCTGCTGGTTAGTATAAACTGAGACAGCTCGGATGCCTTGGATGCCTCTGCCAGCATGGTGTAGCTTTGCCCTTGATCACAACCACAGTACTTTCACAGGGAGAACATTATGGGTATTAAATAACCCTTCAATCTAGGAGGAAGGAAGTAACAAGAACCAATGGCTAGAAGTTGAAGACACACACATTTGAGTTAAAATATGTTATAGTTAGTATCTGCACATCACTGGAAGACATTATGAAGGGAATGGCCAGTTTTAGTTATGTCTGTGCCTTTGTAAGCATATAATTTTGTGAAAGGGGTGGCAATTTCCATGAGACCTAGGTGAAAAACACCATATAACTTTCTCATTATTGCTTTTAAGAACAGTGACCTGGTAACAATTTTGTTTACTGTGTAGAACGATCAGCTTGTTAACACTGATTTTAGACTGGAAGAAGCTGAAATCTCATGCTCACAGACAGAAGAATATAGTATGTGCAGAAGAATTTGTAAAGCGAAAGAAAGTTTGTAATAGAAAGTGCTAACAAGTCAAATCTGAAACTGTGCTCTCAGGCAATAAGCCTGCCAGTTGGAAAAAAAAGTCCTAGAATGGCCCATGGTTAATGCTTTTCAGATGACAGAAAGGGTATGACCTTGAAAGGTCATCCCTTATCTGAAGTCAAGATCAACTCCACTGAAAGCTGATTAAGAGAAAAATGAAATGCCAGTAATGTTAAGCTTGCAGGTATAAAAAAATATCCTTGCTGCAGCAACGTAAATGGCTTCTAATCCAACTAAACTCCCCCTAACCCAACTGAATTCCCCCCTAACCCAGGCATCTCAGAGAAATAATAGCAGCTTCTCATACAACCTATGAATGTGTGACCCTTCCAGAAGAGTCCTTAAAATCCCCCAAATGTGCTGTTTTCTCAGAGACTGCAGACTACAAAACCAGAAAACACTGTGCCTAAATCTGTGTGCTTGTGAGCTAGTTTGGGTCAAGGATTAAAGAGTGTCCTGACCTTGAGTCAGCCCAGCTAGTGTGGAAGTTCTGAACAGGTTGTATTTCAAGAGCAGCAGAACAATGAGATCAATTACAAGTGACTGAACATCTCAGCATAGACAAGGCTCCTTATTCAGGAATATGCTCTTTTAAATTCAGATTTATAGGAGGATTCTGTAGTCAGTACCCTAGCCTGCCTACAACCCTCCTTCTGCCCACTGCTGAAACAATCTACTGTCAGGACTCCAGTTCCTGTAGAATCATTTATCCTAGCTGACAATAAGGATCTTTAAATTAAAGGTTATTGATTTGGAAAACCACAGTACTTTGCAATGAAAGAGTGATATTGAAATATTTTCTTGGTAAAATGTCCATAAAATTCCCATGTTTTCAGTGTTTTTTAGTTGGTGTATGTTTGTAATATGTATATCTGCAGTAGAATTTCATTTAGGGGATATTGCCATAAATTGGGCTAAGGAGGGGAGCATGCTGCAGGCAGTGTTCGTTTTCCATTATGAATTATTTTGGAATGTAGGCTAATGCTCTCCTATTATTGATATTTAAAGTTGAATACAAGAAATATTGGAAGAGGTATCGTCCATCATTCTAGACAAAATAATGTAAGCATTAAAAGAGTTCTGATACAGCTGCTTTGGGAGGTATCTGAACTGTAACTTGTGTAAGACAATGATTTACACAGGCTACTCAGATGAGATCTTACAAACCCCAGCTAAAGACCCTGAAATTGTGCAAGCTAAAGAAATTAGAATACGACCACATTAGATCAATTTAAGTAAGCAAAACTTCACCTAGAAATAGTAAGACTATAGGCCCTTTCTGCTCCTACTCATTACCAACCATAGTGGTGTCAGCCGAGAATAATATATTTGGCTCCATTGGTTTGAACTTGCAAAGACTAAGAAATTGAAATTACTTTTTTACATTTTATATTTATTATCATAAAGGCACTTGCACTGGCATGAGGGATTCAGTGGGAAGAAGTTGGGGCAGGGAGAGAGCAGGATTATCCCGTCAGCACAAATGTGGATTAGCTCGAAGTGGCTGTGAAAACTCACCTGAAGTCTCTCATTCGCGCTAGTCTGCACCAGAGCCCAAACTCCCCGATGGCCTGGGTCTCGCCTGGAGCAAACGGAGCAGCTCTCCAGGAAGGGGCCCCAATTTACGCAGGAGCTCTGGCCATATGTCTGGTATAGGCATGGTTGGCTCAGGCCCAGGGTGCATCTTGAACTGCTCCATCGGGCAGTGCAGACACCACGGTGCTTCACGAACACTCTCCTTGGGCCGTGTCTGATGCAAAAACACAGTGAAAAGATTGTGCCTGACCCCATTTTGAGCATCCTAAAAGACAAATCTGAAGTGAAAGACAGCAGGTGGCAGAAACCAACAGATGCAGCACAAACAGTGAGATGCGTGGGAATTGCCACGGGAACGCCGGGTCACTCGTCTTTCCATTAACAGCTATTTATACACAAGGTGAGAATCTAGTTTTAACTGTTAACATACAGCATGCAAATCACTTTTCAAACTCAGCTCACATATATGGTGTTGTCAGTTTCTCCCCAGACCAAGGGCAGTACAGCAGCAGCTTGTGTCTCCATAGTGCTCTCTCTAAGGGACATCACAAGCATTCTCCCTTCGGGAGACGGCCCACATGTCCTGTCATTTGCTTTGCAGTGCCAACCACGCTGATGGCACTCAATAAACAACTCTGTGGCGCAGGCTGGAAACAGTTTATAATAATCTGTGGGCACTGCTTGGTGAGAAATATTAAGCAGGTTATGCATTTACTATCCAAATTCCACAGCTGGATGATCAGGAGGATGGACAATGACCGAAATAGCCACTCGACAGCAACTGTGGTAGATTACTTCTGCTCCTTTGTGAGCTCACCAGACTGTCTTCCCCAGGATAATAAACATGGGTGGAGGAGATCCAATTAATAAAGATGGAGGACAGGAATTTAAATAGTCTCTCTGAAGGAAGAGATGCATTGCTTTTGCTCAAGTAAAGCAAAAGCTAGACCCTAATGTATCAAAAGAGAGGAATATGCAATAGACCTCATGGAGAAGACAGAAGTGTTCTTCTAGCATTACGTTATATTAACCCTTTCTCTTGTTACACTGTCTTACTTACAGGCAGACTAAATTACTCTTTGCTTGAAGAAAACTGTGTTGGCTCATCAATGGCAGGCCCTGAAGGGAATACTTTAAGCTGACTCAGGACATGATGAATAAATGTATTTCTCAGTCCTCTGCAGCGTGGATTGAATTTAACTTTCATTTTATTTTATTTATTCCTTAATAAATCTATTGGAACACGACTCACGTTTTACTATAAGCACAAGTTTATATTGCTGTAAATTTCTGAGGAGTTTTTCTGGCAAAAACTCACATACAGATTCAGTTACAGAAGTGCACAATATTAGCATCTAGCAAACCTCATCTAAACACCTTTACAGCAGCACTTCTTCATTGCCGTGAATTGTAGCCATACTGTGCTGAACACAATACTATACGCTATGCTGCTGTCTCTCTTGCCTGAGGCAAGAATTAACCCTGAATTTTTAACTTGAACCGTTAAAAGCCAAAGGTGTTGAAACTGCAGAATGACAGTTTTTCCTCTGTTCCTCCAAGTATCTGTATCACACTTAGCTTTATAGAAGTCTTTGAATTTCTGAGGTCCCTTTTGTATAAAGCTCAAGTAAAAACAGAAGAGGCTTCAGCTGTGAGTTTCCTTACATATGCAGACTTCAACTGTCCTGAATATTTAAACTTTACTAAAACTTATGTTCTTGATTCAGTTAGTATTTGTTAAATGTAAATGTAAGCATGATAGTAAGAGCTTGTCATAGAACATTCGTATTTTCAGTGTAGGCTTACGGCTTTGGTATTCAAGTGGAACCACTGAGAAACTTGTTCCAAGATAACTGTCAGCTCAGAAGATGAAGGACTGGACATCAAGTAGGAGGCCACTGGCCAGCAGAACATGAGAAAAGAATTAACACATTTTGAGAGGAAAGCTGCTGGCCTCTGGGGAATGATATGCAGTTCAGTGTTTCTGTCACTGCTCCAACAGACTGACCTACAGATTGGCTCCAGACCTGGGAACAGCTTGCCTGGTTATCAGCCCAGCAATGAATGCTTCAGCAGCTGAGTATGTGAAACAGAAAAGGAAGAAAGAAATTTGTGCTGATGAGGTTTTATGTAGAATTGTATGAGTGGAATACAGAAATAATGAAATAATGCATCAAAAGTGGTAGGACCTGTGAGGGGAGAAAAAATTTTTTGTCTCGGTTTGGAAAGTGCTAAAGTTAAGAATTTAGAAAGCAGCAGTCATTAAATATATAAATGATGAGGCCCATATAAATTAGTGGTCTGAGAGATGAAAAATGAATAATCTTTCCAGACTTACACCATCAAGGATACTAAGAAGAGTGTTAGTAGTTACTAAATACACTTGCTGATGAATTGATGGCCTGTTTGCATCTGTTTATTTGGGAAATGCAGAATCTTGTTGTGAATCTGAATAAGGTGGCATATCTACATGGGAACTCTGCAGGCCGTGCAGAGGGGTTGCCTTAGTTTGCAGCTGTATAATTGCATCAGTTCATAATGTGTCTGAGCAAATTAATTCCTCATGGGAGGAGTAATTACCCAGTAAACAGAGGTGGAGCATCAGCCCCTGCATTGTGTGCTCAAGGACTGAGAGGAAAGGGATATAGTCTTGCTTATTTATACACACCGTATGTAAATCTTTATGAACTATGTAAAAATGTATGCAAGCTCTTTTTTCCTCTATTGCCTGAGTCACAGAAAGATAAAATTTTGAGAAGTACAATAATGCAGAAAATTTCCCTGCTATTTGGAGAAGTGAAGAACCCAGGAAAAAAGTGTAGTGTAGACTCACGTATGATTAAAGCTGCAAGGCAGAATATGCCAGGAATTTACGAAAGGTAGCATATACCAGTTCTGTCGGCACAGGGAGGACTAAACACCAGTTTCCTCAGTGAGTGGAGGGTGCTGCAGTAAATGTCTCACAAATGTAGGTTGGCCACTGCTACACCTTCAGGGCTTCATTCAGTAGTAACCTGCATCATTGACATGCTCAGTAAATGGGTCCTGGATGATGCTTTCCTCAGCCTTTTGGGGACTGCATTAGTGTCTTCAGGTCTTCTTTTCTGTCACCCCAGCTTCTCCTGAAGTTATGACACCGTTTGCTGCTGTAAGTGCTGCAGTCACCTCTGCCATGGCCTGGCCTGGTACCCAGTGAGTCCTAGTTAGAATTTAGTTAGTTTCTCCATACCATAATAGAAGTAGGCAGGAGCAAGGGGAAGGAAACATGAAAATTTTGAGCACATCCAGAAACAAAGCAATTCTTGCAGGATGCATAAAATATGAATGTGTAAGCAAAGCAAAAGAACCCAAACACTTTCAGTGACAAAGGCTTGTTTTCAAAAATACTTTTCAATATTTAAATAAAAACTTCTGGTAGCCTTTGAAGTAACAATGCAGCTTGATTGCTGGCCATTCCCTACAGTGGAAAGCTAAGGGGCATCCAGTATAATTTTACTGTAATAAGTAGAATCCGAAAAAAACAAACTGTAAGGCTGCAAAAGCAGACTGTTTTCCTGAACTGCTTTGCCCTCTGAAATATTTTGATGGCACGACATACAATGTTTATTGGTTTACATGTCTTCATAGCCTTCAGCCTCTCTCTCTGTCAACACATTACTCTTCAGCTTCATTGTGCTCTTCTCTCTTCTTTGGTGCCGTGGGAACATAAAGAAAATTATTCCACTCTTCTCAGCTAGAAATTGTTTTTCATTATAATTTCAAGAGGGGCTTTGAAGTATCTACTTAGGCTCTCACAGCTAATAAGAGACAAGGCAGTTGCTATGCTACTTGTTGATTAAATGAAAAACAGACCTGATAACATGGGAAATCTTCCTAACAGAGGTGTTTCTCTTATGGAGATGAGTACTGAGCAGTGAAGACCTGAACTGCAAAGTCATATGTCTAAGGTTAAATGCCTAAATGGTCACTTTAAGTTCCTAAGGTGATAGCCTGGTTATCTGGAGCCAGAGTGTCAGCTGGTGTAAATCATCATTTACACTAGCTAAGCATTTGGGTGCAAGGGGCTTTGAGGCCAAAATTTCCATTTTGTATTCTGATCATTAAATATTCTAAATTTTCAGTTAAGAACTAAAAGAAAAAATATTAATTTTTCTGAGGTGCAATGTGACAGAAAATTCTAATGACACCCAGGAGAAGAGAAGATCCTCAGCTCTGCCAAAACCAGGATAGTATATTTAAGTCCATAAATAACATGTAGTTTCATACCCAGAAGTCACAGCTGAAAATTAGTTTCTAGGGAAAGCTCCAAATTACAATTTATGTTTCTGAAATAGAATATAGACTTCTAAATTCAGGACGGCAGTCTAATCTAAAGCCCTGAATCTGTTCAGACATTGGAAGTCTCTTAAGTATGTCGTACCCCTTAAGTCAGACTTACCACATTCTGAGAGCACGGAGTTCAGAATAAAATATGTCACAATGACTTCCACTGTGAAACACAACAAAAAGAGGTACCAGAGCAGTTTATTCAATAAAGATTTTGCACAGGCAATAGATTATGTATAATTTAGAATTTCATATTGAAAGCTGCAATTCTGTTTTTTCCCCTTACTCTTAAAAATCGGCAACTCTGCAGCAAAGGATGTAAGAGTCATGAGACTAGAGAAAGAACAGGCAAGAGAAAGCACAATTTTTTAGTCCAGTGATTTAAACACTGTTGGGAGAGAGCAGAAATTGTTCTTCTCTCTACACCATTTCCTTTTATGTGTGTTTGTCTAAACTGAAATGCAGAAGCAATCCACAGCAGCAGAACAGAAAATGCTATGACACCTTGTCTTACTTCTGTATTTTTGATTCTATACTTGTTGGCTGGACTGTGGTTACCATGTGAACTGCTTGAGGAGTGGTGAATGTACCTATAAGTTTATGGTTATCCCCTTAGAGTAGAGGAGATTGGAGTTTAGCTCCCTTAAGCTAAGAAGGGCTTTCTTCTGTGCCAGTTATCAGCAGCAAAACACCTGATATTGTACCTGCTCACGAATCAACAGAGATAGCAAGGGTCTGCATTCTGGCTTAACTGAGGAGCAAACATCAACTACATACGTACACTGGATGTCAAAGCTCAAGACAGAGCGAGATACACAACTTCAGACACGCTTCTGTCTCTATCTGGAAGAATAAGCCAGCTGCTGTTGGCGCCCTTCTCTCCCATGTGTGAGCAGCTGATGTGTTTTCCGCCGCTGCTCCAAGGAGTCTAGATTTTAGGTGACACGTCACTGTTTGTTGCAACATATGACTTTCTTTGAGTGGGATTCTACACAGATGTCATCAAGATGTATTATCTACCGTATTTATTTCATGCATATGGTGTGTTAACATTTCAGTGATTGCCTTAATAATATATGCTGGGTGAAGAAGTAACAGTTCACTATCAATGTGTTGTTAGACAGTAATGTTGGACTTTTTCTGAATATAACAGTTTCTGAAAGTAAAGATACTTCAGATGTTAGAATAAAAGAAAACTTACTCTATTAATTCATGCTTTCTGGAGAGCAGGTAAAAATAGAGAGATTCTCCTAGGGCAGTAGTGTCCACGGTTATTTTCCATTTTGTTACCTTTGTCTCACCTTTCTTTTAACTTTGTATTTTATATTATGATGTAGGGTAGCTGTTGTTTTATTTTCTATTTGTTTTTTATTGCTTTGAATAGCTTCCTTTTTTTTTAAAACATGCACATCCTTTAACAGTTAGATACAGAGAAATAGATCAGTAATTTCAGGCTCATAAAAGGAAATTATATGCAGGGAGGATTTTTTGTTTATTGTTTCAGATTTTCTTTATTGCACTTGGCAATTTCATCCAATCCATGCACTGAAAAAAGAAATCTTGTATTTCCAAAACAAACAAAAATTCCAGTTGCATGGTAACCAGCCTGCATACTAAGTCCTTGAAATATCAGATATAGAGGGCTCAGGACTTTGCCAAAGAATCAAAGCACTTTTGACTGATTTCTTCATATGATAATAACTGCAACAGAGATTTTAACCACTACACTACACAAAATGATCCTACAGCCAAATTCTTTCCTGTCATTGAAGTCAAGAAAGTTACAGCATTGGAGAAGAGGATTCTAGCTCTTCCCAAGCAGCTTGTCCTTGTGCAGCCTGCAGAGGGGAGTTTGCCTCCCTCAGAAGGGGGAAGTCTCATCAGGCAACAAGCTCTTTCTGTCAAAAAGGAACTTTACTTTAAAGACATTGTGGACTTTAGATGCACAAAGTAAGAGGGCATAAGATTGAAGACATGGGGGGAGCCAGGAAGGCTCCTCAATGTTTGCCATCCTTCTAATGTTACAGAAGAAGAAAAAAAAAAGACACAGCTGCACAATTTTCCTCTGAGTATTTCACATAAGCTAACCTGATAATTTCAAAGATTGTAGTTACTCTGACTGCCCTGATGATGTGGATCCCACTGGAGATATATTTCAAGAAGCTGGAAGGAAGTCCTTAAGCTGGTATAAATGTCTTGGTAAGGATCAGAATATAAGGAACTATGATCAGAAAGATCTTCGCTGCTCTCTTCAGCAAGGAGAAAAGACCCAAGACAAAAAATTCTTCCTCGCAGTTCAGTTTATAATGCACTTTCCTGGAGAACAAGATAACAAAGTTTCTTTTTCATAGCATGTCATTTCTCCAAAATCATGAACTGAAGTAAATTTGAGCTGATGTCAAAGTACTTGTTGAGATATTCTTGATTTTCTGACTAACGTTGAATGCATCTCAGACTGGGGCTGTCAGCTCAATGTTTCATTGAATCATAATTTTAGATTCAATTAAATCCTCAGCCTTTACTCCATGGACAATGGATGGTAGGACAATGGTGCGATGAGAGTAGTGTCTATGGCAATGTAGATATTGTGTATTGAAATCAGTATTGTGTGTCCGACAAATCCAGCTGGAAATACCTGCCATCATACAAAATTTCAAACAAAGATCACCATCTTTGCTGAATTCATGTTTGAGTGGGAAGGGAACACCTGACTTTCACTGCCAAGGTTTTGAGACTATTTTGATTCCAAAGATGTTTCATTTTGAACAATTGAGTCAAAGCACCATTTTTCAGCTGTGTTCTCAGCCTGAACACACACACACACCCCGTATTCAAGGGGTATGTTTCTTCACAAATGTATGAACTCTGGAAGAGAACGGTTAATCTTTGGGAGGACTGACAACTCAGTAGACTGACAGCGGTGAATCTGCTGAAATGAGCCATGTTTCATTCATGCATGTTGTTTTTCTGTCTACATGCCCCTGGTTCTGTGAGCAACACTTGGTCCCCAGATTTGCTACAGTTCAGTCTGGTGCAGCACTTTGTTGCAGTCCAACCCGTGTGATGTTTTGTGTTGCCCCTCCATCTCTCTTTCCTGGGCCAAGTCCTTTACTCACTGTATTTTTGACTCTGTGGATGTGACAGAAAGCATCTCTTTTTACATCTTCAGGTCTGTAAATTTATCTCTTGATTTAAGTGCCCTTTCTCTTGCTAGCTGCAAAAGCACTGACTTTCCCTAGTCCCAGTAACACAGCTAGGCTTGCCCAATCTGTCGGTCTGTCTGGACCCAAATCTGCATGGCACAAGGGCAATCCTCTCTTGCTCTGTGGTTGTCACTGAAGAACCCAACCTACCTGTGCTCTCCAGAGTACACTATCAGACTTGTAATGGCCCAGTTTCAACTGGTATGGTTGCTTAACTTGAAAAACAAATGGATGAAACACAGACTCTTTGATCTAGGTGTGGTACTTGTGGAGCAGATCTGCTGCTGCAAGGAGACAGGATTCAAGAGAAGCAGTTGGAGTCTAGTATGTAGGATTTTCTGGACTAAATCTAGGGAGCTTAGTTAATAACTCAGACACGACTGACTGCTCCATCTTCTAACTGGCTGTCAACTTCAGTCCCTAAGTGCTCTGTTATTCATACTGGGACCAGCACAACTGGAAAAAATCTGTATTTGCTACAGCCTTCATTGTTGGTTTATTCTGTCAAAAGCGGTTGAATTAATCTGTCTCTTTGCAGACAAAACACAGGTTGCAAGTGGTTTGTGGGCTTCAGAACCTCTGAATGAAACCATGCATCTGTCTCAGTCTGAGCAGCTCCATCTTTATGAACAGCTGGTGTGAAGTTCTGTGTTGCTTTCTCAAGATAACATCAGACTTGAGGTCCATAAGGCCTACAACCTTCTGTATTGTCTGCGTCTTTAAACCTGAGTTGGAGGTAAAACAGCATAGGTGATACTAGGCCAGAATATTCTGTTCCACAAAAGTGTCTATACTCTTAGTAGTTGTAAGTGACCAACCTGTTGTGATGGGTAACTATCTGTTTATAAGGGGATCCTTCTCTAAGACTTATCTTACCAGAGTCTTTGCCTTTGACCATTTTGTTTCAGAATTATGGTCTGAGTTGAACCTCACTTAAAACCAGCAGCCTAAAAGATCTGTTAGATAACATGAAGTTAAACACTTTGCAACCAGACGGCCACATCTGTAGAAAACCGCTTGCGAAGTACATGTATCAAAACCAATGCCCCTCTGATGTTCATGTTGACAAAGGATTTGGGGGAATGCTGACTTAGGAGAGATGTATGTGTGTGCTGGGCACCAGGGTGGGAAAAACAACACTGAGGAAAGAAACACTAGTCACTCTCCAAATGAGTGTTGAGAGCCTGACCCTTCAAACAAACAAACAAACAAAGAGAGCTTATCAAGAATGATTTTTTTGAAGTAAAGTGCTGGCTAAAAAAGACATGAAACTATTCTAACAGGAAGAAGTCTCTTGTTTGCTTCCTCCTACATTCAGCTAAACAGGGTTTTGTATAGTCTTTGTAAATAAAAGAGACTGGTGAAACACCTGATTGTAGCACTCATGTCTCCTCCTACCTGAAACAAGCTTCAAGGGTCGTATGTTTTGCTAGCCAGGAAGGTCAAAGGAGGCACTGTAGAAAGTCCTTTATAGAAGTGAACTGGGAAGAGACACAAAGTCCTTGAGCATCAGACGGAAAATGGTATATCTGAATTATCCCTGTGGAAAATTCTGTCACTGGGGAACAAAGCAATGAAAGAGCAGGAAAGCCAATGAGGCAGTGGGAAGACAGGCAAAAAATGTCTGCAGCTGTATATGAAATTATGTGGAAAATAAGGGAAGAAGGGAAGTCATGGTAGTCTAGAAGAGAAATTATGCCAAACAGGAAATATGTCTGGGCAGCAGGGATGATGAGGAAGAGACTAATTTTATAAGTGTTGTGGAGAAAGAAGCAGCGGGACATTAGGGTGGGAAAAGGGGTGAAAGAAATGAAAGGTGACATAAAGGTTGTGAGCCTGAAAAGAGAAAGAAAATGTTTCAACCTCCAAAGATGCAACACTGATTATGCAGCTGTCAGTGCTGCCCCTTTAATTAAGTAATTGATTAATTAAAATAAAGCACTTAATCTCTCCATTTACATATTATGCCTCCCACTAACCAGTGCTGACTGCGGGGCCCTCATCAGAAAGCTCCTTCCTATTTGAATTCATGTTGGTTTCCAAACATATTACTTTGTAAATAGGAAATGACAACATTGGCTCAGTGCCCCACTATCGTTGCAGCATTGCCATATGTCAGTATCATGCTAAACATAGTAAGCAGAAGACCCAACAATATAATTATTGAGGACATCTGTCAGCAGCACAAGCTACATCTGGGATTAGTAGCTGTAATACTGGAAAGACCTCTAAGAAGCAGAGAGGAAAGTCCTTTTGCGTTGGCTTGGATTTTCAAGAAGAAGAGCCAGATCCTCAGCTGGTGTAAATTTAAGCCATCCAAAGAAGCTCATGAACCCAGCATCAGCTGATACTAGCTAAGAAGCTGACACTGAAAACAAGGCCAATGTCCTTAAGTAGGAGATTTAATATTTTCTGTGTAAAGATAAAATTCCTCAAAGTAATCTGAGTTTACGACATGGAAGATCCTTTATTAGTGGAACCAGCAGGTACAGACTCTTTTATCTCAGATCTGAAGGATCTTGTGGACAAGTTTGGAAAGCTCCTGAAGGTCATTAAAAATTCTCTTTAACATCCTTTGAACATCAAGCACATAGTAGTGTAATTTTATATTTCAAATAAATTATAGGTAGAAAAAAAAAAACCTTTTGAGCACATTAACACTCACTAAAGATTCTTCATCCACAGCAGAGTTTATCTTGTAGTCTGCACAGGCAGACTGCCCAGTGAAACGAGTGACACCTACAGATTATACCTATTTATTCATCTGAGGGCAAGCTTCTGTTGGGAAGCAAGCAGCTGCCTTAGTGAAATGCCGCATTGGAGTTAATATCCCCTGCAGAAGTCATATAGCCATGTATGTGCCATGCTGTGCTCATTCTAACACACCATAGCTCCCAGCAAGACTTAATATTTCAAACACCAGGTTCCTCTAATGTTGTTATATGGCATCTGGGCTGGAGGTTATCTACATTTAAAAACATGGCAGAAAGGCTTCACTCCGTGTGTCTGTACACATGCCCTGAGGATTTCCAGTCAGTTCACAGCCCTATCGTTTAAGCATCAATGAGGAGTTGCACCACTGTCTTCCACAGTGAAGCCAAAGGGAGTACACCTGAGAAGTGCTGACAAGCAGATTTTGAGCAATAACAAGAGAAGCTGCTTTCCAAAGAAAGTGTCTTGTGATGTATGAGATGAGAAATAAAGGAGAAGAAAGGTTAAACTCCCCCGATAAAAGCTTTTCCTGCATGAGTCACATAAAACTTTTCACTCATTTACACTACAGTTTAATGAACAAGGGCATCTTTGCCTCTCAGTCAGATTTGTAGCCAAGAGAAAATGAGCTCGTATCCTGATCTCTCTCCCCACTTTTTAAAATTTTTTGCTTTGAAAGATTTAAGGCCTAAATTCACAATCTATATGTAATGAAGGATTACAATAAATGCAGTAGATACAGAATTGACAGAATGTAGAATTTTCTTCCTAAACCTGGGAAAAATCCTTCCTAATGTCAATACACTGAGAGTTTTGGGGGGTCTAAGAGAGGTATGCCTCTTAACCTCACAGTTCACTAAGACACTTATGCTTATGGGTGTATATATGTGTGCTTGTATATGAGCTAAGTGTTTAAACTCTTCCTGTAGTCAGTGAAGATATGGTCCATAAAGCCTGTAGGTCTAGAGAGTGATTCAGCTGACTAAAGGGTCTACTTTAACTTTGATGCTTTGAATTGCCTTCCTGAGGTGTTTATTGCTCTCCCTTGACTGCAGAGGAAGCATATGGAGCCTAACGTCCTCACTGAATTCTTCTATACATTCCTCCTTCTCCCCAGCAACATACTCTTTCCAGGCTGGCAAACAAGGCAGCCGATTAACTGAGGTTAAAAATATTGGCTATTATGATTAGCAATGAAAAAATGAATTCAGATGGAAAATAATCTGATACAAACCTGTGACTGCACCCAAACCATCAAAATATTTTCCTTTACGTAACATGTAAAGAACATTTTCTTTCCAGGATTCAGTTGTGCCTTTTCTACACAGGACAGGAGGAAGAAGAGGTATGAGCACTGAAATGAAGAGGGGCAAGAGAACTGAATGTACATTTGCAGTGTGTTGCTGCTGTTGGTGCTCTTCAGTGAGCTAAACGCTGCTTGAACCTTGTGTTAGTGTGATGGATGAAAGCACAGGATTATTCACTGGCCGCATGTGGTCTTCTGTCAAAGGAAGGGCCTGAATGAGCCGTTGTTTTTTTTAATTCCATTTTTCTAATAAAACAGAAAAAAAAAGTCCTCTAAAATCATTTCAGGCCTCTGGCCTCATGTCAGTTCATCCCTTCCTCTTCAAATGACAGAGGAGCTGAGAAAAATTTTCTCTCAGGTTGAAAAACAGTGAAAAAAATCAACCAAATCTGACACATTATTTAGATAGCAATGGAAAAATTAAAAAAATCGAAAATGGAAATTTCATATTGTTTCATTTTCAGTAATTTTTCTCCTCAGATAACTGAGGATAGCTAGTTTTATTTTGGTATTAAAATTCAAGGCTATACAAATGGCTCAAGCCAATGGCCTGACCCTGAAAACACAGATTTATCTGCATCAGTAAACCTATCCACCTCATTGACATTACTTACATTTGGAAAATCTAAGTCTTAAATAATAGTTTGTAGGATCTGTTTCCAGTTGGGGCCAAAGTGAGACGCAGATACACACCCTTAGCTTGGGGGTAGATTTCACTATTACCGTTGAAGGAAAACACCCAGTTCAGAAAACTATTCTGTTTCTTTCTAAAAATAAGAGACAGTTTAAGAAACACAGACATATAAAATCAATAACTTATTCTTGGCTGATTGCAGCTCTGTAGTGAATTTTGATGGTCGAGTTGAAAATAGTGCTTGGAAGAAAAGGAATCTATAATGGAAACCATGCAGGAACTTTAACACTGCCAGCAGCGCCAGTGAGTTAGTGCTCTACCCAGAGAGCTCGTAAGAATATCAGTCATATGGGAAACTATGAACCTATTGGACTTGTTCACCATAAGATTGACTTCAAAATCTATAGCCTCAATTTTACCAGTTTAACTATGTTTGAATGATCAATGAATTTTAAAGTAATGTATATTTAACCTGCATCTCTATAGGAAATATTGGACCCGTACAGCTTGTCTTGATTTGCAATGCCATAGACCATATGAGCATTCACTTAGGTGTAGCATATTTAATTTTTTAATGGGTTAATGGTTGTTCTTTCAGGAGAGTTTCTCTACATACAAAGCAATTACTTAAACCAGTGCTTGTTTAGCTCACCTAACCAGAGCAGTCACGTAATCTTTAGGTCTTTTCATATCTTGCCAGCATTTTTATTAATAGAATAGGGTTGTTCCTGTCTTAAATATTCTTTTGCAAGTGTTTCCAGGCAGAACAAGAATATGAATAACCTAGTGTTCAGCAACGAGCTTTGAACAGATTCTTATTCTCCTCTCTGATTTTTGATAAGGGAAATACAGTGGCCATCACATAGACCACATTTATACCATTGCACTTGTTTTTTGTTTAAGGCAGTTAGCTAATATTTGGGTTCTTGAAGGGAGGATTTGAGGAAGAAATGGAGGATGGAGTCAGGAGTTTTCTTTGTTCACATTTGCAAAGCAATCACCAGAGCACTATTCTTATTTTTTCTTTGGGATCATGCTGCAAGGCCTGGCAGAATTCTGACTTCCATCATACTTTCTTAATGTCCTGCTGTAATGTTTGGCTGCTTGGATTTCTTCCTCTCTTCCGCCTCATAAGGGCACATACATGCACATACATTCATACAACTATATCAAGCAACAAAGATCACTGAGATGCAAACCTTTGTTAAACCCCAAACTGTACATCCTAATTTACACCTAGAGTCTCACATGCAACGATTGCTTTTCAGCTACCAGTTTCACAGAGGAATTTCATGACTCCTTATGGCAGCTCTTTCTTTACAGAGTTAATTCAGTTTCACACAACCCTCAGGATAATGGCATTTACTAAAAATAAATGAATAAGTAGCATAATTATTCTATTTCTGTATTTGTGAAAACCAGGGAATGACTCTCATTTTGGTCAAGCCTGTCTAAAATCATAACATTTCTCCTGACATCAAAGGAACTACCTTCATGTCAAACTGCTGTAAGCTAATAAAGAATTTGGCCAGACCGTTTCATATTGTACGAGAAACATGTTATTTGTGATTAAGCTTGTACAAACGAAGCAGTCACAACCCCTTTTCTACTGTACATTCAGTAATCAGACTCACCCCTGCCGCATGTAAGTCCCTGTCAGGGCATACCAGGACATGACTAATGTCTATTCTATATGTATTTATTCCTCTCCTTCCCAGACAATAACCATGTGCAATGACCAATGGCATATTTAGAATATACCCTATATGCTTATACTAGTCAAGGTAAGGTCAAAGATGTGCAGATTGCTTTTGAAGCAGGAGGTGGTGAGGTTTGCTGTAACTCCTCGTTCCCGTGGGAATTCATTTTCCACTTTGGGTCATCTCCGAGGGAACTCTGTCTCTTGCATTGACACACTTACAAATGTTTTACCAAAGCAGCTGCTCTGGCTGGGAAAACTTTATTGTGCTGGTTTTATGTGTGCATTCCTCTCAGGATGCTACCAGTGGCCTTGCTTTCACTTTACTTTTCCCTCCTTCACACAAAACGAGGTCTTGCTTAATTTTGCACTTCCCACTTTTAAAGTAAACTTAAGTCCTTCAAGTTACATCTATGGAAATGTCTTTATTTAATACTGCACTGTACTTGAAAGCAGCCCTTCTGAAGTACTGCTGTTTTCTACCTCATTAATAGAGATGATATTCTTGGAAAGCACCACCTGGAGTTTTACAATTATTGTAAACTAACCATCCAGAGGCATTAAATGCCGAGGAACATAAAAATATTTCACAGCATGAAAGCAGGGAGAAGGAACGCAAACAATGCAGAAAAACTAAATATATAGGAAGTTCATCATAATGGAAGCAACACACTGAAAAAAGGGGTACTTAAAAATAGAAGAATATTCCACATTTGAAAAGCACAGCAATTGTGATAAAACCTCATAAAAATGAAATATAATTACAAGGTTCAGGATTTGAACAAAAGAGATGCTTGAATGGTTAACATACTGGCTTTGCTCACTGCTAGGATTGTTATTTCAAAGTAGTGTTGAACAGTGCTACAGTCAAGTCTAGGAGAAAGACTGCAAACTGTCAAAGCGCTACCCGCGACACAGAACATTGTTTGCCAGCAGATTGGTCCCAGGGTCTGATTTTAAAAAAGAGCATTTGCATAGCTGTGAACATGCTTAATTTGTATAGCAACACATTGCCTTCAAATTGGATTAAGTATTGCAGTGTTTTACATTAAATACTCGTGATCTGATTCTGCAATTAAAAAAAACAATTCTGTGTTGCTGCTTTAGGTACAGCAGATTCCTTTCATTTTTTTGTACAATGAAACACTTCAGTACAATGGGTTCTGAAAACAGTTTTTAATGGTGACTCCTCTGCGTTCTAGCTTCATTTGTGCAGGTACATAGGCAGCCGTAATGACAGCCTCAAACAGAACTTTCAAAATACACTGCTTTTGTACTTCAAAAAAGAGATGTCCCCATTTCTTTCTTAAATGTCTTCTCTCAAGCCTTTTATTCTCACCTGCTTCACCCAAAATATCCCAACACCTTCTGCCCTGGAAGGCAATGCACTCCCTGGGTTTTGACACCCTCCAGGTGTCCATACTGCTTGAATGGTCAAAGCTGGTAAGTATGCTATGAACTTATTTCCCAGAGTATCCCTAGAAAGAAAGAATAACTGGTGCAGCCCTTTTTTCACTCCTTCCCCCAGAATGAAGAACATGCTCCATGATGTAGACGACTCACTCTCCTTTGCTTTATTGCATTTCTGTTACTAGATAAAAGCATAAAAAGCAGTTTTTTAGAACTGCATCTTTCCACCAGCACACAGCTAAAGAAAGTGGAACTCAGCTCAAGAGGGGCAGATAGATGTTTCTGAGGGAACGTAACTACTACAAGTCTTTACACTAAAAAAACCCAAACCAAACCCAACCAAGTATAATCCCCCTAACAGAGAAAAGCAGCTTGCATACCTTTCCAGCACCTTGTCGGAATTTATGTTGCACCCTTACCCTCTCATCTTGATTCTGTGTTCACCGAGATGGTGCTCAGGTCATCCAGACCTGTCTGGAGCAGCATACCTAGAAACCAAGGATGGGAGGGAAGAGCAATCAAGTTTCAGCAAGGCCAAGTCACACATTTGAGATGGGGATCACAAAAAGTCTAGACAGCTTCCTTAACATTTTTTTTTAAGATTCTTTAATACTAACTGTTTGGTCTTTATGAAACATTCAAAATCTTTATGTATTAATGTTCTGTGAGTGAAACATCAAAAAATCTCTGCTTCAGAGTCTGCTGTTCTGCTCCGAGTCTGTTATTGTAATACATGCAACATCTTATCCTGTTTCTTATATTATTTAAATACAAACATTAAAAACTTTCAAAAAGACTAACTGGAAAAATATATGTCTGAAAAATGTTTTTAACTCATTTGAAGGAGGATTGAAAGTAATGCTATGTATACTTATTTAATGACTTCAGTTAATAAAAGACTTGACTTTCAGATGGTGACTCTCTCTTTCACATCCTTCGTTGCCTTGTATAAACTGTCTTGCACTTTAGGAGGGACAGAGGTTCCCGGAGCTGGACTCACACAGTATGATGGTACTCTCTGTGCTATACACAGCTGCTGCTGGCCACCTTTCCCACACAATTCAGAAGACAGCCCCATGGTAATGTGGAAAGCAGTAAAGCTGATCAGTAGAACTTTGGTCAGCTGGTTTAACAATGCTGCCTTTAAATCCTGCATTGTTAAACCAGTTATGTATTAAAAAAGGCTGTATGAATATAAACCTGAAAGATAATGGTTTGCGTAGTGGGTCAATAGTTTCAGAGATTTTGAGAGACAAGAGTCTAAGTTTGGAATTTATACACATTCCTATTGTTTCCCCACCTCAATGGCACAGTAAGGATGCTTAAGTAAAATGGAGTGGGGAAATCAGCCACGACAGATGATTCATGTATGCTTCTGCCTCCACTCAACTCGTATTTTAAACAACATCTCATTGAAGTTTATAATTAAATGCTTATATATTTTTCTTTACGGTATTAGTAAGCAATGGTTCCTTTGTCTACAGTCTGTCTCATAAATATAAAGTCAAATGTTATTTCAAGTTGTACTAGATCTAGGTATAGGAGACCTTTGTTAACCTAAATAGTTTCAAATTCTCCTAGCTATTACTAATTTTCTTAGAACCCAGCAGTAAAATTTACGTTGGCAAGTTCATATATTGCTCTTTGCCAAGAGAAAACTTGTATGGAAAAAGGCGTTTCACATCCACAGAGCTGATGAATATGTCTGATAAAGTAATTGAATAGTATGTTATCTTCAAAATATATGTTTTTACTCTGTGAGTGATAGTAAAGTTTAGGTAATTTTAGCAGCAAATCTCCTTAGAAAATTGGAGTCATGGAATCAAAATATTTTCTACTGTCACTCGTTCTATATTTTTGTCTTCTCTTCAAACAACCCAGACACAAAAATGCAGCAGTCTTGGTCTTTGTTCTCTTTTGATTTTTCCAACTTAAAATGTATCACACTTATCACAATCACTGTCCTTTTCATTTGGGATCTCTGGTTTTCCCAACCCTTTTTATATTTTTGTTAGAATCATGCAGAACTGTAGGATTGTAGAAATTGTGTTATTGCAGAAATCCAGAAAGGTACACATGAGACACTTGATGACCAACCCACATACTCATACAGAAAACAGAAATAATGAAGGACTATTAGTTAAATTTGTGCCAGGCCCCAGGTGAGAGCTAAAAGGAGATCGTACCATCATTCTGTACATGGATATTTCCTTTTTAATCAGATCTTACCTTAAAATAGAAGAATCTATAGAAGAATTGCCCAGAGGGCTTCACACTGTAAAAGACAGTTAGAAAGATGTGGATCTAGTAGACCTTCTGAATCTCTAGTTTTTAAAAGGTTTCTTTACAGCTGAAGTATAGATCAGAAGTGAACCCGATTCAAAAATGAGATCTGAAAACAGTTGTAAACTGGTAACATGATGAGGTACCTCATTTGGAGACAACCTCAAAAGAACTGTACACAGGACGTCTGACATAGATGTAATGAGCCCACGTTGTTGGGCACTTGCCACATCTGTTGTACATTTGAGCCCAGCAAGCTCGGCTTACTGAAACGCAGCACATGATTGACCAGTGATCCACAGGGTGAATACATTTTGTGCTTTCAAGTAGGCCTGGCAATCACCACCAGAACATGTGCGATGACCACCTCTGTGATTTCTGAATGTCAAACAGTCTAATCAGAGCCATTATTCTGAGTGGTCCGTCATGTATTTATCTTGAACAAACATATTTCATCTAGCAGGAGTGGTAAGAAGCTAACAGACCATTAGTCCCTGCAATAAATCAGGCTGTAGACTGGTGTGTTCCAGTCTTGAGCTAGAGATGGCTCTGACTTTCAAGTGCTTTAACTTTCATTCTCAGACTTCGATGTATTGTTCCACAAAGACTTGCTATGAAATTAGGGCAGTTGCCACATAATCAGGGAATTCATCAAATACATCTCATAGCCAAGGAGTTTTTCTTGATACCACCCTCTTGAATTGCTCTGGTTTTATCTCCGTGTAGATATAGAAACAGCTCCACACTTCTTTGATATTTACATTATCCAGTTATTTGTGAAATATAGAACTACTACTGTTCAAATATGTATAATTTAATCAGCATTTCAAGAAATGGGTTCTTTTTTTTCCAGAGAACAAACATTACTTTTTACAGTCAGATATAGTACTGATAGAAATTGTTCAAGTATCAGTGATTAATTTCATCATCAGTTCACATTCTGGCAAAAATATTATAAAATTTGTTTATATATACTTATTTTTCAGTCAGTTCTTGCAGACCAGATATCACATTCCTTTGTTAGTTACTCCCAGGCCAGAGTATAATTTTTTTCTTTCTAATTGTTTTTCGTGAGCAGGTTCCTTTAGTTCCTTTGAGATATATTGCAGGACATTAGAAAAGTGCTCAACAGTTATACATACAATTATGCCTGAGTAACTGAAGGGTACTGTTAATTCTTCCATTAAAATATTCACAGCTTTAACTGAAATACAGTTTGTATAACAGACGCAGCTCACTTACCCACCTCAGTCAACTCTTTGCCGGATACTTTTGTGATTTCTCATTAGCTAGCATGTCTGCCTTCTGCCACAAAACTGACTTACGTTCCTCCCATTTGTTGCAAACCCAATTTAATTATCAGTCACTACTATGAACACAACAACAAATAATTTTATGCATGGAGCATCTGCCTGTTTCCCCATTGTCAGAATTTTTGTGAGGTAATGTTTTCAAGTGAAGTTTTCGTAACAGATTTGTTCAAAAGATCTATTTCTGTATACATCAGGTTTTTATTAATGTTAATTTCTAGATCCAGTAAGATCAATCAGTAATTCAGATGAAACTGTTTTTTCATACAGATTTATCTGATTAATTTTTTTTTGAATGTTTGCAAAATGGAACATTTCTTAGGACTATTTCTGCAACTGTAATTAAGATACAGATTTTGCAATTACTCAGTACTGAAACATTGAATGCATCACAGCATTGTCAATTATTAGAACTATCTGAACTAGAAAACCAAAGGGAAAGGAGAGATCATTTAAAAAACCTAATTATTATTAAACTGAAGGGAAATTAACAAAATCCCAACAATCAAGACATAATGGAAAAACAAAACAGAACATTTAAACAAAATTTAGAAGTATATGAAGAACTGAAGAATCATTATATTTAGTGGAAAAAGAAATAATGTCAAAATTAATTCCCCTCTACACTGCCCTAGTGAGGCCCCATCTGGAGTACTCTGTCCAATTCTGGGCTCCCCAGTACAAGAAAGATGAAGAGCTACTGGAGAGAGTCCAGCGGAGGGCTACAAGGATGGTAAGGGGACTTGAAGCATCTCTCCTATGAGGAGAGGCTGAGGGAGCTGGGCTTTGTTCAGCTGGGCTGAAGAAGAGAAGGCTGAGAGGGGACCTTATAAATGCCTATAAATATCTGAAGGGTGGGTGTCAGGAGGATGGGGCCAAGCTCTTTTCAGTGGTGCCCAGCGACAGGACAAGGGGCAACAGGCGCAAACTGAAGCACAGGAAGTTCCATCTGAACATGAGGAAGAACTTCTTCCCTCTGAGGGTGATGGAGCCCTGGAACAGGCTGCCCAGGGAGTTGTGGTTTCTCCTTCTCTGGAGATATTCAAGACCCGCCTGGACAAGGTCCTGTGCAGCCTGCTGTAGATGACCCTGCTTCGGCAGGAGGGTTGGACTAGACAACACACAGAGGTCCCTTCCAACCCCGAACATTCTGTGATTCTGTGAATTCTAATTTCTTTTAACCAAGAATGAAGAAGAAAAATCTGAGCTGTGTAGAAATAATCCTCATAGTTCCTTTGTGAACTAGTTAATTTATATGATAGTGGTGTTAAAATTATTTTTATACATAGCAGTAACAATTCACAAAATAATAAAAAACTTCTTTCCCATTTAGAATTGAAATTTTTGAAATTAGCTGTGAAAATATTAAAACTGTTTTTAAATTGTTGTGTTTTTTTGTGAGCATCTGAAGGCAGTTGGCAAGTTGGATTAATTTTGGTTTTTTCATATATCGCATAGGCTATTTATATTGGGTTTACATGCTAAGGTGTTAGTAGTGCGGGGGTGGCTGCAGTGGTGTCTTTTGTGAGAAGACACCAGAAGCTACCTGATGTTGGACAGAAGCAGTTCCAGCCAGCTCCAAGATGGACCTGCGCCTGCCCAACTCTGAGCCCATCAGTGATTTTGGTAGCATCTCTGTGCTAACAAGTTTAAGAAAGGGCAAAAAAAGCTGCACAGTTGTAAGAGGAGTGAGAAAATGCAAGAGAAGCTACTCTGCAGACACCAAGGTCAGTGAAGAAGGAGGGGGATGAGGTGCTCCAAGTGCAGAGACTCCCCTGCAGCCCTTGGAAAAGACCATGGTGAAGCAGATTGACCCTCTGCAGCCCATGGAGGACCTTGGCAGAGCAGATATCCACAGTGCAGCCAGTGGAGGACCCCATGCTGGACCAGGCTCCTTGTAGGAGCTGCAGGCCATGGATAGGAGCCCATGAAAGAGCAGGTTTTCTGGCAGGACCTGTGGCCCATGTGGGACCCACGCTGGGCTTATCTGTTCCTGAAGGGCTGTACCCTGTAGAAAGGACCCATGCCGGAGCAGTTCTTGAATTGCAGCACATGGAAAGGACTCGCATTGGAGAAAGTCATGAAGGACTGTACCCTTGGGAGAGACCCCATTCTGGGGAAAAGCATGAGGAAGGAGCAGCTGAGATGAAGCATTATGGACTGATTGCAACCCCAATTCCCCATCCCCCTATGCCACTTGGGGTGAGGAGGTAGAAGAGTTAGGAGGGAAGTTGAGCCTGGGAAGAAGGGATGGGTGGGGAGAAGGTGTTTGTAGTTTTGTTCTTATTTCTCACTATCCTACTTTTGTTATTAACTGGCAATAAATAAAATTAATTTCCCTAAGTCGAGTCTGTTTTGGCTGTGATGGTAATTGCTAAATGATCTGCCTGTCCTTATCTTGACATATGAGATTTTCTATTGTATTTTCTCCTCCTGTCCTGTTGAGGAGAGGATTGATAGAGCAACTTGGTGGGCATCTGGTGGCACCAAGGTGAACCCACCACACCATGTCTTAAGAGTATTTTCTGAAAATTATTTGTATAATTGATTTGAGTGTTATGCTTAATTTCACAAAATGCATCCTTGTTTCTTCTGTTACTGAGAGCAAATTCCTTCAGTCTTACTTCCTCAAACTTTTCTTAATATACAGCAAGACTTCAGTGGCATCTCTAATTGATAAAGTTGCCTGACATTGTCTTTTAGATCCTGCTTTGCTTTATCGTTTGACCAAACTTCATTTGGTGTGGGATGTCCCAGATTAGCTCTCTTTACACAACCACTCTGTTCTTTCTGGAAAACTTAACAAATGTTCTGTCTTGGCCTCGTTCAGGCCAGTAGGCATGGTAGTGATGGACTGACGATTGGACTCGATGATCTTAGAGGTCTTTTCCAACCTTAATGATTCTATGATTCTATGAACATTCTGGCAGCCCTTCCTCTGCAATGCTCATAATCCTGCATTTTGGGGTCCCTGAGCTGTGTCTGATGTGACTGCTAGCAATGACAGTAGGGTATCATGTGGGACCTGGACAAGATGGAGAGGTGGGCCTGTGTAAACCTCATGAGGTTCAACAAGGCCAAGTTCAAGGTCCTACACCTGGGTCGGGGTAATCCCCACTATCAGTACAGGCTGGGGGATGAAAGGATCGAGAGCAGCTCTGCTGAGAGGGACTTGGGGGTACTTGTGGAGTCCTGGTTGGACGAGAGAGGACATAGTCTGGTGTATTGAGCAACCCAGGCTTTGCCCTAGAGATAGACCTGGAAAGTAGCGAACGCGGAACCCTGCTGAGAGAGTAAAGTGGCGAACACGGAACACTGGTGCAGCAGGGCTGCTGCATCACCATTTACTGCCGCGTCACTGCTTCCTGCCACAGCATTGCATCCGGCCACGTCGCCGCTTCCTGCCACGGTGCTGCTTCCGCATCGAGAAATGAAGCTTTGCACCAATTGCAGCAGTTTTGACTATATATGGTTAAGAGTAACTAACCAATTAGAAGCCGTA
>Ga0065711_1004075_pt1 | contig 43204 bp, 27 predicted proteins | sample Hoacrofraction12_FD_59098 | JGI IMG/M metagenome (GOLD analysis project Ga0065711, IMG submission 59098) | Hoatzin crop microbial communities from Cojedes, Venezuela - Epithelial fraction 12 v2 (version 2) | ecosystem: Host-associated > Birds > Digestive system > Esophagus > Crop | place... | reverse complement strand
CCCACCACCCAACCGGGCCCCCCCTCCATCTCGGCCCCCACCTCGCCCAGCAGTCTAGGGGGACCGCCTTGCTCCCGTCTCTTCCAGAAGCGTTCGAGAGGCTTTTTCAGCAGTACTGTATCACATCCATCTTCCAGGGGGGTGGGGGGGCCTAGAGGAAGCCGGACCATTTTTGAAGTGGGTGACAACAGAACAAACGACTTTGTAGTCATCTTTCTCCTTTAGTTTTCTTTATTTTTAAAATCCCTTGTGCATCAGTGCCACCAAACTATCGAAGCAAGAAAAGCCAAGAGACTGCAGGAACAAGGTAAATAACTGGAGTTCCATTTCAGCAAGGCTCTCCCTGCTCTTTGTCCGCGACACTTCCCTGTGCCTTACTGTGGTGATTCCAGGATACATTGGAAAAAAGGAATGAATAACTAGAGTAAGCTCTCCAGAAAGGCAATTCTACCCAGGGAAGGACTGCAAAAGACTCTTCCAAGTGCAGACATCCCAGCTAGCTACCTGGAGACAACTGCACAAACTTCATGGTACAATACTCAAGGTATGACAGAAAGCTGATCTCATCTCACTCGCGTGCCAGCTGCCAAGCAAATAATGACAACAGCAGGTCTGCAAGTACAGAAACCCTTGTCAGTCTGAAAAGAATTGGTGACAGGCAGCTGTTCCCATGGACCGTGAATTGAAGAAGGGAAGGTATTGTCATCTCGGAGGGTCCGGAAGGGAGAAGGGATGGGTCTCTGGTGTCTGGATTTGCGTATGTTGGTATGTGGAAGTGCAGGTGAATGAAAATGGAGTGCCACTAGGAAAACGAATTACAAGGATAAATAAACCAGTCAGTATGCCATAAGGCTTTGACCCCATCCCCTGCGGACAAGGAACAACTGACGACAGGTCAGCCTTCAGCGCTCCCAGTGGGACAGAGGAGTTCATAAAAATTGGGCAAAGGAATCTGGGAAAGGTATGGTTGACAGAAGAGTCTTTGCATTCAGTTTAGACTAATTATGTCCATCTAGTTAATAGCTCTGCAGTTCAGCAGTGTAATTTAATGCTGGTTTCCATTTTAAAAGTAAAGTTTCTGGATATAAACTAGAGGTTAAGTGTATCAGTTTCTCTAAATCCAGTCTGCTTGGGCTCCTTGTTATTGTCAGTTTGAAATGGTTACCACTGATGCATTTCTGTTTTTTCTGTAAATTGCATTCTTTTGCCCTAGAAATGTGTCCACATGGATTTTTATTTTTTGTTTGCCTTTCCTGAATAAGTAGCAGATGCCTTCCAAACTCGTAGTGAAGAAGAGCCAGCGTGCTTACTCACTCTTGTCAACTCTCAACAACATCACTTCTATTAGCAGTTGTTGACTAAGGCAAAAATCAACACATCGGACATGCAAGATGGGAATCAGTCTTCCAAGAAATGCACTGGCTGCATTTCTCCATGCTTTCTCCTCGCCTTCATAGGACCCCCACTGTATTCCACAATATTGTGTACGCACATGTTTTATCCTATAGCAAACCTTCTGAGCACCTGCCTTTGCAACACAGTGCTAGAAATAGGTGAGATCACTCAGCACTTCAGTCAGACCTCTGGCTCTCTCATTTACTGTCAGGATCAGTTCTCACGAAATGACTCTCTCTCTGGAAATTGCGAAGTCATGAGAGGTAAACCGTCTTTGTAGCTGCAGTTCTATGAATATCTAAGGGTTCTCATATAATTTTTTACCAGATAAAGAAATGCTTTGCCAAATACTTCCTTCAGTGCTGTTGGAAATATTAATTCTAGCTTTTCTAGCAAAAAATAAAAAAAAGGAAAAAGAAAAAAAAATGCTCAAGGAGGAAAGGGAATAGACAAAAAAGACTCAGTGGAGACTTGACTTGGGACTCCTTTGGTAAGGGCATTTGTGAATGAACCCTTACCATGAGACTCAGAGTCAGTCTGTCATTCACCAGCCTTACCCACCACTAAGTCAGTATATTGTCTATTAGATGAGATAAATACGTCAGTCACGACGGATCTGAAGACTCAATCTACAGCCAAGGCTGGCTGTTCTGCAAAAAGACTGATTAATTCACCCACACCACTGTTTTGTCTGCGGGCAGCACAGAGCAGTCCCCAATTAGGAGCAAAACCAACAGTTTTGCTACTCGCCATGTCAGATTGTATCAGCTACAGGCCGTGGTTAGTTCAACAAGACGACTTTGTGATTGTCAGGTGGGAGGGGGAAGCTTTTAGCACCCTGACACAAGTTTGGTTGGACTCCCTCTTGTGATGGATGGGATCTAGTTAAATAGCTGTTTGATTCGGTTTCATGATGAAAGGTGTAAAAACTGGGAATAGTGTAACACAGGATCAATAGATGTTTCTCTTAACAGATCCTCAGTATCTCAAAAAAGTTGGGAAAGGAAATTGGTTTTCAACAATATAACATTGAGAATTTTTTTTTTACATGTCAATTAACCAATAAATCTAAATCTACTGCTGAGGAAAAAAATAAAAGCAGTGTACACTCCGTGACTAAAGCTAACTTCTTGCAGATGTATATAGAAATTTTCATTCTCCCCAAGCTAAGGGAAGAAAACCCTGCGGTATTAAAGAAGCAAAATAAAACCTAGATCAGGCTAGAAAAATAATATAAAAGAGCCCCTAGGTAATCATCCAGTTTATGAATAAAACACAAACTCCAAATTTTTTGTTGTACATATTGTTAATGCATGCTTACCATATGTTAGATGGAAGCATTTCCTATCCATTGTGGATAAAAGAACATTTTTCAAGTTGTAGTAAATTATTATAAAGCCAATGACATTTCATGGCATGTTATTGTATCAAGCTGTGCTTGTTGTATTTTTTTCTTTATGGTTGTATTGCTTTTTTATAAATGTACAAATATTTCCTGTAGTGACGAGTACCTGTTTTACATAGCATTAATTGAAGCACTAGACCTCCAGGCTAGACACTCCCTTGATCCGTTGGCAAAGAGTTTTGCACATCGATCTGGGGTGGGAGATGGCCAGAACGTAGCGGGTAGAGACAAACGAAACGGGTGTGGGGTAACTGGATGCCGAAGCAGAGCACCCGTGCTGCTGCCAGTGAATCGGTTTTGGTGGACCCTTGGATTCTTCGAAAAATTAGAGCACGTTTGGTGGCAGACTTTGTGCCTGGGCTTGTGTTTAGGATCAACCTAAATGTGGCTGCTAAAATGGCTTCCCAAAAGTACCACACGTGCTTTTAAAAATCCTACTCCTTTTATGCCAGTCCCTAAAGATTAACTTAGGAACTTAACGTTAGCCAATCAAGAATGAAAATTTGGTCCTGAATTTAAATCAGCTTCCACTGACAATTAATGCTATGTGAATGAGGTTGATTCATCTGGTGTACCATATACTGATCTATGGTAGCCTATGTATTCTCTGTCTATAAAACTTTCCTAGAAACACGTTACACAGGCGATCAATCCACACTAGCCAATTTTTAAGCAAACGTTCATTATGGATCAAAAGGAGTTGAGTGGCACTCCATCGGTTCTGCAGTTTCCAAAGACTTCAGCAGGTCTCACTGTTTACTAGTTGCACATGCTCCTACATTGGCTGGTCTAAACAGCAACAAACAGATGTCTGATGGCATTCAATAAACAGTTGTTTCATTTGCTCTAAATAGGTCACTTTGATTACTCCTGTTTGTCACTCATGCAAAACTTTGTGTCAGTGTGTCTTGCAGCCTCAAAGGACTAAGCAGCTGCATTTGACATAGACTCAGATTTTTTTTTTTTAATTGCTAAAATGTCACAAATTTTTGCTGGCTGTATTTTGCAGCATTCACCCACATGAACTTTGCAGGCATCCAAATTCTCTCTCTGCTCTTTGGTGTGTGAAGGTATCTTCTGTCACTGTTTAGTTTGGGGAGAGGGGTGAACTTCTGGCTGCTGAGAGCTCTGGTGAGATCTGAGGGTAACCGGTCGGTAACACTGCCTTCTGTGTGGTGCTGATGCAGCAAAGGAAAAGAAACAAGCCTTCTGTTTTGATGTTGAATTACGTTTGTCAGTTCAGCCAGTGCTGTGCAATGATGTTTTACTCCCTCTGTTTGTTGCATGTGTCATTTGTTAAATTCAGTCATTACTCTTGCTGACCTTGATGTTATTATTAAAGAACTACACAAATTTGTGTTGGGCTCTATAAGATTCATTGACTAGGCAAAGTGAACGAAGCAGGAGGCAGCAGAATCCTAGTCAACAAGGTCTCTCATAAAACTGGCTTTCCGGCATCCTGGAGAACTCAGACTTGGTGATTTTCTTCCCAACAGCGCAGAGCATTGCTGCCCGACACAAAAGCTATTTTCATTCGGATGTGACACAGCCTAGGCTGTCTGCTCCTCCGCTGATACCCAGAGCCTCGCCTCCCAAACGCAGGAGAACTTCTCATTTCACACAGCTAGCTCAGCAACCTTTAACAAAGCCTAACGACTACTAGCAATAACTAAGCATGTTTCCTCTCACATTTGCTGATAGTCCTTCTTTCTTCCTCTCTGCTTCACTATCACTAACTCATGTGGATTTTGATATGGCTGGAATATTTTATTCCACAGAGAAGATTAACAGAGCATGAAGAAGGTCAGCCTCAACACCCTGCCCTCTTTCAGCAAAGCATGCGAGCCCAGGCTTTTTAGCTTCCTCTGAAAATGCGAGCAAGCAGTTTCCTCAGCACATCAAACCTGGCAAGTCTAGGCTCAATCTGGATTTTCTTGCTGCGTTTTATTTAAGCCAAACTTGTATCTCATAAATGCAAAGAGGGGAGCCACAGCCCTGCTCTCTCACTCTGAAAAAAAGGTGCTTTTTAAATGGAGACTACCAAAGAAAATCAGTTGCTCTTCTCAGAACAGGTGAAAAAAAATGCAAGGAAAGTGAAATATCAGCAGAGCCTGAACTCAGAAGAGACCATACAAACCCACCAAGCCTTGATAGTAGCTCTGGGTCTTTCAGGGCATGTATTTACAAAGAACTGGCTGCACAGCTAGACTCTGCGTAAAGTCCCATCGCTACACTGAGGAAAAAGACCTGAGAAAAACACTGTTGTGAGCCCCAGGCAGGCTTGTTCACCCTCTCAGTCAGCTGCCAGCCCTGCTGCCTCCAGAAACTCTGCTCAGGGAACTGCATTGTGCTACCATCATGGCAGACCTCCTCACCATACATACAAGAGAACAAAATTTCCCCAGACAGAACATCTTTTGGAGCAAAGTTGCTCCAAAACAAGGACACCCAGACAGGAGACTGCTAAGTAGCTCTGAGCATGTGGCCACTCCCCATCTTGGTCTTGGTCCTAATTAGCCACCTGCCTCCCTCAACAAGCTGCACCTGGGAGCAGGTCGGGGCTCCAGAGCAGGGGCTGCCAAGGGACGGAGTGGGTGGCTTTGTGAGGTGGTCTTGGCATGGCTGGTGACAGAGCGCCTTGGAAGCCAGCTTTTCCACAGAGCAGGGAAGTGAAGGAGACCGGGACGGTGCCTGCAGCAGCTGGAAGAAGCCAAAATGGTGAGTCCTGGCTGGGCCATTTCCAGCAAATTCTTTTATCTTTGTGTTGAGGCTGCTTTCTCCTGGGCTTTGCACCTCTGGCTGGAGGCTGTGCCGGGGTAGGTGGCAGGCAGCGGTACCTCCCTCGCACACCGGTACACGAGTGGGGTGCAGAGAACAGCCCCCTTCATGGACAGTGGTTGCGTTCATGCGTGGGGTCTGCTCACAGGGCTCTCCTTGCCAATGAAACCTGCTTCTTCCTCCGAAGGCTCATCTGGCTTTGGGCAGCTGAGGAGTTCCTCTCTTGGCAGGGAGAGAAATTACTGCTTTTTCTAATTCTGGTAGAGAAAGCCCCTTCCGAGTCATAGATAAGGCTTTTGTATGGGGGCTGCAGTGAGACTCAAAGCATAGTAGGATCCTCTTTTTGTTGTTAGTGTTGCTGGAGAATGTAATGCGCTCTTTGAAGAAACAGCTATAAAATAACTTGTAAAAATAACATGAGCTACAGAAAAAAATTGTGTTGGATGCCGACAGTGGCTGAAAGTCTGTAGCATGTTGCCAGAACAAATTTCTTAAGATTATTTAATTATCTGTTAGTATTTAAATGCTTTCAACGGTCTTTCTTGCTAGGAAGGGAAGGTAAAATATCTTTGAAAGGTCCAGAGCACCAGGAAGGTGTTTTCTCATACCACTAGGTCAGCGTAGATGTTGCCCAAAGTAAAGTGTCCCTGACAGCAAAGGGCTGTTCCCTCCACCGAGGGGATTTCCCAGCTCCCACTGGATGTGGCCTGGAGCTGTAACCTGTGCTGTGCTGTGATCTCGTAGGATCTCATGAGCTAACCATGCTGCAGCCTGATCAGGATTTTTTCTAGTTCTTCACAGACATTAAATCGTGGGGCCTTTTCCAGAGCTGGAGGAATTGGTAGAGATGGAGAAACTATAGCATGCAAAAATACCACAGAGAGTGGAAAACTGAACTTTGCAGATGAGGTAACTTTTACTTGCAAGAAAGCTGGGGATTTCTATATTCCACTTTCCATTCCCATTGAAAATCCTTCCTGGCATATCGTTGAGGCCTGCTGCCTCGTGCCTCTGGGTGTGAACGTCTTTAGCTTCTTCTAGAAGATGCTTAGTCCTTATTTCTTCTTGCACATGAGATCTTGTGGTCTCTGGGTACATCCAGGGCTCACTAGTAGATGACTGGGAAATGGGGGTGTCAGGATCCTTTTTCCAAGTATTTCTTACTCAATGGAAAGTCTCTGGGAAAGTAAGAGCCAGGCAGAAATAGAGTACGTCTGCATTCCTTGAATCTGTTTTTGGTGATGGGTGACATGTGAAATGTGAGCATCTTTGGCCTTAGAAATGTTTGTCTGCCTGTCAGCGTTGCCATGTAATATCCTATCTTGCCATTGCTGTGACCTGTGTAGGCAAAGCTTGAACTGTTTTTGGAAAAGCTAGGAAAAATCCTCTAGGAAAGTGAGATTTTTTGACTTGTTTTGGCTCTGCAGTGCCCGAGTTCAGATAAAACTGGTACGGCTGAGGAGAATGCTGGTTTTGTTTCCCAGGTTTTATTTAAGGTAGGGCTTGCAAGCACCCTGATGGGCTCTGATATTATTGTTTTCAAATGAAAATAAGAAATCGGCATTCCTTTTCTTCCACTCAGCCGCTTGCATCCTGGTTTGGCCCCACTGTTCCAGTGTTTACCTGTGCTGTTGGCATGGGGTGGGGATCGCAGCCGTGGGGCAGAGCTGGGGAGTCCCCGGGAGCAGGGGCAGGGATCAAGCTATGCATCAGCAAAGGGGTGTTTCTAGGGGACAGCGAAGGGGCCGCAGCTGCTGGTTTGGGAAGAGCCCCTACTACGGATGGAGCCTGATTCCAGATTTGCCTCTGCTCCTGGGAAGCCATAGCAACCCCTGTCTGCGCTCAGAGGAGCTGCTGGGAGTGTTTCACGGGCTGCGTTTCATGGAGAGGTCGTGTTTCTGGACGGTTCCTTCACCATTCATGGCTGAGCAAAGTGCCTCACCCTCCCTATTCAGAATGGCATAGCAGGCTCTCTGGTAACTACAGCAACGGCAGATGTGGAAAAAATATTAGGAATGGATCGAAGGTATTTTTAGCTGTGTCTAATGCAGTGCAGAGCAGGGAGCCAAGGGAGCCAGTATGAGATATACGGGCAGCATTTCCACTGGCTGCCAGAAAAGGCCCCACAGGGCAGAACTTGGGAATTTCAATTTTGACATGATACAGAGTGAATTTGACGGTAGTTACTTTTTTGGGGGTAAGACAAGTGTCTTTCTGTGTGTGTGTGTGAGATACACTGTTGGCTTAAAGTAATAGTAATTACAGCTGCCTATTTCACAGGCTGTCATGGAAACTGGAGAGATTTGCAGTTGCTAGAAGTGTATTGAAATAACTGTAGTAGCATCAGACAGTTTTTTGTTTGTTTTTGTAACAGTCCAGCCCAGAAGGTCAAATTCTGAAGTCATTCTCAGTTGTCTGCCTCTGAGACTGTGCCTGTCTGGGTAGGGATGTGGATGGCTTGGTCCAGACTGCTCCCCCAGCCTGCTTGAGGTAATCTGGTGAAAATAATTGGCCCAGAGTGGCTTGCAAAATAAAATAAGTTTGGGGTTTTCTTTTTTATTAGAGAAGGATGTGGAGGTAAATAACCTGTGAAGGATGAAAGAGGTAGTCGGTGGCAGAGCTATTACTTGCATCCTAGGTGCTTAGCCTCCAGTGACAATAGCCTGTCCTTAAAACATGACAGCAAACCATTTTTTTCTGCTTTTCAGTTGTAGGAGAGCTTATTAGCTGCTTTTTTAGGAGACTGAGTCATTTGCTTTGACCCAGATAATGCGCTGAGGGAGAAATGCAGTTTTAATTCTTGACCGTGGCACTGGGTGAACTGAGAATACACATGGCAGTGTCAGTCTTCAGAGGCAACAAAACCAGAAAAAGTCCTCAGTAATTGTGTTCCCGGTCCTTCTGGCTTTACAAAGCAATAGGGCTTTCCTGGCGGAGATCAGGAATGTTATGAAATCAGGTTCCCATGCAGTTTGTTCTTTGCGTGCAAACCAGTCTGGGGGTGCATCCACAGCAACAGAAACCATTTATACCCAGGACAGGTGATGCCACCCATTTCCCGGACAGCAGCAATCTGTGTGACCCCAAGGGGCAGCCCCGCTTGGACAGGAGCGTAAGGTATTTGCAAAAGTGATTTTTAATAGGACTTTCTAAAAGTGTGATTTAACAAAGTTCGATGGCAAGGTCTGCTCTATTACTTATTAAATGAATGGAATATGCAAAGGAAAAATCAAGGTAGGACTGAGGTTAGAATGACTGAAGAAAGAGGTAAGGAGTAAGGGAGGCCCTCCCCTTGAGTTTCAAGGTTCAGAATGGACCCCCTTGCTTTCTAAACTCCTTCTCAGAGAGGAGATAGGGTTTGGGAGAAGCTGGATTTAGAGGATATAAGGACGAAGCTCCTGGAGCAGAGTTGGTGGTGGAGCTTGTTGCTTCAGAAATAAAATTGGAGCCCAGGTGAACTAGAATTACAGGTTACAATGACAGCTTTCTTTTTTTAATAGTCAAAACCTGGCCATTTGCTACCTCACAAGCTGTTTCCAGCTGGTGCGCACATTCCTTTGGCATTTATGGTTAATGACTCGAACCAGGTGTTGCGCATGTACACTCAAGAGGCTTGTGCTTCTGACCCCAGGTCTGGTGCTGGCTTGTGCAAGAGCCTGGACATCCCTTATGGTGCCTGTGTCCTTCAGCCTTGCAGCAGGACCAGGATCTTGATTAGTGCCATCCCCTGTAGCTTGGTCTCAGTTCCATTGCTGTTCTCTTAGGGCCGGCATGGCTGCGTAGTTTCGGGAGCTTTTTGAAAAAGAAACCCAGGATTAGTTACTGTTAACAGATTGCTGGTTCTTTAAATATCCAAACATTCTCTGTAGCAGTCAGGGAAAAGTTTAGATAATGCTGCAAATATGGAGGTAACTCTATCTACTTATCTGAGGCCAAATTGGCAAGGTTTTAAAGAGTGCCCATTATAAATGGAAGACATCAGAGATAGTGACTAAGAAAGCCCTGCTCTGGCTGCTAATCGTGACTGGACGCTATCAGTGCCCCATCCCGTCTTGTTTCCATGCAAAGGCCAAGCAGACAAAGGAGTTCCCTGTGTGGGGCTGTTCTGTCTGACATGTGGGAACAAATGAAAGGCAAATGTTAAAGGGGAACGAGGGCTTGGGTTTTCATCCGAAAGCCAAAAGCTTTTCAGACATTCCTGAGAAGCATCTCGGAAATGGGAGGACCGGCATCAGTAACTGTATCCTACGATCTGAAGGTCCTCTGCAAACTGTGAAAACTCCCCAGACTTCTTCTTAGTCTGGACACAGTGTGAAGTAGTGGTACAAAAGCATCTTGATGCATGCTTGTGTAGTGGATCGCATTGATTCCCATTCCACTGTGCATCGCTGCAGGCCACGGGCATGCTGTTCCTGTGGCAGTGCGGGTAGGAGAGGCCCCAGCAGCACTCAGAGCTTTGCAGAGGTGCTGTTTGTCCTCCACGTAGCATTGATGTGTGTTTGGGAGGTTGGTACGGCAGGACTTGGGCCAAGACAAGCACTCCAGGATTTAGGCCTTGGTCTATAGGATGCCTGAGAAGCGAATCTGGCTCCCCTTGCAAAACAACTTTTGATTTTTCACTTGGCCAGAGCTTCCCTCTGTCTCCAGATATATTGATCTCGTGCCTGTTCCAGCTGTAACTCCATAGCCATGCTTAGAGTGTTCCAAGCCTGGCCTTCAATAACAAACTTTCTCATAAAACAGAAGAGCCCCGTGTCATATGTACCAGACAGCTGAGAGAAGCATGCGCGTGAACGCCAGAGAAATGCCACGTTTACTTTGTGCCCTCCATCTTTTACAAAAGAGCTGCTGCAAGCGGGTTGTAGGCAGCAACAGAGCAGGTTTGTGCCCAGTGTTTCTCTCCTGTTCTGGCAGCAGTGGGTGGCTGTTGACCTCTGGAGTGAGAGGGTTTTCTCCTTGCTGATCAGACAGTAAAAAAGCACCAGGGAAATACAGAGGGGCTCCACCCGGCCTGCGCTGTCGCCCCGTGGGGAGATGTGTTTGCAGATCTCTCCTATCCGTTGCAGTGCAGCAGAATACAGCAGCATCGCACGTATGTTCCTGTAGCCTACGGTCTTAGAGCTGAGTACCCCTTAGTGGCTGGGTGGCATAAATCAGAGGGGTCCTGTGTCATCGTCTGTGCCTTTTTCTAGCAGAGGTTTTCCTATTTGCTTCATTTGTGCACCCCCAGCTCTAGCATGGGCAGAGTTACGTGACTCGTGACTGTGGAGGTAGTTTGCCCCATGCTGACGCAGGTGGCTGCATTGCAGTGAGCTGGAGCAGGGACTGGGGTCTGGAGAAGGCTGCCAATGCTGTACGTGCTGGGGCATCCTGCCCCTCACTGGTCTGCAGAGATTTTTGCCTGAATAAGGACTGTAGGATTTGGCCTTTGCTTTATACCTCTTCAAAATGATTTCTCACTGAAACAATTTGGCTGAAACAGACACCAACTGAGGCCAAGTGCTGGACCACCCAGGCCACCGGCCTAATCCGCTGTGGCACATTTTTACATTCCCACAACATAAAATTAAATAAATAAGAAACAGACCAGAATGTGAGAAACAAAAAGGAAGGAGCGAACTGCTGGAAACCTGCCAGAGAATCCATTGATTCGGTAGGGTAAATGCAGATCTTGATCGGAACAGCAGGTAGGGAGCCCTCTAGCTTATGGGATCTTTTAATACTTTGGTGTTAGCAGATGAAGGTCACGAGAACACAATAATCTAGATTTAGAGGAGGAACTGTACCGTTGCAAACACTGATGCCTCTGAGCACCAGCTGCAGAACAGCTCTGAAAGCAGGGTGGGGGGGGGAAATCAGTTTAAACAAATTGCCACGTAGGATCGCCAAGGAGGAAGCAAAACTTCCCCTGGCTCCGAAGGTCGGTGGTGAGCTGGGGCCACGGTCCTGGGGCAGAGCACGCGTGGGAGATGGGGCAGGGATTCGACGGGGCACAAGGGCACGGCGTGGAGCTGCAAAACCCGCTGGCAGCGACCACTGATATTTTGCAGGATAGAGCTGTCTGCACAGAGGCAGGATTTTTTTCTTGGAGATCTTCTTTACTTATCTGTGTTTACTGCAGTATTTAGGGGGGAGGGCAATGCTGGTGAAAAGCCCGAGGGAAATGTTTTAATTTCCCTGAAAAGTAATTCAGATTTGGGCTTTAACAAGCGAGCTTTATTTATGGGTTTAAAAACTACAACAACAAATTATTTATCTGGAAAATAATATTTACTGAAAACTGTGGTGTGGCCCAAAATGAAAAATAAACTTTTTTTTTTCTTTTTACTAGAGGTCTTTTTAAGGTTGAGTGTATTCTTTTAAACTGACAAATGTTACTGTAGGCTCTAATGCACGTGTCTAAAAGATGTCAGACTTGGCAGAGCCAAGTAATTTTCATACAGCCTTATGGATGGATCCCTTCTCTGGAAGGCTCATCTGGTGGGTGCTCGTGGCTGGAGGCCGTGGGATAGTTTCTCTGAGTGGTTCCCCCCACCAGTTAGGCCAACGACAACTGGGGACAGACTGGTGTCATGCAATGGTGTGCTCTTCCTGCAATGGAGGTGGGAGCTTTGCTCCCACCACGAGTGGCCCTGGTCCTTGGTTCATCCCCACCTGTGAATAAAATCAGTTCAGGAACTAAAAAAGTTTAGTCCGATCCTGTTTTAAATGATTCTGAGCTAAAACAGACACAGAATTGTTTTTAAGTTTGTTTGGATCGTTTTAATCGCAGGCGGTGTGTTCGTGTGCAGAAGACCTTGCCTGTAAGGGGACAGCTTTAGTGAATGAACTACGTGAGGATGTTCTTTTTCCTACGCTCCCCACGTTGTTCTGAGGGACACGCATATGCCCGCAGAAATGTGATGTGGACTCAAGCAGTGCCAACTCCTTCTGGGCTTGCAGCTCAGCTGAGCTTGCACAGACCTCAGTGAGAAAGGGGTTTCACCACCAGCAGGAGAGGAGTCTGTGGCAATGGGCCCGCGGCTCCCAGCGGGTACCTGCCCCTGTGGCAAGGAAAGTCCTGCCCTGGACTGCTGTAGGAGGAGGGCAGAAACTGTGCACCAGAGAGCGGGGAACAGGTCGTGTCTTTCACACATGATATGCCACTCCTGTTTAATCCTCTCCCCTCCTCTTCCCATGTATTTCCTGTCCAAAAATTCCTGACTTCTTTTTTCCTCCCTTTCTGACGTTGTTGGAATATGATTTAATCACAGCTAACTCCACTGGGGAGACAGGCAGAACTAATTTGCAATGGTGATGTGTGTCTGTCTGTTTGCAGCCAGCTCGGTGATAAATCACTTCACTGGAAGCTCAGGATGTTGGTTTGGGGGATTTTTTTTTTTTCCCTCCGCCTCCCATTCTGTAGAAAAAAGACGTGAAAGAGACGAGCCGCGCTGAAAGCCACTTCCACACTCGCCCCCTCCTCGGAAGAGTTTGCGGCTGGGGCTGGGACACCCTCGTGTGCTGGCGAGTTCAAAATGCTGCAGTTTGCTAATGCATCAATACTGCAGGATTTCACAGTTGATTCCCATGCTCCAGGGAAGACGGGAACATATTCAGGCTGCTAGAGGAGTTTAGAGGAGCTTTAGGCCATGAAAGGGGGGGGATGTTGTCTCAAGTAGCAATTTCGTGCAGAGCTGCACAGGTCTGCAGCAGGAGTGGATCTGCTGGAAGGACTGAAGCAGCCTGCGCACACACTTCTGCGCTCTTGGTGCTTCAGTTTTCTGGGGTTTTCCAGCATCAAGGGTTTTTCCAGCTTTGCGTTGTCAATCTAATTTAGGCTGGTGCAGTCTGGAAACATTTTTGCTCTATAATTTTTTTAAATGCATTTCGGAGGAGCAGATTTGTACTAGCCCTGGCCCGCAGTGTCTGTGAGCGTGTGACTTGTGCAACAGTGACCAATGCAAGCAGGCAGAGCACAGCTCAGCTCGTTTATTTAGGCCTGTGTGCGAGGCTTGTGAAAACAGTGCAAGGAGGAGAGGACAAATTTACTTTCACATATACACAACTGTCCTTTATTGTCCTAAGATGTGGTTCTGGCAGACAGCAGCCACGCTCGTGTTCAGATGGTGGGAAAAGTGAGGGTATTCCAGGGCCGCAGTGCCCAAGCAGAAGCCTACTGTCCTGGCTTAGAAGTAAGCGTTTGATGTGAGGGTGGGATCAGGTGGTATGGTGACCCCGGGCTTGGAGGCACGAGTCCTTTTGCAGTCCTGCATCCCCCCTGCACAGCCTGATCCAAAGCTTCCTGAAGCAGCTGGAAACATTTGCCCCTTACTGCCGTGTCTTACATCAGAGCCTAAGCATCCATGCTGCTGCTGGGTGCCTGTGCAAATTAGCGTTACGAGTCAGGCAGAAAACTCATCCGCTGTCTTCAGCGGATTTACCTCTGCAATGCTGCTGTAGTTAATGTTTCCTCCTGTTTGCAATAGGCTGCCTTCTGCTAAAGAATGAGCTTTGTCTGCACATCTTTTATTTTGCGCCCTTCATCTGGAGGCACAACTGCCTGTGCACCTTCCCAGCCCATGCCGGACAAAACGGTCTGGCTTAGCTTAAACGTTACAGGCAGTATTTTGGGGTGTTCATTTGTTGTATTTTCGATTTTTCCCCACACACACATTCTAGATCATATTGATTGAATTGAGATAAGGAGTGATTTATAACTTAAACGGCCCATGTGCCAGGGGTTTGCCGTGCTCTCCAGAGCACTGGCGTTGCTGGACTTCACACAGCTGAGCGTGCGGGGGGACTGTGCAGGCAGGCTGTCTACTCTGTGCTTTGGTGTCCCGAGGAAAATGGGGACCCTGGTAAACCTGCTGTCACAGATTGCAGGCGCTTCAGGGCTGGTGGCAGGTCCTGTGTAGGGCTGTGGACAGCCTTGGGCACAAATGTGGCACCCACCTCTCTCTCACTGCCTTATCACAGGTCTGTTAAAGCTTTGGTGCCTAGAGGGGTGTGACTGAGCATCTTGTGTTGTGTTTAAAACCAGGAAAGTTTGGTCTTTCACTCCAAAAAGCTGCAAGCAGAGGGAGGCAAATGAAAGCTCCCAAATGTACTGCCTTTGAAATCTTGTAGTTGTATAACCCAGCCTCAACTGTTGCCTTGTATCACACCAACGTCTCCTTCGCTTCCTCACTGAGATCTGTGTTATCAAAGCACTTTGCAAAAGAGTTTCAGTCCTGAACGGCACCCGTGTGACCACTGCATGTGCAAAATGCCGGTAATTGTCATGTCACAGCTGCGTGGTCTGGGTGAATCCTGGTGGTTTCTGGGGTAATAACTGCCAGAGCGTGATGATCTGTTCCCAGGGAGCAGGGATCTGGGGCTATTCTGGCTGGCTTGTGCTTGATAGCTTCAGGAATTCATCACCCACTGGGCTGATAGCAGTGGAGCTCTATGCCTCCTCCTAGCTGTGTCCTCAGCCTGTCTGTGGCGATGGTCCCTGTAAGCAACGTTGCCCACTGGGCCAAGAGGCATTTCTTGACATCCCAGACCCACAGCATTAACATCAAGCTACCACTCTTCCGTGTCTCATACTGTTTTTGTAGTTTTCTAATCTAATCATATGGAAGGCGATGGTTTTTCTCCGCTCCCAGGAGCTTGCCATAGACTTTTCAGCAGGTTTTGGGGGTTTTGGTTTTTTTGGCTGGCTGTTCTTGTCTGCGTGGGACTGGTGTGTTAAACACACCAAGTGAGATGCAGGGCTGTCCAGCCAGGCTCTTGTGACAAAACCGTCACAAGGATTGAAGATCCAACCTTCACACGCTGTCTATGTAAGACGCATCCTAACCATGCAGGTTAGAAATTCCAAGTCAAAGCAACGCAGGCTTAAGCCATTAAAACTGTCACTGAAGGGGGAAAGAAGGGGGAGTGGTGGGGAGTCATGAACTTGGCTTTGTTTCGTGGGCTGCAGAAGCCAAGAAGGGAAGAAACCATCCAAAAAAAGACATAACTGGCATCTCCAAAGCAGAATGCTCTGCTTTTGGCATTTGCTTTAAAAATCAAGACATCTTTGGAGACTTTTATTGTTTAAAACCTAAAAACAAGGTGAGAACTGCAGTGCAAAATGCAACTAGCAAGTAACCTGTGACTGACTGTCACTTATCTACGGGGTTTTTCTGTGCCTTAGTGCAAAACACTCAAATCTGGGGCTGCCAGCCTGTGCTGCGCAGAGCAGCCAGGACCTGACCAACGCTCACTGGTGCCACGAAGGGCCGTTGGGTCTGGGCAGAGAACGCGGCAGCCCAGGGGCGTTGGTTCAGCTGCCTGCAGCTCACCCCTCTCACTCCTTCTCCTTGAAGCTCTCGGCTGCACGGGAGGCGAGCTGCTCACACAGTGGTGAAGCGGCGGTGGCGGTCAGTCTCTGGAGGAGGCAATGCGGTCCACCTGCAAAAAGGACAGGCAGCCGTGTAAAGAACCTTGGAGCAGGAGGTGCGGCCGTGCTTTGACACCAGCTGTGGTAAGGAGTGGCGATCCGGCACCCAGAAACGGGGGCACCGCCACGGACAGCCAGTGGTTCAGCCCTGTCAGCTGCAGGAAAAGTAGCATGGGGTTTGAAAAACCCCAGAGATAAGGATATCTGCCTTCTGCGTGTTAATTCTGGGCTTAAACAAAGGAGGACTTTGTGTGCGCAGGATAACAATCCAGACTTGATGGGATTACTCACTGTAACTGAGATACTACAGGAAAAACTCGGCTTGATGGGGGAGTTAATCCTTGCTCTCAAAGGATTAACTCATCTCAAAGGATGATGTAGTGTAGCTCCGCTTCCCTTTCTTGCCTACCTGTTAACGACTAGGGAGGCTAATGCTACCTCCTCTGCGCCTGTGGGACCGCCGTGGGAGTTCGCAAATAGCTGTGCAGCCCTACGGGGGAGCTGGGTGTTTGTGAATCAGAGATTGTATTTCTGGGACACCTACACATAGGTACTGTCGAAACATGCTGGGCAGGCTGGAAACTGGGGCGTTTGCTGCAAGTCCAGCATGAAACTGCTCTGCTCTTGGCTGCTGTTTCTCTGTGAAACAATCTTGCACTGGGCCTCTGGTAAAGCTGTGGCTCTGAAGGGACCAAGAGTCAGGGGCATGAACTTCCAAACTCGTTTGGGTGAAGGCAGGTACCGACAGCGTAATTAGCAGTGTTGGCTACAGGCTCTGTGACAGGTTGGGCACTGCTGTGAAACTGCCCGTGGGTCATGCAGGACCCCTCGCTTTGGGCTTTTCTACCCATTTCCATTCTGGGAAGCAGCATCCACCCAGGCTACATGATCTTAGGGGCAGCTGTAGTTCTTCCTCTGTTTTTTCCAGCCATAGAATAATGGTGGATATTTCCTTTTGGAACAGGACTTTATATAGTGCTTTCCATAGTCACTGAAATTTCAAGCAGAAAATGTCAAAGACTGTGGCATTCCCAGCCCTTGTCCCAACTGAACGTTTCCCTGCTTGTTCCTACTCATGAGAAAAGTGTTTCTTAGCTAACATTTCCACGGTGTTAAAGCCCAGGTCTTGCTGCAGTTCTCTTTTTTTCCTATGCTAGTAGCAACCACCCACATCTACTCAAGAGCAGTTTTTCTCAGAGCTGTGACCAGTGTACCTCCAGTTACCCACAACCCCCTGGCTGCTGGCTTGCTATAAACCAGCTGCTCGCATCCAGCTGGTGCATTACATTAAAGACAGCTACAAATAAATTACTTGCTTTACTGCTTTTCCATGTAGGCATTGGCCATGATACCACTTGGACACATGGTAACCCAAACCGGAGGGGTAAAGTGATGAGATACTGAACACTTCTTAGAGAGATGTGACAGATTTTAAGCTGCAGCAGGCTTAGGAGCAGGTTTGAGCTCTTGCTTTGTCTTGCCTACACACCAGGAGCTGTGTCTTACTGTCAGTGGCACCTTACGCTGCTCAAAGTGGCATCTAGTGACTGAACAATAACCTTCACATCTAGATTAGCAGGGGAAAGGACAGATGTCCTTTTCTGGATCCAGCAGTGACTGGAGGAGAAATGATTGCTCCCAGGCCTCTGCCTCCTTCCCCTTTCAGGAGATACCTGTCCTTTGGCTTCACCAAGGTGAGACCCAGCCTGCAGGCACTCCCTGAGCCCATTCCTGCCCTCTCACAGCTACAATACCAAAGCCTGGGACCATGACAAGCCCTTCTTCCTGGCTGGCGGCACCTGGAGGGGAATGAGGGGCCGATGGCTTCAGTCCCTCATGATCCCTACCCCAACTCTTGTGTCCATACAGCCCTGCCGCAAAAATTCCTTCCTAGCCCCAGCTGCTCCACTTGCAAGTAGGTGCCTTTGTGGGTTAGCTCATGTCAGCCTCGAGACCCACCTGCCCCCTGCCTTACTTGGATGTGGTCCTGCAGGGACAGTCCTCAAGGCAATTAATTCAGCCTACATTTTAAGCCCTGTCATGAGCTCTTCCTGAAGGCCATCTGCCAGTTATGCTAAGAGCGATGACGTGGCCGTTCTGTAGGCTCAAGCCTGACCTATGGAGAAGAGGGGGTTGAGGACTCCTGTTCTCCTTCAGCAACACGATCAGTGAGGGGTGTAATACACATTCACAGAAACCTATGACTCCTCACGGTGTGGTTCAGTGGGAGTTCTTCCTGCATGCGTAATTCCCAGCTTTATGCAACCCTGAAATCCCCCATAAATTCCACCTGGTGATGGCTGGCAGCACTGGCTTGATGTTAGGTTAGCAGGGAGGTCGCCCTCTGAACACAAACGTCCTGTCTTGATGTGGGGCTTGTGTGTCTTGAGTTTTCCCCAGGTGGACCAGTTGAAGCTATTTGGATAAAAGAGAATTTTAATTTTCAGCAGTGTTTCTGGCTGAGCTTGGAAGAGATGTCTTCCTGAGGACAGGAGATGCTGCAAAAAATGCGAGAAGGAATGCAAGTCCCTGCCACAGTTTACAGCAGAGGGAACCAGCCGGTGACCACAGGGGCCACGCTGTCTGTTCTGGTAGTCCTCTTGCACTGATCTCGTGGCAGGGCTGCAAGTGCTGGAGAGGAGGTTTTGTAGCTCAAGCTGGGTTTTCCCAGGGTGGTGTGCCAGTAGCCATACGCTGACAGCCCTGAAGCGTGGCTTTGTCTGGGAAACCAACTTCAGGCACATCCTCAGGGTTTGTCAATGCGACACGAGTCAGCCTGTGCACGCAGGCAGCGTCTTGCCGAATACTGGGTGCTAGAAGGCACCTGGTTGTGAGCTTGAGGAAGGTTTGTTCAAGTGGCAACTGGCATCAGAAGGGAGGAGAGGCGGCGGTGCCTTCCTAGTAAGGACTCACTGGTGTGTGTGGTGCCACCGAAGTGGAGAAGCTGCTGGAGCACGCCGTCCTCCGCAGCACTCTTGTGTCCCGTGCACCGCTCTTCTGGGGATGCAGAGGCCCGTTGAGGCAGAGCTGGCACATCTGCTGCCAGCCCGCTCCGGCCGGCAGGCTCCTGCGCATCCCCTGCCGCTGGCCACACGCTCTCATGTAGTGCAGGTTAATTCTGGGCAGAAACCGGGACAGGCAGAAATGAGAGGAGCAGGGAGGCTTTAGCTGCGTCCCATGTAGGTCTGCCGGTTGTTCCTGTTAGCAGGAGCTGCAGCGTCACTTTGGTACAGCCAAGGTGCAGGGTCTGCCTGTGCAGGGTGGTTTTCTGCTTAACAAGGTCTTTGGGCGCCCTCCTCCCGCTCGGAACGCGCTGCCGCCCGTCCTGCACACGGTCTGAACGCATCTCCCGACGCACGGGAGCCCTTGGGAGCCTAATTGGCCTCTAGCTCTGCGCTGTGGTGGTATTGCGAGCGTCTCCAGTGCGTCTGGGCTCACCGCCGCTTTCAGGATCCTGTGTTAAAGTAATGCTGCTGCTCGCTGTCCAGACATGGGCTAGCAGCTTGTTTGTTTAAACTTGTTTCCATAGGAATTTGTAAGGACCATGGGAACATATTTTATTTGACCTAAACAATGAAGAATGAGACTGAGGAGGGGGGAAGGAGTCCCATCACGTCTGATTTGTGGATCTGATTTTTCTCTTAGGCTGGGTAACCTCTTCAGCACTGACTGGACCAGCTTGGCAAGTCAGCTTGCTTTTTTTCTTCTCCTTTGTGTTTTCAAATGCCTGCAATGTATTCCAATCAGCTGATAAATGCACGGAAACAGGTCAGAAATAGCCTCTCTTTAACCACGCAGGGCAGCGTTTGGGTCAGGCTTGCAGTAGTTCAGAAGCCCTGTTTTTATGTCTGAGCTGGAGCTGAGGAAGCCATGGTCCAAGTGCAAGCGCAGGCTGTGCCTCCGATGGCGGGGAATGACCTCGGCTGTCTCTGCAGTCTCTCTGGCTCCGTGTCTGACTCTGCCACTAAAGCAGTACCCAAGGATTTGCCCTCTTGCTGCTTTGGGAAAGGGCAGCGATGCTTTCCTGTCTGATAAATGGAACGCATAAGGCTGCGCAGAGCGATGTGGGCTCCTGATGGGAAGGTTGGGCTGGCCTCGGGCAGCGTGGGCAGAGACTGCACAGGGAAGTGTAACGGAGACGGGAGATGAAGCCGAGCCGCTGCAGCATGTTGCTTGTTGGACCTTCCAAGCTGCAGGAGCCGGAAGAGTGGCGAGGCAGAAATAGACGTAATAGCAGCAAGGAGATGCTGGCAGAGCAGCCGAGCAAGGAGGGGGTGTGGGCAACAGGGAAGGCAGCTACTCAACAGTGGAACTGGCCGGGATGCTCCACTGAGGTGAATTTCCATAGCCGTACAGCGTTTTTTAATGTTTCCCAGGAAGGCCCGTCAGCTGTCACCAAAGCTAAGGCCCGTAACTCCCCCTCGTTAATACTCTGAATGCCAAGGGGTGCTGCTAGGGCGCTGCACCGTGATGCTGTGGGGCTGGCGAAACCAGCAGGAGCTCAGGACCCACGAGCTCAACAGGTCAGGCTGTCGGCTCGGTAACGGTGAGCTGCCCTGACAGCTTTGTGCTCTCTGCTGCCGGTCTCTGTACAAAAGAGGGGTTGTTCATTGGCTTTGTGTATCTTCAGACCACCGCAATGAGTGTGGCTGGCTGCTTTCTTAGGGGAAAAAGATTAGAAAACAGGTTTTACCGTTTTCTGAAGTGGTGTAAGGGATGGTCGCTTTTCTCAAGCCAAGAAGTGCGGTCTGTGCACACCCAGCTGCCCTGCGCAGCAGATCATGCTGTAAGGATGGCTCCACTGCTGCTTGGTGTCTCTGTGAAACAGCACCCTGGTAACTGGGAGTCAGTTTTTCAGGAAAAACATCCTCTCCTTGTTCTATGTCCAGCAGAAATGTTGCAGCAAAACCATTTTCTTTCCATACTTGTTCATGTCCAAAAGGCCTCTGGGGCAAGAATTCGCCGTAGCATACGCTACGGACTGCTGCTTCTCCATCTCACAATGACCTGAGAACTGGCTTTTTTCGCGGGGGCAGGTGGCATTGCTCTAATCCCAGGCGCTACATGGGTGTTTTCTGTGCAAGCAGTTATTGTACGGGGCTACAAGCGTGCTCTGCAGTGGTGAAAAACAGTTCACCAGGGAGCAAGAGGAGAACACGGTGTTGAGTACACACTGTTCCCAGGCTCTTGGCTATGCACAGTACTCCTGCAAGCAAGGGTGAGCACTGCTTTAGGGCAGAAAAGGTAAATATAGGTAAATTAAAGAAACTTGCATGAATGTGTTGAAGGCCACGCGCTGTGGAAGCGTGTGAAGGGTGAATGTCAGGAAGCAGGTTGCTCTAGAGGGGCCTAAGAGCACGCTGGAGCAGGCGATCTGTTGAAATTTATTCAAACCAAATGCTTATACCCTTCTGTAAATCTCACTTAGCTTCTGGGAGCTTATTTATCTTCAAATGTCATATTGTGCAAGACCAACTCTATGCGGGATTGAAGAGTTTCTGTGCAAAGGGCCTGGGGTCCTTTGCTCCTTGTTTTACTGTTTTTAGTCCCATCAGGATTTAAGGAAATGGCTTTCTTGCAACTACAGCTCAGGACCGACTTGCAACGGACCCGGGATGTGTCCCTTTGCATTTGTCTGCTCACTGCTCTTTTTACTAGTTTAAATGAAATGCGCTGTATAACGCGTGTGCTTAGATGGCCCAGACGGCAAAACGAGCAAACGAGCACCCTAGCAGTGTAGTTACCTGGGGCAGTACAGCTCCCTCGCTCCTCAGAGTATGGTGCTTGGAATGGATTAAGGAAAGGGGGGGTCCCGTCTCCCCTCCCCGGCGTGGCTGGAAATGCAGCCAGCCCTGTGGCAGCAGCTGACGAGAATCTCAGCTCTGGGCTTTGCAGCGTGCGGGCTTGGGCTGCATGAGAGCCTCGAGGGCAGTGCAGCCCCGGAGCCACTTCGGGCAGGTTCTGCACACAGCCAGCTTTCCATGCCGAGTCGTGGCAATACGCCCTGCTCCTTTAGTGGCCTGAGCAGATGTGACCTACAGCTGCGACAACGAAAGCCTAAAGCTTTGAGCTGTTTGACCCGTTCGTGTTTGTGACCATGATACAAGCTAGCACTGCTGTTTATTCGTGCAGCTCAGAGCAAGCGAAAGCAGACCGTCTTGCTCCCAGCTTCTGCACAGGCACCGACTTTGATGGGGATGCTAAGGATGTACGCGCATTGTTTCGAGGCAATAAGCCTTAAAAAGCAGCCTCGTGACCTTTTAATACTGGTACTTGTATAGAAAAGGTGTTTGTGAGAAGAGCAAGTCCAAGCTGCTCACTTTATCTAGTAAAATAAGCGATTGTGTTTGATATTCTTCCCCTGGAGAGGTGAAGGTCCCTGAGGAAATTAATCCATGAATGGCTCCGACTGGAGGAGGGGTGGAATTTCAGACAGTCTTTCATCATTGTGGGTTTCGCTTACAAAGTTATCCAGGCATTTTTTAGACATGAACAATCTCTAAGCCCCCAGCTGTTGTCTTACAGGAACGTGCCCTTAACTGTACCGTCTCAGCCTCTGTCGTAGTCCTCCACTGCTGAGCTCGCTAAGCAGCCTGTCTGTGCCTTACAGGTTTCTTCCTTGAAAAAGAAACTGTGGGTTTCGAAAGTCATGGACTGCATTTAATATTCACTAAGCATGGGGCGCGTATGGGTTGTGCTGACTGTGATTTTGGTTTGCCTGGTGACAGAAGAGTGGTAGTTAAACGAGAATGAAGGTGCACAAGGTAATAGCGACTGCTCTGCCTTAGGGGGATTTTATGGGCTTTCTTCTTTGTGTTAGTGGTGAAATCGGGGCTAGGAAAGGGCAATTGAAATATATTCTATCATCTCAGACATCAAAAAAAGCCTGGCCGGTTAGGAGAGCGGGGAGTTTAAGCCCTGTGTTTTTCTGCTTTGTACATACTGCCCTGAACTTTCATAGCAGTTACCTATTCTTAAAGGGATTTAACTAAAGACCAGTAATTCCATGTGTTTAATGTAGGGCACTTGATTTTATTCAAAGGGCGAGATACAAAAAAGTAAGCAAAAAGACAAAACCCAAATTATAAAACACTACAGACAGAAGTAAGACATCTTCTGCGTACAGCACACAACAGGAAACAAGATACAGACTGGTCCCCACAAACTAAGCCAGCTGGGTATGTACAGGCAGAGGCAAACAGATCTAGAAGGGAAGAAATGGTGATATTTGCCACTTCAAATATCTATTTACTTCAACTGAATTGAAGGCAAATCATTTTCTTTCCTTTTGTTCAAACCAAATACTTCTTTGTTTCTTCTTCGTCCCGTTTCTGATGTAGAGGAGGGACTCCATGCTTTGAGGCAGGTTTGGTACGTTCAGGTAGGATCTAAAATTAGCCACAGCTAAACACTGACGTGCTGCTTCAAGCACCGCAGTTCAGTCCCTCCCGCCATCCGCCCCGTTGCTGCCAGGCACCTACTCGTAGTGCCAGGGCCACTGGGCACAGCCAGCGAGGGGAAAGCCTAATTTTGCACCAACGTGTTGGTCTTCCTTACGCCTTCAGATGTTTCAATCTGCAGCTTAACCAAACCCAGTGTGTCTAGGCTAGGCTTAAGGCTCCCAACTGAGCATGCTCGCGCGTCGTGTCATATCCACGGGCTCCCTCCCACTTGACTCGGAATGCGTTGTCTGTGCGAACTTTTCTGCTCCTTCAGTACGGAGGGGTTGAGACTTCACAAGCGCGGGGGTCAAGGCAGCCTCCTGGCTGGAAGGGCATCCCCGGGTTAGCAGCACGTAATAACTACCTTCAAGTCAGCAAGACCGTGCTAAAAAGGAGCCGGCGTTTGCCATGTCATCGTTGCACCTTACAGGGACCAGGCTACCCCAGTCTGGTTTGGGCTCTGTGTAAGAATACGCACAGAGACGGTACTTGCTCATCTGACAAACTCAGGAAAGAACTGTCTATGGCCTCTCTGCAGTAGAGCTAAGAGGGAAGACCCTTTCTGACAGAAGTATATTCCATGTACAGCTTAATTTCCTACTATGTGTCGAGTAACCTTACTAGCAGGATGGAATTTATCTGAGATCTGTTGGGCAGAAACAACATGTGCTGAGCCTGAGGTTCTGTGGTCTCTGGTAATTAAAAAACCCTAAAACCTGCGGGCGTGCGCTTCCCTTTAAGCCTCCGTAGACATAGATGAGGAAAACGGTTACTGAAATCAAAATAAATTCTGACAAAAGTACGCAGCAATGGGCAGCTGCTATTCCCAATGGCAAAGGCCTTTATCTGTATTTACCTGTGGCTCAATTTTAGTGACAGGGCGACTGAATTTTTAAACACCTCAGTTAGGAAGGAGGGAATTTTACTGGCTCAGTAAGCAAAACATTCATTTTGAAGAGCAAAAGACTGACTGGCTGTTAATAAATATCACGAGACATTCTAAAAGTCTTCTAAGGAAAAGAGAAACATCATCTGTTCATCGAAATGCAACACATCTAGACAAAATGAGGTAAGGAAAGCTAAGAAGAGTCCTTTATACATTCTCACTTCACACAGGCATGGCAATTAACGACGAGATGCTTCACGGGTTCCCTACCATGCTCATCAGAGAAATTCTTCATAGCAAGTGTGCTCCATAGCATTCTTTGATATTAAGCATTACAACGGGCAGCAGCCCAGTTAGTTGCAAGCAGCGACTAAACCTCGGTTTGGGCAGGCAGAGTTCTGTACACTTCAGGCAGGTTGCTGGCAACTCGCAGAACGCAGGGGGTGAACACTACCTTTACTTCTGACAAATGAGGAATCTGTCATGAGTTTTAATGCCTTCAATTACAAAGAATAAGGATTTGTCTGTCACAGAATAAAAACCAAATAGCTCAGCAATAGCTGTACAGTTACACCCGACGTCAGAGTGTCAGACAATGTTTCTAACTTAGACTCCTGTTCTTTGGTCCTCTTTGTATACAACTTACTTTCATAAAGCTTGCATTATCGAACTTTTTACTGAATAGCAACTTGTATTTTAACAGGGATGTCTGCCATCCTGGTTGCTAGGAGACTCGGTAGGCTAGCGGACAGTCATCTGCACAAGGCTAGGTAAAAGCAATGCTTGCTGCTTTTCTTCTGAGTGGAATAGGAGAAAAAGATCTTAAAATAATTCTCTTGCAGGGTCCCATGCTAACGACAGCACAGGATGGGATGCTGTAAGTCCTTGTGCTGGGGTGGGGGGGGATACAGGGGGAGAGCCCTGCCTTGGTGCCAGCCCTCCAGGCACAGTTTCTCTTAAGCAAGCCGAGCAGCAGGAGGAGGAAGAGGAACTGGCTTCAAATTGTTAGCACTGAACACACATTATTTTCTCCTTAAGGACAAGAATCGTCTTCAAACGAAGCGGGGAAGTCCACTGGTCATGTTTAGGCAGAGGCACCTAACTGTTTTGAGTCAGCGCCTCATAAGCAAATGCTGTACCAATGAAACGCAGTATTTACTACTTTGTTCTTAAACAGACACTGGCAGCACAATGCATTCATAAATTGTCTGAATACAATGTATTGAAAAATGTATATATATTGGTTTTGAAAAGCTATTTCCAGGCACGCAGCATTTCACTCTCATAATAAAACTGAGCCTTGAGATGATACTGAACTGAAGGTAAATAGTTGCTGCGGGTTTATATAAAGTAGAATGGCTACAGACACAGACTTTGGAAACACTCGGTCTGAGCAGTCATCTTCCGTTGCACGAGTCGGCCTGGATTACTGCCGCTCACCAGCGGTCACCCTGTGCAAGGAGAACCAGGCTGCAGAGGGCAGCGGACAGTCCCTGAGCAATGCGTGTCTTAAAGCAATTTTTCAGGGGCAGTAAGGGACCTGGAATATTCACCAGCACTTGGCAAGCATTGCTTTACGCCTTGCTGCGTGTTTGTCTTTTTATGGTGCGTGTGTAAACTAATTCAAAACCCATCAAGCTGGTAGGAAATTTACCTTTTGGCATTAGGAAATACATAACTAACTGCCCTTTAATGACTTTGAAAAAGTCAGTGTGAAGTCTTGAAGGCATATTTTCTGTGTCACTTCTGATTCTCTGCAAGCTTGTTATAAAACTATTACCAAGGTATGTATTTCTGTCGTGTCTATTGAGCCTTTTTTATCCCCTCTGATTTTAAACCAGCTGAATTTGACACAAGTCACATACAGACTGCTCCTAAATAAACCAGAACCCATGCTTTTGTGAAGGGACTTTGGCTAACGTAGTAAGCCTCAGAAAGGGAGCGCTAGTGCTGTCTCTGGCCGAGAGATACAGGGTTAGAAACGTTCTTCTGCGCGCTCCGACTAGGAAGTGACCCGCAGTAGTTTAAGGCCGGTTCCTTAGGATGCGTTTAGAGTGCCAGAGTGCTCAGTTCAAGGGGAAAAACCCTCAACACAGGAAGACTTGTTTAAACAAAAACAACAACAAAATAAAACCAACAGCAACAACAAACCACCAGCACAAACTGAGCACTGTTCCTGTTCCTCTCTTCTCCCCCACTCTGGTAAGCATCCACAGCGAGTCAGCCACCGCTTCCGTTTACACTCGAAGGCCGGAGCCCCACTGTCTTCCTGGGCACAACTACAGGGATATGCTGGTGTTACGCAGTGCGTTGCGGCCCACCGAGTCTACGAGATTGTCACTTGCTAGGTATTTGGCTTAGATAAAATCCTTCTGAAGCAACATTCTTTTGTTAGCACATTGCCCATGTGCCTAAAATTTAGGAGGTTGCCACAGGTCAGTTGAATTCCCTTTTGTACGTGAGGCAGAAATTGTTTACAGTTTCATTCACTGCTGAAGTATCTGCACAAGCATGACCAGTAACACCTCCTGTTCCAGTTGTATGTTCTGGTATCCTGCTTCACTGCCTGAGAGCATGACAGGTAATTCATTCAATGGTTCCTCATCAACACTTGGAATGAGCCACACTGGATAAGAAACATTATCTTAAAGTGGAGGGCCCCTTACCTAGAAGACTCAGTACTCTTTAAAGAAAACCATTTAACATCTTTCATGGAAGTCTATTGTTCAAAAAAACCCAAAGCTATTGACGTAGCATGTGGAATCAATTTGACAATCACTAATGTAATGGAATTACGGTGATCTTGTACACAAACAATGATTTGCCAAAAATAAGATTTACCTAGGGGACTTTAAAATCAAGTTATTTTGGTACCAAAAAAAGTCTTTCATTTAATTCCCCTTTGCCCCTATGATTCAGATGATCTTTCACTCTACAGTTACGGACTTGGCCAGATTTCTTGGAAAATCAACCTGCAGAGAGGGAGGAGAAAGAACACGCTTGTGAGTATTTACACACTTTGTGTAGAACTTTGTAATGTGTGGAATATGTTTGTTCTGTGTTTAAATTTGAAACAATTAATTTAGGACAATCGGTGCAGAACAAGTCCATAAACCTAATTGTTACGACTCCTCTGTCAAGAGCTAAGGAGTTGGTCCCTTTAGTCTACGTTGTCACAGCCCTCAAAAGGTCACGGTGAGAAAAGGTGGAGGCCAGTGTCTGTATTAAGATCAAACACCTACCACAAACAGACTCTGTTTGTCAAACAACTTTCTGCGGGTTGGTACCTTCCTTCTCGCTGCCTAGCAGCCCTCCAGACACTGTACGCTTCTGCCAAACACAGACACTTCTCCAAACTCAAGCTGCACCGGACACGGCCAAGCGACTGGACTGCGTTCACGTCATGAGAAGCCTCTGCGATTGCCAGGTCTACTGTTTAACCTCCAGTAGCTCGAGGAATTACAGAGACAACCCCCACAGGCTTCCAGCGTCACCCAACGCATCTTTTCCAGCTCTGCAGGTAGCAAACCCGAGTGCGGAAGGGAAGGAATACCGTACTCACATCATATCCTCTGAGAACCGCGAGATGGAAAGCCAGAAGCTGAAGGGGAATAACGCTCAGGATCCCCTGCAGACAGTCCACTGAATGGGGAACTTTGATCGTTCTTTTGTTGTTCTTAATTGTCTCAATGTCCTCCTTGTCACAAATCACGACAGGTCGCCCCTGCAACAAAGGGGAATGTTGAAGAAAAACAGGTCTGGAAGGTTCTTTACTGACTTCTGTTCAGAGCACCAGTGACAAGAACTTTTTACTTAAAATTTAGAACAGAACAACTTAGCATCCCATGGGCATCCCTGTAGCATATTTTAAGGGGTAAACAAACCACACCAGGCTTTTGCAATTTGCTGCAAAAATTGCACTTGAAATGCCCAGAATAGCACTGAATTCACATTTTAGGCAGTGACAATAAAGGCAAATAGTTTGGGAGCCCTGTAAACTGCTTTTGTATTAAAAGCAACATTTCTAATGCACTGTAAACTTTTACAGGTACTTACTTGCCGTGCGATGACCTGCTGGAGAGCATTCTGGCACTTGGCATATGTATGGTCTCTCATGATGATCATGATAACGGGCATGAGTTTGTCCACCAGCGCGAGAGGGCCGTGCTTCAGCTCGCCTGCCAATATCCCTTCGGAGTGCATGTAGGTAATTTCTTTAATTTTCTAGATGGGGAAAAAGTCATTCATAAAGCTTTCAGCAAACCTGTAATTTTTTTTTTAACCATCTCTGTGGGTTCTTCCACTTTGTAACTTTGTAAAAATGTGTTCTGTCTCTCCTCAGATCCAGTATGTAGCCAAGCCAGCCTGGAGACCTAGACCCAAGTAGTGCACCTGGGCTGAGCCACTCGCAGGCCATCAACACTTAAGAGCTCTAACACCAGTCCCACCACAGGCCTTATGATTTGCCACCAGCCAACACATCTCTCATCACAGGAATCTCCTAACCAAAGAGGACACGTTTGCATGTCAATGAGCAACAACACTTACAAGAACAGGATCTCCTCAAAGGTAAAAAACCACAATATGCAAGCTTTAGAAAGTACCTGCTGAGATTTGGATGCTGAGCAGTCCTGAAAATGCCACCCCAGCAGTTGCAAGAACTGATTTTATTCAGGTGCCCAGTCTGTCACAGCAAAGCACTCCCAGTGTGAATGTGGAAAATACACCCTCACAACCCACTGCAGCCTGTGGCTGTTACATGACTTGGGTACCTTTAGGTGGAAGTCTCAGCAGCGTTACAGTGAGCTTTAGCTATTTGACCCTGTATGCCAGCCAACATTACGGAGCTGTTAGCTCCTTTTAAAACAACTCGTAGCCATGTGGCGCTTCCTGTGCTCAAATCTGAAGTCCAGAGGTAAGTGCATTTGAACCAGCTTTAAATACAGAAATCTCTTACCAAAGCTCCCTCGAGACATGTAGCGTAATGGTAGCCACGTCCCATGATGAGAACAGACTTCTGATGGTATAGCTCTGTGGCCAGTTTCTGGATCTCATCATCCATGCTCAGCACTTCTTTAATTAAGTCTAGAAGGAAAGACAAGAATTCAAGCTGTGTGCGCTCTCAAACGATACACACTGTTTATATTTCATTTATACAGATGCAGTGACTTTCCTAACAATTGCACTTGATATTTTAATAGCCCAGTTTAGTGGTCTGAAGGCATTAGAGAGAAGGTGGTTGCAAAAATTATTGCTAATAGCCATGTTGCACATATCTGATCCCCTCGGTCTTTCAAACGCGAAGTTCAGGCACTGCTGAAGTTCGCCCGCACTACTGAGTTTCCCTTGGCAAGACACAATAAAGGCAGCAGTTTCCTACCTGGCAGTCCCTTTAGGCCACGCATGATTTCCTTGCGCCTTTCCTGCATAGAAATTCTGTCATCGCACATCATCAGAGCGAACATCACCAAGGAGACAAACTGGCTGGTATAGGCCTAATCAGGCAGGGGAGAGAGAGGGAGAGAAAACACGTCATTAAGACAGTAAGCAGTTGTCACCTACTATGTAAAATCCTCAGACTAGCTGTTGACTTTGTTCTTAACATGGTACTGAATGGCAGCTTTTGTTCCAATTAAGTAGGAAAGATGGACATGAAATTCACAGGGCAAATCTCATTTGGGCAAATCTCAAATGGAGGTGTGGAATGGCACAAACTCCTTATACTCCAAGAGATTAAGATACAACAAGCAAAATCGAGTATTTCTAAGATTCCGTGGTGACTATTAAAACCTATTTTGTGACCGTACCTATGTCCTCCTTTACTGCAAGTAAATGCTGAAAACCCTGAAGATGGGCAGAGCCACTGACTGGCGATGTGCAGTGGAAGCGCGCCACTAACACCTGGCCATCGCAACGGGACAGCTAGCTGCAATTTTTTTGTACTGCAGTCAAGGAAGACAAAGGTGGCTGAAAAGGTAAATGATTTCCCACCCCTCTGGTTTAAGAACAGATTCTGAACCATTCACCTCGGCAGGGCTCCATATTTGTCTAAAAGACCATCATGACTGGTGTCACTGACTTTGGGGAAGAATCATCTGCACAGGCAAGTAAAATTAGTGGTCGCAATAAAGCAGTTCTATTCGCAAGGCCATTTGAGGCATGCTATCAAACAGCTACTGCAAAGCCAAGCCTCTGCAGCCCTTGTAAGACAAGTCTTACGAAACGCTCTGTGTGTGGTGGCAGCCTGGGATTGAAGTTGTTTAGGAATAAGATTAAGGTTTGTAGCATTTCTGTCCCTTCCTAAACAACGATCAAACAAACTTACACGTTGCTATATTGGAGATTTAAATAACTCTGAAGGAATCTAGAAAAGCTTCGGTTGTGCTGGCGGAGTTTGATATGGAACGGATCTGCTTTGTTTTGGTGCAGCTGAAGGTTACAGAGGTAAAGAGCAGCACTCAGTCATGCTAACAGAGCTTGGGTGGTTTATATTATGTTCTCAAAATGAAGTTCTGGACAACAGTAGGGCAGAATCTTTTCAAGTTCATATTTCATATACGCACAACTCTGGTAACTCCCCACATCACCAGAGAGCAAATGCCATTTTCAGTTACCTCCAAACTGTAATGTTGGCTGTGTGAAAACAACCCAGGGACAAACAACTCGTTCAAGAGCTTCTTGTAAGAGACTCATGAATTTTCCATGATCAAATTCCCCAATGAACTATTAAACTCAAATGTGGTTTTTGGCTGAATTTATGTAACAGATTGACATCATCTCGCCTCTAAATATAACTAAATCAAAGCAGATTTCACCAGCAGAAGCACTTCATCAAAATGAAATGCAGCAAGGCAAGTTATTTTACACTGTTATCACGCGTAGCCAGATGCATCAACCATGGAATAACTCTGTTAGGTGGACACAGATAGCGCTTTTCTGTAAAAGACCATCCCCGCATTTGCCAAAAGTATCGTTTTAATATCCCACTTTCTTTAGTAAAGCGATGCCATTAAGGGCAGTTACATGCGGTCAAAGTTTCCATAATCTTGTCTTTTAATTTCCTTTTTGATCTTTGGGCCTTCGTTTAATCTGAGTCTGCACCTCAAGACAAATGATGGAACAGGAGAGAATTCTTGCCTTTTGGGGATTTCTTCCCTCTGAGACCCCTTTGTTTGCAGTGTTTAATATTGCTTCCTTATAATAGTTTGTTTATGAAAAAAAAGCCCTTTGCAAGATACAAGAAAATGAATAGTGTTGCTGGGCACATGGTCCTTAACTACACAACCATCAACAGCAACCAGTAAAAAGGGAACAGAAAGCATTTAACAGGGGACCCACACTATAGCAAACACCTTCAGGGAGAGTTTCAGTAGTAATAATAATAATAATAATAATAATCAGTGAGGTCTGTAAACTTGTGACTTACCTTGGTACTGGCAACCCCAATCTCTGGCCCTGCGTTGATATGGACGCCACAGTCTGTCTCTCGTGATATAGAGCTGCCAACAGTGTTCGTTATTCCCACGGTTAAGGCTCCTCTCTCTTTGCAGTACCGAAGACCCATCAAAGTATCTGCCGTCTCACCTGAAAAGACAGGCAGTGACAGTGCTGCATGCCGTGTCGGTTACCACTGTCACCACCGATGTAAAACTGCGGTGATTTCCCAATTAGAATCTCAGCGGTTTGTATCTGTTGTTATTTCAGCCCCAGCACACTGCGTTTTAACCCTAAAAAGCAGATAGTGAAATCCAGAAAACACAAAACCTAGCAATAGTACTTGGTGCAAGGAAAAGTTCTGCTATGCTTACCAGGGAAAAAAAAGAAAAAAAAAAAAGGCAGTTCGAGTGTACCTTCTTTAACAAAACCAACTTTCTTCCTTCCCCTGGTTAAGAAAAATTCACCCAGGGCAGGGTGGGGTCAGGGGAAAGCCTGTGTGAGGGCTCCGGACACAGCCCAGCTGAAGCGTACAGTGGGTGCAATTGTCCTTCAAAATATTTTGAATGCAATACACATCACTTTTTTTTTTTTTTAAAGTGTGTCTTTTATCTCATATTCCAAGGTGGTTGTATTTTTTGATACTTGTGTGTAATAGTTTCATTTTTTCTATGGATCCAATCCACCACATAGCTCAGTATTTGGTAGCCCTTTAACTACAGAACTGAAAATACTCAACAGAAACTATCGAGCTGCCTTTCCCCAGAGCTCGGCAGCATTTTTTTAGTCTGTTGATTGATGGAGTATTTCCCCACAGAGAAAGGAAACAAAACTACTGTTACCATATGCAAGACTCAGCTAAACAAAATCCTGCACCAGCACGCAGATGGACAGGAGGAGAACCGCTCTATTTTTTCCCCATCTCGAGTACGCGCGTGCCAATCCCCTCTCTCAGCGTACCACGTGCCAGCCTACAGGCAGGCGCAAGGATCTGCTGCGTTTCCCTCCCAGGCTACCATTTACCAGGAAGAGGGGAGCGAGTGGGTGGCACAGCGAGACTGTACCTGACTGGCTGATGAAAAAGCAAACGTCGTCTCTGAAGACAGGGGTGTTTCTGTCCAAGAAGTCACTGGCTAGTTCAACCATTACAGGTAATTCGGTCAGTTCTTCCAGAACCTGACGCGTCTGGTAAAAGGAGATGTCAGGAAGTGGCATATTACATCGTGTTTGAAAAGCCAAGTGTCTGGAGTACAAAAAAGCCTTCTAGTTGCCACACGCTGGAAAATATGACTATCAAAATACCATGTGAAAAGGAGTGCTGGATTATATTTTAATTACTCAGTATACCCACACTCGAGTCACACAACTACTCCTGTGAAAAACGACCCTGCTTTTGGCACCGCAAAAAGCCTGTGAGACCAACTCCTCCCTCACACGTAGCTTGTTCTTAAGTCTTAAGTCTCAGTTATTATATAACANTCTGTGTATTTGATATAATATGGGGTGTCCTTCTATCAGACTGTAACTTCTATTCCTGAAGAACTCGGAAACCACCACCTGCATCCAGGCCAAGCCAGAAACTTGTTCTGGCTAGCTGATGGGTTACTGTTAGCATTATCTTACAGAGCTAGCCAACAGGAAGAAAAAAAAAAAAATGTTCTTTTCTGGTCCTTGTAAATCAGTGAACATAGCTGTGTGTTGCAGCTTTTCTGAGAGAAGCTAAAGAATTCCTCTGTGGAGTTGTGGAGTACTTTTAGTTGCAACATTATGGGCTGCCAAGCTACAATCTAGAAAGGCTTCATCTACAGACATCGCATTTTAACCAATGATTAGGTCAGACTCTGACAAAACAAAGTCAGGCGTCGGCCGTACGCACAGCCGGGCCTTCTGTAAGGTGCAAAGCAAAACCTCCTCGCTGCACTGGGCAAGCGCAGAGACTCCTCTAAGCGGGTGCCATGGCTGTCCCCTTAAAGAGCGAAGGAGGAAATCCTGTGGCTCATGGCAGCCCCTACCTTGCTGCAGCATTTGCATTCTGCTCTTGCACTGTCTCTTCCCCTGCCAACTGTCTTTTATGACAGAGCAGGTTTGTTTTTTAAAGCTTTCCATAGCAATAAAAGTCACAGGCAACATTTTCCTAAGTAGTCAAGTTCTTCAGCTTTTATTTCCCACTGCTGTTGCTGGTGAATTGAAAGTCTGGCATGTGCAGCTTTCAACAGGGTCTTCATTCATCGGTGTGCACTGGAATCAATCAGTAACCTGCTCGACACGCAATAGTGTGCCCGCTGTTCGATTTTAGCTACAGGTCACAACCACTTACCGCTACTCCAGCATGGTAACTTGTCCCACAAGCAATAAGGATTAAACGACGACACCTCTGAATCTCCTTAATGTGATCCTTCAGCCCACCGAGATTCACTGAAAGGAAGATTCAGAGAGAAAAATTAGTCTGGCCAGGCAGCAGAAATTCTCCAGATACTGGTGCCGTCACCCAGCCTGTTACAATCTCCATCAACCACTTTGCAAAAAAATACCTAACATCACAAAAAGTAATCTTGCCACCAGCGCGTGTAATTGTGCAAGCACTCCCTGTGAGACACACACCTCATCTTACACCAGCCTGTTTTAATCTCCCATGTCATCACCTACTTCCTCCTCTCTAACTACTGTGAATAACCACTAGACACTGAGCTGTCAAAAATAAAGGGGGCTTAATCTCAATTACCAGTGTAGTCATCAAAGTTGACCCTTCCTCTCATCGTGTTAACGACAGATTCTGGCTGTTCAAAAATTTCCTTCTGCATAAATGAGCTGAAGTTACCTATAAAAGAAAGAATGAGAACACTTTAAATCACCTCCTGGTAATTTACATTTTCCCTGTGTATACCAGGAAAAGCTTGGACCCGAGTCGCTAAGAGGCCAGGTACCAGTCAGAGATTATTAAACCGATACTTCTTTTTCTGCCAGAGCATCAGCTCATCGTGAGGGCTAGATTCACGTTACTAGAGTGAGTCAGCGAAGGGTCAGATCCAGAGTGGCAAGCCTGCTAGGGATCCATCTCGGGAAACACGGATGCCTCCAAGCAGGAGGCAAAATCCTCAGCCCCCTCTGATGTACTTGGCCCTGCTCTTCAGACAGGGATTGGAGCAGATGACCTCCAGAGGTCGTCTTCAACCTGACTTATTCTGTGACTCCAGAGAGGACCTGTGCATCTAACGCAGGTGACATCCAAAAGATTTTACCCTTCATAATCTGCTGAAGTTCCATCTGCAGGGTTTGGACGGCGCGTCCAGGGTGATCGCCTGCTGTGCGTTTAATCCGGTGGATGGAAAGACGGCCATCGACCACAGCTGCTACATCATCATCTTCAAGGAAAATCACTCTGTTGGTATGCTCAATGACAGCACTATAAAAGCATACACCATTTGCCATAAGACATTATTCCTCACAGAAGGATGAGGGCTGCAGCCCCATTTATAATCCAACATACAGCTTTTGAGGCAAGAAAGTTACTCATTTCAATGGAATTTCTTTTAAAATGAGTGCTGTAAAGTACATTTCCACACTGCCAATATAACTGGATTTTTTCCACCTACCTCATTATTAGTTTCAGTGCCTGCTTTAAGAAGAAACTCTGAATTCCTCAGACCAAGCAGCATGTGCAGCAACGTGATCTAACCCCTGGGAGCTAGAGAGTGCAGGTCAGGAAGACAGTAATTTGCCCTAGCACACACAGGGTGCTCGACTGTAGGTGCAGATTCCTCCCTTGGTTTGTCCAGCGCTAAGCCATCATCCCTCCCTGCATCTCATTTCCCCATCTGTAAAACTGGGGACAGCCTGGCCACCTGCTGAAGTACTCCGAGATCTGCTTCGAAGCACTCCAACAATTAGGTACTCCTGAATACCTGCCCTGCCTGCAGTTTACTCGGGGAATGTCAGTACTGGAATTACCAGTGGGGTTTAAAACCTCCGACCGGGATTTAGTCTGTACTCTCTCTTAGTTGAACATACCCAGCTGTGCTGAAATACAGCGGCTCCCTACTTCAGCAGCTTTTGTTCTGACCCCGGGCATGTCACTGAGCAGCTCTCTAAAATCAGAACACGTCAGGGTGTCCCAAGACTCTCCAAAACGCTCTGACGAGAAGAGCTGCAGAACCCAACCAGTTTCTGGAACAAGTATTCAGTTCCCTAACGTAGAGAAAACCAAAAGTTCTGGCAAGGCTGCTGCCATGTCAGTCTTTCCTCCCTCTGCTGGGATTAAAATAAACCACCTTTGATGAGAAAGGATTTGCATGTGTGCAGCGATCCCTGGAGAACCAACACAGTTCTCCTGATAATTAGAATCTGCCCTATTAATTTAGGCCAGTGTTCTCTCAGGCTTCCTATCAGTCACCTCTGGAATCTTATTAACAGATGTGCTCGAAGAAGGGTAACACCACCACTCCAAAGCCAGTTTTCATCTCTGCAACAGAAACTCCCATCTAACCCACCTCTCTCTCTTCCAGAGCCACCTCTAACTAATGTTTGTGAAGTAATGGCCAGATATACATCGTTTACTGTTACTCATAAAGAAACCACAGCCTCCCCATCTCTTGGTCAAGACTTTAAACAGCGTATTCTTATAGACACTAAAAGATACTGAAAAATATTACCTAGCGTCGGAAGCAAAGTAGTACTCCACAGCTTTCTCCTCAACAGGGAAAAGGCAGGTGGTGCTGTCAACACGAGACAGGTTGCAGCTTCCCTTCTTGTCTTTACCTAGAAGACACGAGGATTAGGAACCGCACGCGCTGCCAGATCTGGACCGCAGCCGCGATGTCAGTCTCAGCCAGAGGTCCCAAGGCACAGTATCAACATGAAGCACTATTTTCATCACGGGGAGCGGTCGCCGTAAATTTAACAGCGACGATGGGTGAGCGCAGCATAGCAGCACTGGCATTATTGCGCCCTTTCTCCGTTTGCTTGCAAGGTTTGTATGTGCTTTTGAATTGCGTCTGCAAGTGTAATGTTAGCAGAGAGTTTTAAGTTTAGAAGAAAATATCAGTAAAAATTAAAAAGAAAGTTTATGCGTGGCTCCACTAGGAAAAGAGAATTCAAGCTGCTTTATGAGTGGTCACATTTACCAATGTTTTCCGAGTGGAATCTCCCCTGTTTATAATTCTAAGTTTCTCTGTACTCCTGTTTCACTAACTTTGCTGAGGCTTTCAGAAATCGAGCAGGATTACTCCTCTGTTGTCAACTATTCCCAGCACTGGGTGAAATTCTTTCAGAGCTGCCACCTGTGCAACCACACGGTTCCACGGAGCACCGGCAGCTGTAACCCAAACCTATTTCTGTCTGGCTGAGCTAGCGTGTTCAGACACAGATCAGGAAATACATGATTTAAGTCCTCAGCGTTGTTCCTGAGCTATCAAATACAACCACCTCAGTCTGATCCAAAAACTGTACAGCTGGCAAACTGCTGCGAGCCTTACGCTGCTGCCAGGGAAGTATCTCGGTGTGCTGAAGGACACAGGGCTGAGAGTCAACTTCTGAAAAACTTGTACTAAGCCTTAAAAAAGTTCTGTATTTCACCAGGGATCCTTTCTGAAGCACTCTGGCAATTCCCAATACTCTGTCATCCTCTGCCTTCTCTTTAACTGCAGAAAACACTCCTCAGTGGCGAAGCTCATCAGGAATGCAGATGAGGACCAAAACACCCACTGCTCAGCACTGACCTCAAACACAATCATTTGCCAGTCATTGCGCATGGTAGAGGGGGTGGGGGTGGATTCCTCAGCTTTTCTAGCAAAACGTGACTATTCCTGAAGAATAACAGCACTGAAGTCACTCTATTTATAGCTTTATTCCATAAGCTCTAACGTTGTGTTTCACCTACTGGATACCGATCTGATTCAGTGATGTAAGCAGAGCTCATGATGTTTAGATTTATACTTCTGTAAATGAAAATGTAAAGAAAAAAATACTGCTTTCATGTTGACACTCATAAGAAGGTTCCACTCAGCCAACAATTTAGAGCCCTCCGCTTCAGTGATTAATTCGGGAAATGAGGAAAACAACTGCGTTGTGGTGGAGTTGACAGAGGACAGACTGATTTGCTGTTGAGATAGGACAGAGCAAAGGTGTTAGTGGCCATGTGCCGACAGAAGCACCCATACTTGATCAAAACATGCAAATTTTGTTTCTCAAAATACAACATTTCCCTGCATTGACTTTACTATGTTGCATTGCTTTCCTGTGTTACAGATTCTGCACTGAGCTGTGGCTGGAACACGTTCTCAGTGCGCACATACATGTGCACCGTACGTGTATCTCCCCAAGGAGGGACTGAAGTCACAGTGAGTATCATCAGCCAGGTGTGGTTGTTCTGTTACCTATGGATTTGTCCACAGACTGTCCATTTATCTACAGAGAACCTGGATCACTGCTCTACAGCCCCCACCTCCCATTTACTAGAATATAGAAGCAAGCAGAAGTAGTTTTTTAATCTTTTCCCTTCTACATCAAAGAATAGAGACAGCACAGAGAATTAGCACAGGTATAGTAGAAACTGGGCAGGGGGTAAGGGGGTGGTACGTTTTGAGTATATTTTGCTACCACCTCACTCTGTACTGTGACAGTGCTCAGCATACAGCAGTTCTGCAAAGGTCCTACAGCACCAGTTAACAGAGCTGCTGCTTAATAGATTCATCCGCACTTCCTTGTGCGGCATTAAAGCCTTGGCTTCTGTCAGGGGTGTTTTCAGATGACAGCACTGTACAGCTCATGAAACAAGGACTATAGCCAAAGATTCTCTAAATCTACACCTTTCACATGGTCCATTTTTCAGAAAAGCCCTGGTGCCACTGAAAGCTGAGGGACTTGGGTTCTCAAAACCCACAGGAATCACCCCGACTTCAGAATTTCACTCTAAACACTCCACACTGACTTACGAGAGATACATTTGGTAAAACTTGGATTCAGGTGAACCAGGTCCCGACAGGGAACAGGCACAGTTCACCTTCCAACAAACTGAGCTTTGTGTCCCCTCTGGCAAAAGCGCAGATTCCACCGCTGCGCTGTCAGTGCCCGAGGCCACCATCTGCTGAGTGTGGGATCACATTTGTTTACAGTAGCTAAGAATCAGATCCTCTCCTCTGACAGAAAAGCGGTCTCCTGCTTCCGATGAGAACTTCACAGAATCATTAATCATAGAATCATTAGGGTTGGAAAAGACCTCTAAGATCATCAAGTCCAAGTGTCAAACTTAGTTCATCACATCACATATGATGGGTTACGTTTTAAAAAAATCAAGTACTTAAGGGGAATCATTAAAAATGGCTCACCCTGATAAATGAGCAAAGGGAAGTAAGCTCCAGCCTCAGGTCAGCCTTACTGCTTCCGCCAGAAGCTGCCCTGCCCTCAGGAGGGAGCACCTAGCTCTGCGACAGGCTGAACTCCGGCGGGGATTCTGGAGAATGCTTGCGTCGGGATTATTAGCAGCCTCCTAACGGGGTTCACTGTTTTTTGGGGTCGTTTTTTTAAGGTAATTTGCTGTTTCCTTCTGGACTCAGAGCTGCAGGGAGCACGCAGCACCACCTGCACCAAGTCACCAATCTGGCGCGTACGCTAGCGTTATGTCAGAGTATTTGAAATGGGATGGGTGGCTTCTCCTGGGTGTTGCTCATGGCGTTTCTGATCAACAAGGAATTCTGATTATCCCACTTGTTTCACTACACTACACGGAAAGCAATAACCACATAGTAAAGAGACAATGCGTATTTCTCTCATTTATGATTCCTTTCCTAAAGAACTGGAGGATTTGTCTGACATTTCAAGTCTTAGATTTTCTCTGGTAGGCACCTTCCTCCATTTTTATGGATATTCCATCAAAAGAATGATCCATACATTGTACGGCTGAAAGTGTAATTGGAAAAAAAAACACACTTCAGACAATCAGTGAAAAAAAAAAAGTGTTAAGACATACATTAAGGATAACTGCTAATTGTCCAACATCAACCAAGAGCAGACCAAGCTTACTGGGACTGGTTCTTGGCGTTACACTGCTATCGCTGGCAGCACCGTCGGGGAGCAGCGCTGCCCCTGCTCCCTGCGGTGCTTCCAGAACCAGCCCTGTGCCCGGTAACCGAACGGGTTCAGACTCCTCTGACAACGCTAAACTACAGGGTAATTCTTAGCCACTTTTCATTTTCAAGGGTGTAACCATGTGTCTACGGTGGTAAAACACACATGTGAGAAAGACGGGTGGACAACATCAGTACGGATCGCCACACGAAGGGTAACAGCACTTCACTATTAAAAAATTATACTGGGGGGCAGGGGAAAGGTTTGTGACGGTGAAGGCCTACAGCCTGCAAAGCACGGTCACTTCTGGTCTTGAAAACAGCCAAGTCCATGAATGCCAACACGCCACACACAAAATACCAACTGAAGTATCTAAGTTTAACGATACTGCTGACCATACTGAACTGTTCAGTTCTATTTCATTCTATTCCACTGCATTAAGATGTATTTTCCTTGCAACCACTGGACATTAAAGCTTTGATTATAAAACTAGGGACCAACTTGAGGTATACGGTGGTATAGCATATGATTAAAAACTTACTTAAAAAACAATAAAATCTCTTTTTTATAATGGTTTAATTTACAGATGAAAGCTTAAAAAGTGTAATATGTATTGCAGAGCATGCAACTGTGTGTGAAACTCCTTGCTTGTACGCGGGTCTGAGCGTGGCTGGATCGCGGCTCCCCCGGGGAAGGGGTGCTCCCACTCACCCGTCCGGTAGAGTATCGGGATGTGGTCGGTGGAGAGCTTGTGCTCGCTGCGCACGCCGATGAGCAGGGGGCTGCCTCGCCTGTGGGAGGACATCGAGTTACGACCCTCGGCGCCCAAAGGTTCATCGCCCTGACACGCGACCTGAGGGGACTCATTCTCCAGCACAGCAACTGAACTCAGCTAAAAAAGAGCGAGCTCCCCGCAGACAAGCTGTTAGCGCTGCAAGCACCGGAGGCCACAAGACAGAGCGAAAAGAATCTCTGAATAAATACAACGCAAGGACACGAGGAATCAGTCTCAAGCTTAGCGGAAGCTCTGCAAGAGCAACTGAAATCCCAGGGACCCTCGAGCCAGGGAGGCGCCGGCTGTTCCTCGCTGCGCGCATCTACAANCAGCTGGNGGCACCAAATCCAAAGCTGTGCCAGGCACNTGTGTTGGTTACAGTGGTGCCGACGTTTANAAGTGGAGTAGAAAACCTGACCACCAGGCTGGCCCAGCGTCCAGTCAGACGGAGGACTCGTCCAAACGCTGCCACAAACACAAGCACAAAGGAGGAGGGAAAGCCATCTCCTTCCAAAGCTCTCGCAACCACAGTCTACGAGAAAAGCCGTTCCAGACCAGCCACGATGCAGGTGGTCGCTAAGAAATTTTTGAAACATTTTGGGGAATTTGCTGCTATGATCAATGAAAAACAAGAGAAAGGAAACGTAGAACAACAGCCAGCATATACAGTGTGATGAAAACAACCTCTACTCCCTTGTCTTCTCACTGCGGGGGGACAAAAAAAGTGACGCACAGGGTGCAACAAGAACCTTCTCTCCCACAGCAACACTCACCTGGTGCCGACAGCCTGACCGGGGTAGTGAACGCTTTTGAACACCAGGGCGAAGGCACCTTCCTGGAACCAGAGAAACAGCAACGGTTTGTGCCGTCAGCCGAGGCCTGGGCCACCGCTTCAGGACTCCCAGCACAGAAGCTGCACCCGTGTGTGTGAACAACGAGCGGGCGGCTTCACAGCCGTCTCAGAGCCACCAGAAGCTCCAGGCACCTCGCTCCAGAAGGGTGTCCCCGTGTCCCCCCCCCAAGCCCGGGCAGCTCCTCCTCAACTGCTCCAGGAGTTCCTCAACTGTTCCAGGAGTCTTGTGGCCAGCCCCGCACTCGGACATCCCTGGCTGCCCGTGGAAGCGCGCCTGCCTTCAGAGAGCAGCGAGGGGACTCACAAAGGCAAAGGGCTGGTAAAAGAACTGCCAAAACCCTGGGGCGTTTGCTCAGGCGCGGTGGCACCGACCGGACAGGCGAGCCACCGCCATCCGCCAGCAAAACGTCTTCCTGCTCTGCTGCGACCACAGCTCCTGCCAGGGGAATCGCTCAGGTGTCTCTGGACCACCGCGCTCCGGGACGAGGGGATCCTGGCAGGACCCTGTTCCCCAGCACACCTGGCCAGAGGTGGAACCAAGCGCTACGCGAGGCAGCTCCCATGAGGGATCAGCAGCTCAGAACGCGGAGGGGTTGGGGAAGACTGGGAGCACTGGGAAGACTGGGAGCACGGACTCATGTTTACTGTCCCACCCAGCTCCTACGCCCCCAACACGCCAGGGACTGGCTGTCCTGCGCCCCCAGATTTTGACATTTTCACATAAGCATTGACTAATGTCGTTATTTTGTGGGTGTGTGTCTGTCTGTCCGTCCCCCCCCCGGCTCCCAGCATTACCAGCTGCTGGATGACCCTCTCCACCAGCGTGGTGAAGCTGATGTCGTCGCTGTCCCGGTTGTCGTACATGTACTTGACCAGCTTGGCGATGCTCTCCGTGTCCGTCTCCGACTCGAAGTCGTAGCCCTTGCTCTCCTGCAGCGACAGCGCCCGGGGTGACCGGCGCCCTGCCCTCCCCCCGCCCTCCTTTGCCTTCCTTCTCTTCCCTCCCCACCCTTCCTTCGTTTTTACTTCCCTTTCCCTCCTTTTTCCTTCCTTTGTCCCTGCATTTCCTTCTCCTTTTTTCCTGCCGTCTTCTTTCCTGCTTTTCCTTTTTTCCCTTTTTCACTCCTCCCTTTCTGTTTTTCTCATGCCTTTCCTTTTTTCTCCTGCCTTTGTCCCCACCTTTTTTCCTTCCCTTCTTGCCTTTCCTTTTTTCCTTCCTTCCTTTGCTTTTACCCTTCTCTCCTGCCTTTCCTTTTCCTTCCTTCATTCCTTTTTTCCATCCCTCTTCCTTTTTCTTCACCTTCCTGCCTTCCATCCCTCCTATCCTCTTCTTCTTCTCCTTTCCTGCCTTCCGTCCCTCCTTCCCACCTTCCCTCTTCCTATTTCTTCTCCTTTCCTGCCTTCCATCCCTCTTCCTTTTTCTCCTCCTTTCCTGCCTTTCATGTCCCTCCATTTCCTTTTCTCCTTCCTTCCTGACTCTTCCCTTCCTCCTTCTTTCCTGCCTCTCCTTCCCTCCTGCATTTCCTCTCTTCTTCCCTGCCTTTCCTTTTTTATCCTTCCTGACTTTCCTTCTCCTTCCTTGCATTTCCTCTTCCTTTTTTCCCTGCCTCCTGCTTTTTCCTTTCCTGCTTTTGCTTTCTTCTTTTCTTCTTTCCGGCCTTTCCTATTTCCATCTGGCCTTTCCTCTTCCTTCATGCTTTTTTCATCCTTCCTTCAACTTCTTTACTCTTCCTTCCCTCCTACATTTCCTCTTGCTTTTTCCTT
>Ga0065711_1028164_pt1 | contig 43208 bp, 23 predicted proteins | sample Hoacrofraction12_FD_59098 | JGI IMG/M metagenome (GOLD analysis project Ga0065711, IMG submission 59098) | Hoatzin crop microbial communities from Cojedes, Venezuela - Epithelial fraction 12 v2 (version 2) | ecosystem: Host-associated > Birds > Digestive system > Esophagus > Crop | place... | reverse complement strand
GGTTGCCCAGGGAGGCTGTGGATTCCCCTTCTTTCTAGATATTCAAGACCCGCCTGGAGGCAGTCCTGTGCAGCCTGCTGTAGGTGACCCTGCTTTGGCATATGGGTTGGACTACAAGACCCACAGAGGTCCCTTCCAAACCCTAACATTCTTTGATTCTTTGATTCTGATTCCGTGACTGTCCCTGGAAAAAACTGTGATCTTAATCTCCTAAAAGATGCAGAGGAGCCCAAGTAAGATGTCATACTACCTTTGAAAAAGCTGGTAATTGATGTAGTGAATATAGTGAAAAAATAACCTAGTAAAAGCTGGAAGTGTGTAACATGTCACACTAATATGACTCACTTTCCGTTATGCAGCTAAGCTCCTTGAAATGACTTCAAAAATGGCTGTAGAACTAGGTCATCAAAAGCCTCAATTGTGACTACAAATGTAAAGTGTAAATACATAGAACTATGTTTAGCTGGCCTGGACAAATGAAAACAGACAAAACCAATAGCAAATGTTGTATCCTATTTGTTTGATTTTTTTAAAAACTGTTTGCAAGAAAGCATGGAAAGATTTTTGGAAATTGAAATATTTTGAGAAACATCTTGCTATTGAAAAATTTTTTATCTGCAATAATAAACAGCTCAGTGTAACCAAAATACACCTGTGTGACATTTTTGAATGAAATATTTTCATGACAAAAATATTTTTGAGAGAAATCTTGTTAGTTTAGTCTATAAACCAAGGTTAAAAGACAGAAATCAGGATGACATATTTGAATTGAAGGAAAGGGTGAGATCTCAGTGACCTTAGTAGTACCATTTTGGCAGATGCAGTTTTATTTTGTGAATATTTTGACTTCAGGTTTGGGAATTTCTTTCTGCAATTGAATATTCTCCCATAAGAAAGATAATTAATCTCTAGTAAAAAAGTCACACTTTAGCAATGACCATCCAAAATGCTGAAAATAAGAATAAAAAATACGGAGAGAAGAACAAAAAACACTACATTTGAATATCACAAAGGAAATACATGTAGATGTGCTCATATCAGTTGCTCTTTTAATTGTTATTGTATTTTTGGCTATTTTTTTAGAAAAACTTGCATTTAAAATTAGAATGACAATTGATTTTATTTTTAGGTCAATTTATATTTGTTTCCTTTCCCCCCACTTCAGGCATAATAATAGACAACAGAAAAAGATCTAGAAGAAAATGGTCTAGTGCTGTGGATAGCAATATGATCCTACTTTTGTTTCTTTGCTCTGAAAGAATTTTGTAGTATTCTTGTTAAATCAGTTATTTCCTCTGTACTTCATTTCTTAGTATATAAAACAAGGATAAAGCACTTTCCAGTTTCTAGAAAAGTTGTGCTTACAATTAGATTAAAGGTTATGTGCGCTCATATACAAGGTGTCATACTAAACAGCATACATGACACTAATTAAACCAAACTTCAGGTTGTAATCTAGAGCTTTTTAACACACACACGGCATTTTTGAAACTCTAATTATTAGTGCTGATTGACTTTGTCGAAGGATGGTATGTGATGCCACTAATAGCAGAGGTAATGCAGGTCGCAAACAGTCACCTCTTAATGGTATCTACAGGATCCGCATGAGGATGATTCTATTAGGATGAAGATAAGGCATAAATGTGATTTTCTTATCAATGAAGGCTTAAATTATGATTAATATGAGCAAAATTGAATGGATTTAACGCAAGGTTCTGTATTTGTTGTTTTAATCAATTTGAAATTGTACAAAAATTGCATTTGGGCCCAAACCTGAGATGTTTATCTTGATAGATCCCAGCTGGGAGTTGTTTTCATAACATTTTTACTATTCAGTTATAACAGTGTCTTTACGTTAATTATTTTTGTTATCAAAATTAAGTTAATCTAAGTGGTGATTATAAATACAGATGCTAAATATAGAAACTATTATTAAGGTGACTAAAATCTAGCTTCGGTGGCTTTCTTTTTTGGGTCCAGAAACTGCGATTAAATGAGTTTGCATAGAGTGAAAACTTTGAAGTCAGTGCAAAGTCCACAAAGCAGTTAATTTGCCTTTTTTTAGTACTATATGTCTTGTCAAAGAAGGATTTTCCATACAAAGGCTGTATTGAGAATAGTTATATTGTGCAAATCCACTGACTAGACTGCAGATATAGGTCTGCCACAACTTCCTTCTCCTTAAACAGGGGACTTATGGATTTGATGGGTGCACTGTTTAGTGGATGAGGAATTGGTTGGATGGTGGCATCCAATGGCTCATTGTCCAGGTGAAGATCGGTGGTGTCTCTCAGGGGTCTGTATTGGGACCAGTACGGCTTAATATATTCATCAATGGTAAAGACAGTGGGATCAAGTGTCTCAGCAAGTTTGCAGCTGATACCAAACTGAGTGGTGCTGTTGGCACACCTGAGGGACGAGATGCCATCAAGGGGGAGGTGGACAAGCTTGAGAAGTGTGCCCGTGTGAATCTCATGTGGTTCAATAAGGCCAAGTGCAAGATCCTGCACCTGGGTCAGGGCAGCCCTCGATATCCATACAGGCTGGGGGGTGAAGGGATTGAGAGCAGCCCTGCCAAGAAGGACTTGGGGGTACTGGTGGATGAAAAGCTGGACATGAGGCAATAATGTGCACTTACAGCCCAGAAAGCCAATCACATCCTGGGCTGCACCACAAGAAGTGTGGCCAGAAGGTCAAGGGAAGGGATTCTGCTGCTCTACTCCCCTTTGGTTAGACCCCATCTGGAGTTCTGTGTCCAGCTCTGGAGCACTCAGCACAGGAAAGACGTGGACCTGTTGGAGTGGGGCCAAAGGAGGGCCATGAAAATGGTCAGAGGGCTGGAACACCTCTCCCATAAGAAAAGACTGAGGGAATTGGGGCTGTTCAGCCTGCAGAAAAGAAGGCTGAGGAGAGACCTTACTGCAGCCTTTCAGTACTTCAAGATGTGGACAGTCTTTTTAGCAAAGCCTGTTGAGATAGGAAAAGGGAAAATGGTTTTAAACTAAGGGAAAGTAGATTTAGACTGGATATAAGGAAAATATTTTTTACCATGAGGGTGGTCAAACCCTGGAACAGGCTGCCCGTATTGGTGGTATATGCCCCTTCCCTGGAAGTGTTCAAGGTCAGGTTGGAAGGGGCTCTGAGAACCTGGTCCAGCTGAAGATGTCCCTACTCACTGCAGGGGGTTGAGCTAGATGACCTCTAAAAGTCCCTTCCAACCCAAATTATCCTACAATTCTAGGATTCTCTAGCAGTACTTTGTTTTCTCAAATACTTGTATTCAAATACTTGCAGTCTTTTAATTCCAGAAGTTAGTGCTTTGTTGGAGATGTCTCCTTAATAAATGTGATCAAATATTGCAATAGAGAGTCCTGTGCCGCATTTACAAAGGCCAAAATCGAATGTGTTACCATTGACAATAATGGTAACACATCAGATTTGGCCTTTGTTAATTTAGATTAAAAGATTAAGTTGAAATAAACCAAAATATATCGTTCCAGGTTTCCTCCTCTAATACTTGGTGAGTTTGTAAGATGTCCAACTCAGGCATACTTACCTTGCTTCAGTACAACACAATATAAAGCAACACATTAAGTTTTTAATATTCTACTGTTAATGATCACATCTATGTATTAAACCCATGAATTATATACAAACTGACACTATCCAACTGTAGGTCCGAATAATTGATTTTTAAATTAATCTTTCTATTTTTCTTACCAGTTTATGCAGTGAGCAAATGCTTTCTGCCAAATTGCTATTCTGTAGCTGTTGTATCCTCCACTTTCTGATACTGCCATAACTTGCTCATGTGTTTATCATTAAAGCTCAGCAAGGTGTTTTGTTCATGAAATAAGTAACTCATAGTTACATAAAATTACATGTTTTGTGCAATGCAGGTCCTAGTAAATCTGAATATGTCCAAATTAAATTTGTAAATTTTGCACTTTTGTCATAATATACTGCCAATATATTGTTTAATAGCATTTTTTTGCCTGTAAAAATATAGGAAGAAACTTGAGGACGATTACCTTTTCTCATAAATTAATATGAAATAACTACTTAATAACTGTACTTAATGATACTCATCTTTGGACTTCTGTGGTACTGTACTTGGACAAAATTATTCCAAATGTTTTCATTCATGAATTACACAATTTTCTTTGTTTTTGTTCAAATATATTAAATTAACATGGACCCCAAAAGTACAGAAAAGTTCCTCTTTTATTTGGCAAACAGCAAAAAAGATGAGAGATGATTTTTGAGGTCTTTTCCAGGTAATCCACCAAAATTGGTAGCAGAGCGTAAAGCACAATCAATAGAAGTTCCAAATCCCACCATCAATGCCAGATAGCATGATTAAGTAATGACGCCTAATAGAAAACAACATCATTATTAACTAATAAAAATGAACGTCAAGCTAGGACTGGATTTTGCTCCCTGTGATCATTTCAGGCTTTACCACCAGTCTATTGGGGGACTTCCTATCAAGGTGAAGCTGTTGGCCTTCATAGCCAGCTGGGAAGAACAAGAGCTGGAATTTGGTAGAAAAGATAGCTCCTTCAACAGAAGGATATCACACTGGTAGTACATGTAGAAAATATATCCTGGCTTCAAAACCTTTATTCAACATGTGCTCTGCACACAGACGTGTGGTACAAACAAATGAAGGGAGGTGGGAATATTATACAAATAGACTAATTTAGAATTTTCATCTTTGGAATTGTCACATTCAGAGGGATACGAGCATTCACGATCTGTGGGCAAGAGTAAAACAGCACGCCAGCAACTCCAGTTTTCTCATGCCAGGAGCAAGGTGAGGGTTGCGACTTGTGGGAAACAAGGACTGGAAGGCTATGATCCTATAGAACTACAGAAGGTAACTACTGTCGTGGTTTAGCCTGACTGGATATCAAGTACTCACTGCAGCCATTTGACTACTCCCTGTCTTCAAATGCACAGGGGAGAAAAAAATGATGAAAGGGTCATTGGCCAAGGTAAGTACAAGGAGAAATCACTCACCAATTACTGTCACAGGCAAAACAGACTCAGCTTGGGGAAATTAGTTTAATTTATTACCTATCAAAATCAGAGTAGGGTAGTGAGAAATAAAAACCAAATCTTAAACCACCTTCCACCCACCCTTCACTCTTTCTGGGCTGGACGTCACCCCTGAATTCTCTACCTCCTTCCCCTAAGTGGCACAGGGGTATGGGGAATGTGGGTTATGGTCTATTCATCACACTTTATGTCTGCCTCTCCTTCCTCCTCACACGCTTCCCCTGCTCCAGCATGGAGTTCCTCCCATGAGAGAGTCTGCCATGAACTTCCCCAACGTAAGTCCTTCCCTCGGGCTGAAGTTCTTCACAAAGTGCTCCAGCAAGGGTCCTTTCCACGGAGTGCAGTCCTTTAGGAGCAGACTGCTCCAGCATGGGCCACCCACTAGGTCACAAGCCCTGCCAGAAAACCTGCTCGAGTGTGGGCTCCTCTCTCCACGGGTCCACAGGTCCTGCCAGGAGCCTGCACCAGCGTGAACTCCCCAGGGGTCACGGCCTCCTTCAGGGCACATCCACCTGCTCTGGCGTGGGGTCCTCCACAGGCTGCAGGTGCATATCTGCTGCACTATGGACCTCAGTATGCTGCAGGGAGAAAGCCTGCCTTACCATGGTCTTCATCAAGGGCTGCAGGGAAATCTCTGCTCCGGCACCTGCTCCCCATCTTTCTTCACTGACCTTGGTGTCTACAGAGTTGTTTCTTTCTCATATTCTCACTCCTTTATACCTGCTGTGTTTTTTTCCCTCTTCTTAAATGTATTATCACAGAGGTGCTTGGCCAAGATTGGTTTGGCCTTCATCAGCAGCAGGTCCGTCTTGGAGACAGCTGGTATTGGCTCTATTGGACATAGCAAAAGCTTCTAGCAGCTTCTCACAGAAGGCACGCCTGTAGTCCCCCTGCTGCCAAAGCCTTGCCACTTTAAACCAGTAACCTTGATAGCTTCAGCTGTGGCAGACTCTCCTTGTTCTGTAGGCTGCAAAATGCAATGAGTTCTTTTCCCTTCTGTTGCACTGTGGAAAAACATATCTCCAAGTAGAAACAGACATAGTTTTCACTTTCTGAAGGGTTACCGATGTCTTAGATATATTTTTAGTTTTAGGTGCCCACAGAAGACTCCTACTTGAGATGCTCATGTCCTTGTCTGGCCAGGAGTGCTTTGAGCACTGAAAGGTGAAACACTCCGTGAGTCAGCACCTTCCCAGGAAGGTGGAGTGTTGGCCGGAGTCTCCCATGGCAATGCACTGAAGTGGTGTAGATCACGAGCAGCCTTTGCTGGTGACATTTCCACACAGCAAGTTAGAGACTTTCTTTTTACAGAATGTATCCCCTCACACCACAAAAGAGAAACAAAAGAAACCAGAGCAGACCCCCAAAGAGTGGCAAGCCCTTCAGCCCACGCACACTGCTCCCCTCTACCCTGATGGGCAGTGGGTGGCTGTGTCAAGGGAATAATGCAGCCCTTTGCTTGGAACAAAGATTTCTGTCTGATCCTGGTAAAAGCTGTTTCCATTTAAAGAGGAGGGATTTTGAGCTTTAATCCTTTGTTTCACTGTGTTGAAAAGTATAGAAGTCACAAAACCATGCAGAATGATCAAATACATTCTGGACTGAATTGAGTGTGGAGGATTTCTATTCTTTTTTATTAAAGAAGCAAACTGATTCTTTAAAACTGTCAGGATTCTCCCTTCCCCCTAAGTAAATAATGTTAGGCTATAATAAAAACTCTGTCTGTTAAAACGTAACACTCTTACAGATGTGCATAATAAATTACTCCTGATAGCACACTATCCCTAGATTATTTAAAACATATGCCTGTGCTGAATCTGATATTTTCTTTGGAGTGGACACAAGTCTTACAGACAGTTGTGGTTTCAAAGTGCATGCTTGATACATACTTTTGGTATCTCTTCATGTAACACACCAAGCATTTAAAGTACAGATATGGCAATAGCTTTTTTTCTCTGGTTATACGACATTTGCAGAAGACTTCATTAAAAAAGCAGCAGTAGTCCCCTTCTTTCCCTCTCCCCTTAAATTTCTTGCATCCTTGTAGTGGAGATGTTAACTGCTTAGCAAACAACAACTTCAACTGTCTTGAGTTGTTCATTGTACGAAAAGATATTTTTCAGGTCAGGATGATTTAAAAGTTGCAGGATTAATTACCATTACATTAGGTTTGGCAAGCTAGGATTAGGAAGCATTTGTGGTACAAAAATAAATATAAGAAATAGTCAGAAAGTAACCAATCAAGTTAGTGAATGACATCTGAAAGAACTGAAGCCCAAGGGAATAGAAGGTGTTCAGCACTTCCAGTGATTGCTCTGTTTCATAGGCCAAACCACATGTTTAACACAAAGATTACTCATGTGTTGAACCCTCATGGCTTTCTGCTGTACTCTGTCAACTATGACAATCTGTGCATCCTTTACTTTTTGTAGGTTTTGAGGTTTTCTGTTCTTCGTTTTGCAAATCCCCTGTTATGTTTGACTTCTCATAATTTTGCTGTGTCCCTGGGTGATCTGTTAGGCCAGTAGTGCTCTAGGTTGCCAGACATTGACTAGCAATTACTTGAAGACTTTATCTTTATAAAAAGAAGAAAAAATATTTGGTGTAAAAAGTAAAGGTACAGGCTGTAGGATGTATATAAATTTGTATAAATAGGTGTGGAAGATCCTATGTTGCACTTTGCTCTGGATTAGACTTTTGGAATGTTTGAAGAAAATGGAAGGTAGACTATATTATGTTAAGTTTACGTAAACTTTGCACATATATTTTCACTTCAGAGTGAGTAGACAGTGCTTTCCCGTGTCTACATATTAGTCATAAAATGCAGAGACAGAGACATCGTCCTACTGACTTGCAGTAGGCAATAGGTCATTTTAATGGACAATACGACAAAACATGATTCATGCATGTCAAGCTCCACATATTGTAATATCTGGGACAGTCCAGAGAGCTCTGAATGCCGTAAAGATCAGAATAAGACAGCATATTAATCATCTAGTAATCCTACACTGGCCAAGTCTTATGTGTTTTATCCTTGGCAGAGATGTCATAACCAATATTTTCTGATGTGTTTGACAACTTTGCTACTGAAACCACTCTGACATTCACTTCTATCCATCCAAGCCTCTCTATCTCATTCACTGCTTTGCTTTACTCTTGGGGAGTTAGTGATGCACTGTTTGTGGCTTTTGTAGACAATCATTTATTAAAGAATACACTAGTAGAACATGAAACTGAATACATAAAAAAAGTCTGCTCTGTAGGAGTCTGGGCTGGTCTTTTTGTTTGTTTGTTTGTTTCAGGAATCAAACCTTGTCAACTTTCTCCTCGGATCACTGCTTGAAGATCCATTCCTGCAGATTACTCTGTGCTGTTTGGAAGATGCTACACACTTTAATGTCCACCAGCACCTCCTCATAAAATAGTGGTAACACATCATAAAAAATTGTCAGAATCCAAAAAGTATTTCAGAACAAAACTGCATTTAGAAATAGCCCCAAACTAAATGTAGTTAAGATTCTGTCTGTGCCCCCTCACCATCAATAAGCTCACTTACTGAAAACTCACTTAGTTTTCATCATTTCACTTCCATCTGGAGGACTTAATTTTACTCTGACAGTAGTATTGCTACATAGAAATTGTAGGATTCACACAAAGCTTTTGATTGTTCAACTTCTGGGAGACAAAAATGCATAAATGAAACTGGTTAAACTTCATTGTCAGGTTAGTCTTGGCTTCCCAATTTAATATTTTCTCATCAGTGCTCTCTCTTTGTCCAGAAATGTATTCTAGTAAAACTAGCTTTGTTACTTTGAAATCACGCTGACTTTGGGAATCTATATGAATGGATAAAACTCATAAAAGTCCATCTAAGCATTACGATTTCTTCGACACCATCATATTTACATCAGGGCATTTAAAGAGAACCATGTCAAAATGTCTGTCTGCCTGGATTTACTAAGCTGTATTCTTTTACAGGATTATCTTCTGTGAAAATACCTTTTATTAACTAGAAGAAAATTTTTTTTGCACACTTCTGTGCAGTAGGACCCTTCCTTAGGTGGTTCTGACTCATTTGGTCTGTAGAAAAACCACAAGTCTCACTACTTTGTACAGCAGCAACTAAAAAAGTCACATTTGCATTCGATGATTTATTTAGGGTTTAGTGTGGTTTATTTTCAGGAACAGTTCTATGATCTGTTAAATTCTTTTTTTAGTCTTGTCTTGTGCGGTTTCTTCTTTCACTTTGATAGTGAACACTACTCTTTAGTACTTTTAGGAAAGTTTATTTTTACAAAGTTTTACATGAGAAAATTATGATACAGAGCTCAAATGGAAAAATATTCTGTCATGATATAAATCTCCGTAAAAACTGTTTTCAAAAGCTGTTTGTCTGAAACACTGGACTACAGGTAAAGAACTTAACTATCATTGGAATGCATGCATAGCAAAATTAAAGATAGATTTTTCAACTAGTTAGTCAGCTTATAAACATAATAGTTTATCTTGGAATCAGTGCAGCAGATATTGTATGGGCAAGGCTTTTGAGTGAATTGATTAACTTTACTAAATTTTCTCAAATATATTTACCTCCTTAGAAAGTTAGTAGAAAAGACTTTGCATTAGAAGGACATACACTTAGTTCTAAGAATCTGTAGAAAATTATCAGGCCAAATTTTACTCTAGAAGTATTTCAATTTTTAAAAAATTCTCTGAAGCATCTTTAGTCTTGATAGAATGAAATTTCGAGTTTCAAGGTTGAAAACTTGGTGAATATGCTTTTAAGAAAATAAATTAATTAAAAGAGTTAACGTCGGTAGTATTAATGGAAGAATATTAATTTTGGGGAAATAATTACTCCAGACTAATCCAGCAAAACCTATTTTTCTGTTTGCACTAACCCACGTATTTAAATCCTGTATAAACCAATCTTGTCTACCTTTTTTCAGTTTTTTTTATTAGTCATTACATACATACAAAAGCTTTGTTTTCTCTTTGTATCTCTGTGTGAACATAATATAATTATTACAAAAATACCCTGAACATCTTCTAAGACTTTGTCTGATTTTGCTAGAGACAGGAAAAGAGATTAACAAGAATGTCTTGGGGCAAGAAAGAGGTCAAGGAAAATGGCTCCTATGAACAGGATTATAGATCTTTACCAACAGGTAAACCTTTACATTTCTAGATCAAAAGACCCAGGTATCACAGTGAGATGAACAGAATTTATATTAGCATAAAAGTATATCCAAGACAGTCAATACACAAAGTACATGAACTATTTTATTATACCTCTCCCAAAACGGGTTTGTAAAAACACACTTTTAAGGATGCAGTCAAAACTTGCCTGTTAAATCCATGACTTTCTGTCATGGTAGAGGCTAGAAGCCTTGAAAAGAACAACTTCTGCTTTGAGATAGTGTACCATCCCATAAACAATACATTAGTTCTTCTAGAGTGCTGTGATGTGAAGTGATTTGTGTGAAACTTTATCTACAATGGAAGATTTTCATGTTTATTGCTATGTGGTAGGTCCCCATTAGGGTTTGAAAATTGTGTCTCATTTGTGAATCTGTTGAGCACTACTAGTTGTCTGAGACCATATCTTAAGGCAGTTGCCTCAAAGCTTGTTTGCGAAACTTGCTGCAGGACCTCCTGGCATGCCAGCAAAGCTCGTTTGGAGCCCAGCTCTACCTCCTGGAGGGCCAGCCAAATACAGACCAGACAAGGAATAAACAGCCACTCAAAATCAGCTTGGAAGGGAGCTGGAGGACAGGTACCTCATTGTGGAAAATGTGCCTAGACACCGACCCCTTCCCCTACCTGCCGGAGCCAGGACTGAGGAAAAAAACACACGCACGGGACTGGAGGAATGTGGGGCATGTGCCATTGCCTAGGGGATATTCTCCCTGAACAACTTCTGAAAGGCCATGCAACAAAACGACAAAGAGACCCCCACCACTGATGCACACAGGAACTAGAGGGACCCCCACCATCGACACACACAGGTATGATGGACCAACGGGACGCTGCTGGATCTATGATGGTGACTGTCTCTTGAGACTCTATCCCGACTTCTTGCTAGGTTTCTTTCTCTCCTGTCTTTTCCTCTCTTTCCTGTCACTGTTTCCTCCTGCTTTCATATGAATAAGCAATCAATAAACCTGTTTGTTTGATAAGTGGTGTTTGACCTTGTTTGTGTCTTAATCTCACTCTGGGAATAACAACAAATCTCTACTGCTTGGGTCTTCCCAGACCATACCACTAGTGTAAGCACACAGGTGTGAGAACTTCACTTTTTAATCTGTTTTTTATGATTCACTCATTCAGTAGTTAGCAACACAAAAGTGGTAGGATCATGGCTGAAGAAAACTCTGTTTTACCGCTGGATGCCTGTAAACTGTTCTGCAGTACTTACTGAGCTTGTCTATGCTTATGACTTCACATGTCCCCAAGTCTTCCATGGTCTACACCATTGCTAGTAAAGTCCTCATCTGCTTTAACACAGGACACGAATCCACCACACATCTTCCTGCCATAATCTGGCACAGTTCAGTGTGGAATGTGAGATCCAGAGCCAGTGGCTGGAGCAAGGTACAGAATTCCAGTCATTCGAGCAGGGTGAAAGTCCAGTCTCAGTAAAAAACCTGAACAAGTGACCTTACGGGAGAAAGGATGAAAGCAGCAAGTCTATCTTCGTTTTCACTACCATTTAGAACATAGTAAGAGCAAAGACACTTTGGATCACACATGAGAAATGCAGTTAAACAGGATATCTTTCCATAAAACTCAAATTACCTATGTAGCTGCTGACAGATTGCAATTAAAATTTGCAGTCACAAGCTGATGACGGAAACCAGTTTTAGCTGCTTGTGTCTTTTTCAGGTCCCATATGTAATGCGCTGTTTGCTATAGACTAACCACAGAAGAAAGAGCAGACAATGTAAGAGTCATGAAATTTTTAGTGTGTAACCGCTGCCTTTTAGGGCATGGGAGGGTATCTGCCCATGTTTTTCTTTGTTTTGCCATGTTTTGCCATGTTTTGCCATGTTTTGCCATATAGACTGACATGTGACTGAATACCAAAACTCATCACACAGAATCTCCTGACTGTTGTAGGAAATGCACTGCACCCAAAGGGTCTGTGAAAGATGAGCAACAGTCTGGTAAATCACAGTGCGAATGATGGTAAACACCCAGATACAGAGTTTAGCCACTTAATTTGTGGATTATCTTGTCTCTTTTCCCTTCTTATTCCATTGTGTATTTATCTACCTCACTTTTATCATGCTGAACAGCTCTTATCTTTTCACAATACCGCCTTTCTAACATTCCACATTTTTGTAGCTATTTCTTAAAATCATCACAGCAACAGAAAAATACATTCTTTCCTATGTAATTTAGCTAATCAAAGAGCATAAATGATAAGAGATTTTCTCATATCCAGCCTTTTGAAGGGTTAGGATGTAGGAGAAGAATCCAAGTTTATAGATCTTTAGATTCTGTCTGAATAAAGGTCTTATTCCAGAAATTGTATTTTATTCTGAGCATCTGTTAATAAAATACACCAGTGTAAGTAATATTCCTGTGTCCGGGTTACATTTTTTCCACTATATTTTTACACTCAACAGATGTTGTAGATTACTCACACATAAGAAATCTGTTAAAAATGATGGTAATGTTCTAGGTTAAATGTTAAAAGGCCAAGAGATTCTGAGTTAATCTTGGAAATCTGCATATAACTCATTCCGTCATGTGTCTGCATAGCAGATCATATGACCCAGAAGGCTTTCTGCTCTAGACAGAGTCTGTGTTGCTGGCATCTGATCACACCAGAGACACAGAGAACACACCACATACATAGCTGTGATCAAAGCTGATATTCAGGACGTGGGGCAAATATATTTTTAATTCTGATTTTCAGAATGAAAGTGGATGAAAGAGACAAAGCTCATGTTAATCTTAAATTGAATAAGGATAGCAACAAATTTTCTATCTGGTTTAATGTACTTTGACTAGCTTAATTTAAATAGTGAGTTTTGCAGTTTGTCTATTTTTTCTTAAAAGAAAATAGAAATAGAAACGGTAGGTATATACAGAAAGAAATAATAATATTAATAATTTTTCTTTATATTTTTCTTTAAAATAATCTTGTAGAACTCAGAAAGAATGTTATTATTTACTACAAAACATATAACTTTTAGGAAGCAGGAATAACAGATTTATTTTTCACTTAGTTTGATTTTTTTGTTGTTAAAAATGACTACGTGTTTTCAGCATCAGATGTGGATATCTTATATAATGGTGTTTTAAAAGAGATATAATTTTATATTTCATCACTCACAAATTTTCTGAGTTTTACCCATATGAAAGGGAGGTTTGTAATCCAATACTTTGCAATGATTTCTTTGGAGGTGTTTCAGCCATTCATTTCTGATAGTACTTGGAGACACTTAAATCCAAAGGCCATTGGTCTGCTGTGCATATTCGCTCACTCTACACCTTAAACACTCTTGTAAAACTCTCATTGAAAAGGACAAAGGAATGTTATGTGCAGGGGTTAGCAACAACTCAATAATTTTAAAAGAAGAGAGAAAAAAGAGAAAAACTTTCACACGGTGGAAAACATGTTTGGAGCTGCATGTCTCAGGGGACTGCAATAGGATACTGAGCTCTGTTCTGGAGCTGGCTAGTAATCAGGGTCACGCCTTGGGTCAAGAGAAACTACTTATACACAACAACCCTGAGCAGGTCAGATGATTTTCTGTTATCTTTTCAGTATAAGAATGGAGACTGAAGACTAAAGGGTTGCTTTAGTATCTGTTCTTTTTTTAACATCTCTGAGGAAATATGGATCCCTACTATACCACTAGTACTAGCTTCAACAATGTGTCTCTCAACTGCCTTCTCTATTACACTGAACTCTCTGTATTAGGAGTTGCAGTGCCAACAGCTGGGGAAGAAGATACTGTCCTGGGTTTATGTTTGCTGGCAAGAACAGGATAAGGTCAGCAGTTGAGAAGGATGAAACAGCACATACTTTAACGTACGAGGTAAACAGGAATGTAGAAATGATTGTTGAACCAACTGTGCCACATTAGAATCTAAGCCTTTTTAATAAGCAATTTATATTTGATAGACACCTTACCTTTTTTTTTTATTTTGTCACCTACCGTTACAATGAAAATTAAGCAAGTTCTAGTAAATTAGGTTACTGCTGTGTGTGCTAGAGATAAGAGAAATAAAACAAAAAATTATTTTTTATGGTTTTTAGATTTTATTTGGGGACTTCTTTTTCGTCCTCAAATATATCTGTTTTTTTCTTCTCTGATCCTTAGTGAATGGATTTTCTTTTGGCTGTAATTCCTTGTTTTTTTCAAAGTTTGCTTTTTCTGGGAGAATGGCCAGCAAACCAGACTTGCAAACTTCCTCTTAAAGACTGGATGTGAAAAGGTAGCTCAACCACATGCATATTCAAAGATGAGTTTCCCTGATACAACTACAGTGAGGGTATAGGAGTTCGGTGTGCTTATGGAGAAATAGGGATGATTTAGATTGCATAAGTAAGCACAGTTCACACCAGCTAGGTTGTTCAGATCATCTGTAAATGTGATGACAGTTGGATGGTCACAAAATCTCTCCAGTATTTGATGCAGTATTTGTCTGTGAGTGTCTATGAAGTACAGTAGGATGGGCTTTACAAACTCTTGTCTAACATACAAGCATAACATGCATGGCTTTTTTTTTGTTTGTGGCAGAGAACATCAACAGACTAAAACTTTTCTGTATTTAATGAGATAAACAAATTCTTCACAACCAACAAGGTAGGACTTCAGAGATTACGAAAAATATGTTCCATATAGCCTAGATTTTCTGGCCTCTCCATTGCGTCTTTTGGGAACACAGGATTTTACAGAAGTGTGCAGGGAAGTCTTGGTCTCACTTCAATCTATTGGAATCAAAACTTCCACATAGGTATCTGGGGTCACTGTTCTGGATATGGTGTCTGTATAGACCTACAGGTCAGGTCATGTGAGATTAGTTGGAAGATGAAGGTGAAAACTCACATTATGTACCTTTGCCCACTAGTGATGTAAGTCCCCAGGTTGAAAACAGTTACCTGGTTGAAAAAGAAGGAATTTTAAATCTAAAACTTTCTTGTATGTGTCTTATTGCCGAAAAGATATGTCATCTAAGTAGAAGAAACAAACACTGTTGGAGCAAGAAATTAAAAAACTCTTCGAGAACAGATGCCAATTTGATATAATGCATACTTTCCCCTTTAAACATTATTAAAATTTTCAATAGGTTTTTCCATTCAGGTATGAGAACACAACTCTGTAAAAAAAGTTATCTGTGGTCCTAAAACTGGCATATGAGACACGAGACATTTGGAATCTCCTGGAAAGAGATTATACATTTTGCTGAAAAAGGGAGTACAACTGCCTTGTTACTTTTTGAGTGCACATGTTTGTAGCTGTTGCTTATAGGGACATAATTTATTAATTATGGGTGCTGCTTTGGGGAATTTTTGCTTCACAAAATAGACATACTGTGTGCTTTAAAGTGAAGAAAGGGAGATTTTTACCCCTCTTTTCCCACAATTGACTTTATCACTCCTTGGTTTCGTGCACCATTCAGATATAATAGAGAAGTATTACATTGAAAAATTCTACTAAAATACAGAGTGAACTATGTTTCATAGGAAACATCTTCTATACTTTGGCCATTTACACAACATATAATTAATTCAGCAAGCTATTTTGTTATGAAAAGAACTACTGTATTTTCCTCTTTTTTTTGTGTGCACTCATAAGCTGTTGAAAGTTTGAGTCCGAATTCTGATTCTGCATTTTATGACCCCCTTTACAACCCATGTTCTTTCTCCTTCTTCCCTTTAACAAAGGCTTTTCTAACACAGACAACTAGAAACTGAATTTGATGTCTAAAATAAAAGTTCTGTTTTGCTCTACTGTGATGAAGCAATGATGTGCTATGACCGAGTTACTCGCATAAAGGTTGGCAGACATGCTACCGAGTACAGTGCATGAAGAATTTTCTCTTGATCATCCATCTGGGCTAGATGTAGGTTGAAGTCCTAAGGAAGTGTATTTCATCTTATCCTTTGAGAATGTCTTAATGAAAAGCAAGGAATTTCCTGCAAGGTCTTGATACTCCTACACATTTTCTGAAAAGTATAAATCTGTTACTAGTTCAGGTTCACTTAAGGGCAAGTTTTCAAAGCTCATTTTCTCTTAAATTGAGTATGAATGTGTTCACTGCCATATCAAGAAGAGTTGATTTGGGAGTGCATCTAGAAATTACTCAAGAACATAAGAAATCAATTTAAATCAGTAAAATTTCTTACACCAAGTTTTGCCTAAGTGTATGCGCTTTACCAGACTAGCATTATTGCATTTCTTATTATTTGTTTGTGGTCACAAATGAGTCAAGTTAAAAAGATGTAGTATTTTCTAAGCCTTTGAAAATGTCATTGGTACACACACAATATCTAACTAATTAGTTCCATTACTTCTCTTGGCAAATAAAATTTGCTTTTTCCATGTTAGTGTTATTCTAGTTCTACTTCATTAGTCTTGTATCATCATTGCAGACCAAGTGCTTCCTTTAAAAGAAAAAAAAATTCTTACTTGAACAATTCCATTTGGATGTAAGACCATATGTCTTATTTTTCTATTCCATTATTTCTATCCCAATCTCAGATTGACTACACCTGTATACATTGTTTTGTTGGTGTACAGAGTAAAATACCATTTTAGATTATCTTTTGTTTATTCTTCTGGGGGATTATTCCGTAAGACAGACTTGCAGTGAAGAAGTTGACCTTTAGGATTTAAAAAAAAACACTTTTTTGTTCTATTTTTTGTAGTTTGTCTTTCAGTTTGGATTGGTTTTATTTTGTTTGGGAATTCTGTGTGTGTGTCTGTGTGTGTGTGTTCAACAGACCTGGAAGACTGGTTAAACTTCGTGTTAACAGTTACAGGGTTAAAGAAAACAAGTATGATTTTTTATATTTATCACCTTTTCTGAGGTAAATATTTTCTTCAGAAAAGTCAGTTCAGCAAACAAAGAGCAGAAGAAAACATACAGGCAGCCACCTTTCCAAGAAAAAACAACAGATCATTACAGAAAAACACAACACTCATAAATTAGTATAGTATATCTTTTCTTAATTACAAAAGGGAAAATAAAAGTATTAATGTTTCTCTGAATTAAAAGGCAAGTACTGACAACACATCCCCCACCCCTCCCTCCCAGACATTTTAGTTTTATTGTTCAAAGTGTTTTTCATAGTGGAGGGGCACAGAGGAGATGAGGCTGCAACATATGACTTCGGTGGTTTATTGAAGGCAAAGCCTCCAGTAGAATGACACACAGACTTGAACCTGGAGACAGTTGGTGTGATTCAGTATTTTACAGAATAAGGGTGGTGCTTTCCTTGTTCAAAGCTATAAAAAGAACAATGCAGACCCTATCTTGCAGATATTTTTTGTTGTTGTTTTTTTGTTTTTTTCCAGAAGAAGACTTTTATGATTGTTTCTGAGTCAATCAGTGAGGCTAGATGTCCTCCAGTAGGGAGAGCAAATAAGTAAGTATTATCTTGGGTCGAGGAAGATTTGGTGATATGTTTTTCAATGTTATTTTTCATTTGTTTTTAATATTTCATATAATATCATCTGGATACATATTGAGCTAGGACAAACTGTTGTAAAGTATGTTCATATAGTTTTCCAAAGTGTGCTCATTAGTAGGAGAGACGATGAATTGTAGAAGGATAGCTATAACACATACTGAAAGCAGGTGGAGTGTGCCAGGGTTAATGCACTACAAACTCAGAGCTTTGAGAGATCTGTCCTGCTTAACTTCTTTAAATGGTTTGCTAACAGTTCAGAGGTGCAGCAGTTGAGAAGGCCTCTTAAATCCTTATTAAATCCTGTAAACCCTGGGATTGATTATTATAGCTGAACTTATTCCAAGACACATCTTTCCTTTTCCACTTCCTGAGATCTGATTTCACACTGATAGGTTTCTGTAGCATCCTTGAACAACTCATACATCCTCCTAAATTGCAATGTGCTCAGATGACCCTAGCCATTTGCACCATAACTTGCCAGTGCAAGGCACTTTTTAAACAAGCAGGACTAGAAGCCTGTGTTTAGCTGCTGACCAAGGACGTATCAAAGTGATGGCAGAGACAAGCCATCATGATCTTCAAAGTGTGTGAGCCTGAGTGGCCAAAGACTTAATGCAGGGGGTAGTGTAAGCAGGGCACTGTCTGGGATGGGACTGACAGATTTCTTCTTTTTGGCTTTTTTGAAGTGTTTAAAGGGGAGAATTGTGATGTTAAAGATTGTCCTGCACTGAGATGAGAGTCAGTAGGCCGTGCTGTTCTGGGAGACTTTTATGCCTGTTGCTTTAGACGTGTTTGAAGCAAGAATCAGTCACTTAGTGAATTTCAGGACATGTGAACTCACTGGGAATGAAAATGAGGAAAAGAAGACCTAAATCCTATGTGAAGTTTAATGGCTAGGCTGAGCACAGCCTTATAAATCCTTATGCTTCTGCCTGTACAGAGGGTCTAGTATTCCCAAATTCCATTTTCATTTTGTTGTTAGAAAATCCATCCAGAATGCGGTACGTAAAAGCCTCTGTTGGAGACGTATTTAACTTTGCAAATCTGGGTTTAGGACATAATAAACGAAGAAGAACCGACATGCACAGCTGGAGAACTTCCTTTGCCTGAACTGGTCACCTTGTTCTTTCCCTTTGTAGCCATCTCTTCCTTTCATGAATCCCAGGATCGCTTCTGGAGACATGATTCAGTGAAGAGGAGAGTGACTAAGCATGCAGTGAGAGGCACACAGCCAGCATTCAGGAGCTTTTCTGTGGAATATATCATGCAGTTACATGTAACTGCAAAAATAGAATACCACAAAGAGCAGTACCTTACTGGACTGATGAAAGTATAGCATTTCACACTTTGCAAAACCTTGCAAACCAAATTGTAGGCAATGTGTGTATTTATTCTGTGGTAAAAAAGCACTCTTCTGGAATTCCCAGTGAAAGTAACATCAAAGAAATGTAGAGCAATATTAGTTGGGAATAACCTCTGGAGATGGAGTGATACTTTGTTGAAGAAACACCCGACAGTGCAAAGCAAATAACCTAATTATCAGTGAATTAATCCTTTCTGCTGGCCATTCAATGGCTGACAATCCAAGCCATCTTTACTCACTCTCCATGTTCACATTCGCTTTAGGAAAAGAGCAGGCCAGGTGATCTGCAAAGCTGTCTTCTTCTAGGCAAAACAGGGTTCTGGAAATAAGGCGTCTGTCGTTTTGTGAAACAGAACAGAAAGCTGAGTGACTAATCTGATTGCAACTGCTGAGGTATCATGCTGGGAAAGTGGCATTTTCTAGGGAAATAAGGAACCAAACCATCTGACCTTTTAAAGGTCACTTTAAATGTCAGTAAGAAATCAGTTGGAAGACAGGACAGCCATGAAGGACTGACATTATATCTCCCTACAAAAGCACTTCAAAGTAAGCAGGCAACCAGATTTTTTCACTGAAGCAGGTCCATGGAAAATGTATAACTCATCCTCAAATGTACATACAACTATGGGGAAATCCAAAGCACAGAGGAAAACAGTTGCAAATCCAACATGTCTGACATCCTTTAAATAGTTGATAAAAATAGTTTAAAGAATTTGTTTACAAATACAAGGAATTCAGAAAATTTCTACCCAGTACAAAATGTTCTTGATTGTGAAGCTCATAGTTTAAGATATATGAGGGCACACTGATAAAGTCTTTGTATTTTTCTCTCCTGCTTCCTCTGCTATTTGGAAACCCAAGGGGAGAACACTTGGAGGCACAGCCATCTGCTCCTCTAAACACATCAAGTTTAATTGTGTACTTTAGCAAATTATGATACACCACATTTCATTTTTAAGGGAAAACTCCATGGTTCATTGTGCTTTGGCATGAACTGAACAAACTGTAAAGTACATTTGGCCTTCTCTTTAAAGGTCCTTCAAAATCAATCCTTCTTTTTGTCTGATGTTCAATTCCTCATTGGCTGTCTGTCAACTTCTCATAAAAATGTCTTTTAAAATTTTATTATTTATTTTCTTCCCCAAAATAACAAGGAGTTTTTGTTGTTTTCCATTGAATTCCATTGCAAAAACTAATCTCTAATGTGACAATTATATCTTTTCAATTAATTCAAAGGATGGGTTGAAGGGTAGATGAGGACAGTTGCCCCTGATGCTGTATAAAAAAACATGTAAACTCATCTGTTTTCCTTTCCTTTCTGTTCTTTCATTTGAAGCTCCGTGAGAATTAGTGTGTATCTTTGTATAAGAGAAACAGAAAAATTATATAAAAGGAACAAAAGACTATGTTCTAACATTGAATGAAATCAGTAATAAACTGGAGGAAGTTTTGGTTTTTTTCCCTGTTCCTAGACAGTTCATATTCTTGTTCATGTTCTTGTTCTTTCCTTTTTTGTAGAATCAGACATATTGAACCTACTAATTTTGATAATTTATTAACATGTCTAAGAGGTTTAAAAAAAATTCTAACTGCTTATCTGTACTCTTCTTTTGTTGGAAGACACTGACTATTGACTTCCCTTATAATGTAGAACCATAGAATCATAAAATCATAGAATGCTTTGGGTTGGAAGGGACATCTATAGGTCATCTAGCCCAACCCCCCTGCAGTGACCAGGGACATCTTCAACTAGACCAGGTTGCTCAGAGCGCCATCCAACTTGGCCTTGCTTTGCAATTTTGTTTAGACATGCCACCTTCAAGCTTTATTGTATACTGTTCTTTTCCTTTCTTTATTTTGCTTTTTTTAATGCCCTGCCGTTCACCAGCTTAGAGCTCTTATCCTCTTCGGAGAATGAAAGTTGCATTTCTCTGTGGTAGAATATAGGATCAAGCAAATATTTAACAATTGTTCAGACAAAAATGTGTTATGCTGGGATGTGCTATCTCATTTTGTATTACACTGTGAGCTTGTGTTTGTACATTGTGAAGGCAGTAGATGTATGACATGTCTAAGTTAAAATATAAAGCTTATGCTTTGTTTCACATATCCTCTCTCTGAAGCTGTGATACAGACAGACTGCACGGTAATTAATCTGTTTTAAATTTATTTTTTTTTTTTAGTGCTCTGGCAATTTTGGTTACACTAAGTTTCTTAATTTTCAGTGAAACAGAAAGTGTAGAATGTGAAATCTAGTAATTAATCTGTAAGTGCACAGGCTACTGCTTTAAAATGACAGTGCCTCTTTAAGGATTAAACATTCAGTCACAGCATGTCGCAGTAAACTCACTGAAACAATATCTTCTGAGAGACTTTTCAAAGCGAGCATTTAACTGAAGACATGTAATGACACTTAATTGGATATTTTTTTGTTGGTTTCAGTCAATTGAAGTCACTATTAATGTGGAGCACAAATAGAGCTGAATTTGAAGAGGCGCTTGTTGAAACTCTCTTCTCATAATGCCAATAGAGCATAGTGCAATCGTTGTAACCCCTGTGGCTTCTAATCTTTTGGATCTGATTAATTGTAAAAACTGATAAAAAATGTCTACTTTCAGGGTAGTGTGGCCTTCATTAATTGCTTATAGTTGACTGAAAAACACATTTCCCAAATCTCAGAAAAAATACAAACTAAATGAGTATCAGCCTTGAAACAAACAACAGAGGGCTGACTTGCAAAAGGTAAGCTATAGATTTTACAGAGATATGAAACACAGAAGTCTCTCTGAGTGCCTTACTTTGCAATTCAGTAAGGAAAAATGAAGGTCACTGTTGCTTTAAAAGCTTTCTTAAAAAAGCCTTTGCTAGCACAATTTGCTACTAATTGTACCTGATCTCATTTATCTAAATCCTCCACATCCTTGCCTATTTTCCATCACATTTATCCATAGCTGTGCTTTCATAACAGCCAATTTGCCTGCAGGTAGGATGGTGGGACATTAGGTACCATTGCACTAGTGCTGGTTCTTTGACAAGTGACAGGTGGATTGTTTCTGTCCCTGAGGGGTGGGATAATTTATGTCACCAACGAGTTCGGCCTCGGGCAGCCTAGAAACTAAGGGACTTGAATGTTAACTCAAATTGCGGCTAGGGATGCATAACAAGGCTATCTCTGGAACCAGCACACTGACCAGGAGAATATCGAGCCTGATGAACAAAATGCCTCAGTATACACTTAGTCGCTACCTATCGATATGACTAGAATAAAGCATACTGATGTTTCTGGCATATTAATTTCATGACATGACTCATTTGTCATACCCTAAATAATTCTAATTGTAGATGTAGAAATTCCTAGCAGGAAATATGCTAGACTTGAGTTAAAATGTAACATATGCATCAGAAATCTAAAAGTAACAGTAATGTGAGACCTATTAATAATATTAAATTTATCAAGGGAAAGTACATAACTCTTTTTTACAATATAGACATCTCATAGAAGAGCTTACACATTTAGGATTTACACACAACTATTACTCAGACCTGTGGTGATGATTTGCAATACACATGCAGTCACGATTTTTAGAGTTTGTAATTTCAGATGCGATTAAAAAGGCTTCAGAAAGTCATACTTGTGTATATTTCAGTTCAACCCATTTGTTAAAAGTAGGGTATCCCTATTTTACAGAAGGTTGTCTGAGCTGGGGATGGAAGGAAAAGATATCTTAAATACTAGTCATTAACATCAAAGTTTTCTTTTGGGATAATTCACTCTGTTTTCAGTCTGTTGCTAAAAATACTCTGAATGTGCGCTTTCTTTGAATGTATTGTTTTGAGTTACTGATACTTATGATGATAAAATGTTGCCAGAGGTTGGGAATTCTGTTCCCAAGTCTCAGCATCTATACATCCTTCAGGGGAGTATGTGGTCTTTTCTCAGTGGCACCACACTGCCACGTTATAGAAAGAGCTTTGCTTAATGCAAGGAAATTTAGCAATAAAAGTAAATAAACATACTCATAATCATGCCCTTGCTAAACCTGAATTCTTAAAGAAAACAAACCAACCAATTCAATTAATTTTAACTTTATGCATCCTATGTTGTCCGCATTATTTCTTAGCTTGGAACATCCCTGAGGAAGATGAGAAAGTCTTTAATTTCCTAGAGGTCCGGGAACTAGTAGATTTATGAGTGAATTATTAGAAAATTCTTCCCATATGCAAAGGAAAATCTACAGTACATATCTCAGGAGTAAATCACACTATTTCTATGTAACAAAGTGTTGAATCTCTAGTAGGTTGAAACAAAACTCATTCTTATTATAGGTCTGTGGTCAGATCCAGTGTATTTTGGGAACATTTAGCTTAGTGGTGAAAACTCATTTTATGAGCTTATACTCTATTCTTGCAAATCATGGTACATACAGTAGAAATATTACTACAAAAGTACTGTTAGGCAGATAGAGCGAAGAAATAAGGTACAGATTATAAACAGCCATGGCTATTAACAGCTAGAGCTCTTATGGAAGCCTTATAGATAGTCTTAAATCAAGACTAGTTGTGCTATAGCTCACACTGGGTCTTACAGAGAATTTACTGGATTAGATTGTGGTACACTGGGGACAGAACAGCTAACTCTAGTGGTTCTTTATGACTTTAAAATACATGGAAGAGGAAAAACTGTATACTGCCTGATACATATATCGCAGCGCATATTGAAATGCTGGGGATAGTGATCAAACAACACTTTCAGGCAGGAAATAAGAAAAAAACCTCCACATTACTTTTGGTTTAACTGAAAGTTATCTTTGAGCACTCAGAGCGTTAGAAAGAAATCCTCTCCTGGTGATAACAGCTGTGAACACTCAGTGAAACAAAGAGGACACTGAGTCTTCTAACACAGAGGACGTGTGTGTGTGTGTCAGCTAGTGCTATTTCCACCCTTACTTCTGAAGAAAATTATTACACTTTTTGCAAACAATTGTTAGCTTTTGGCAGTATTTTTGGAACGACAAAATTACAGCCCTATTTAGTCTCATAAAAGGTAAGTAGAATATTCTATATTAAATACCTCTGAATTCTTTAAACTGTTACCTTGCAAGAGTCATCAAAAAAGGTTAATGCTAAGGATTTTAAAGTAATAATGTATTCTTTTAATACAATTTTAATATTAAGAGCTAAGCCTTCCCTAAAATAAACACAAACTAAAATTGATAATAAAGATTCAGTAGTAACAACTTGTTCTTCTAAATAATGACTGAAAATTCTTCCAATTTGCCCATTCTTCACTCAGATAACAAAAAAAGTAGTTTCAGGGTGTTTGTTTGTTTGTTTGTTTGGGTTATTGCATATGGTAAGCAAGAATGGTGAATCCACTATATGGTAAAAAAATATAATGAGTATATTTAGCCACAGAGTAATAAATCCAAAGTTTATTAGATAGAATAAAAGATTTTCTAGCACATGCAAGCAAGATGCTTTCATACCAATCTTCATTGCCAAGAAAGGAAAAAGCAAATAAAATTTATGATCTGATCTGTGGCTATGTGAGTGCAGATGTGCTCAAATATTTTCCAAAGAGAAAGCTTCCTCAGCTTTGCTTTCATTAAGTATAAGTATTAATAAGTATAATTTCAAGAAGTCATTATGTAGCTAGCAATATATGTGTTATTAAATACCAAAAAATTCAGCCCAAAGTTGGCGTTTAGATACTCCACTTGATTTTTAGTCTGGATTTCACAAATTAATTTAGGTCATCCTTTTCTCTGAACAGCGGAGGGTACTGTTTCTTCGCTGTGGCTATTGCCTGATTATGAATAAGCACCTTTAAACAACCTGAGCTGTTAAGGGGTCTTTTTTTTGGATTAAAGCCCTGAGTCTCTGACAAGTACTGAAAGTTAAACAGGTTTTCTGAGTAAGTTCAAAATAATTTTCTACCTTCAGACTGTGTCATTTTTACACTTATGATGCTGCAGTGGTGTCTTTGCTTTATTCCTCAGTAAAATTTTCTGAATGCAAATTTAAAACTAACCTTTTTTTTTCGTTTTTTTTTTTTTGTTTTAGGCAAACAGTTTCAGTAATTGTCCTTATAACTTGCTCACAGGTAGTTAAGAAGGTCTTGAGTCAGCTTTACAGTAGTTATAATATCTCATAGAGTCATAGAAAATCTCAAGATGGAAGGGACCCATAAGGATCGTTGAGTCTAAATCACTGTTCCTCGCAGGACCACCAAAAATTAAACCATATGACTAATAGTGTCGTCCAAACACTTCTTGATCTCTGACAAGCCTGGTGCTGTGACTACTGCCTTGGGGAGCCTGTTCCAGTGACCGACCACCCTCTCAGTGAAGAACCTTTGCTTAATGTCCAGTCTGAACTTTTTCTGACACAACTTCATTCCATCTCCTCATGTCCTATTGCTGATTGCCAGAATGGAATTTGTAGACTGTGATGAAGTCACCTCTCAGTCTTCTCTTCTCTAAGATGAACAAGCCATGTGACCTCCATCATTCCTTGTCAGTCTTTTTCTCGTGACTTTTTATCATCTCGGTTGCCCTCCTCTGGATACACTCTAATAGTGTAATGTCCTTCTTAGACTATTATATTGTTATAATTACATTATTTCTTGAAGAAGTTTGAAGCAGGTATCTACTTAAAACAAATCCAAGAAGGGATTTCATGCTAAAGCACTGTGAGATATGAACTTTTTGTCAGCTCACCTGGTATGAAACTAATGAATGGACTAGCTGATTACAACTCAACTATTATCCAGCTCACTGTATAGTATCACTGGAGGCACTAAATAACATACTTCATAACAATTTATTTCATTATAGTATAAGAAGCAGGAGGAAGAATAATGTCTGACCGTGTCTGAGCGGAGAAGGTACAGAAGAGATCATGGTCTGTACTACTTTTGCCTTCTGGATGACTGAAGTATGACACTGTTCAGAGCTTTATAAATTCCTGTTTTCTTGGAATAGAATGTCACTCATCTATATCTAATGAGAAAAGTTAGTAAAGATGGACTGATGTGTCACAGAATATTAATTCCTTCACAAAGATCCCTTTCCAATTTCTTTTCTGTATGGTATGAATTCTTTTTTGATATCAAAAAGGTTCCTGGAGAAAATGCTGTGGCTACCCAGTGTCAAAGATCAAGCCATCTCCACTGGAGAAACTGAATATGCAGAAGTGGAGGTTAAACTCCTAATTCTATGTGGATTATCTCAGATCTCAAGACCCAGCCAAACCTTTCATTTTCCTTAGACTGGTTCACCACAACAACCTCATTTTCACTGCTGATATCCTGCAGAGGCTTTTTTTTCCCCCAAAAATACCAATACTGATTAGTGATACTTTAAAAACTTTTATGAGGGTCACCATTTTTATCTGCTTAATTGCAAAGACTGATATTAGATCTCCCACACATTATTTTTGGCTCTTAATCCATGTTTTATAATTTAATTCATGAAGTGAAACTAAGTGCCATAAACACTATTAAGATTGTCCTACCTTGGACCATAGTTTTTTTCACTTATTAATGAAATAGCAAGGTCATTTTTTATATGTGTATGCTCCAACAATGAAAAAGGACTACTGATTGTCCAGACGTGCTTTAGTGCACAAGGATACATGGCAGTTACCAGTTACCCTAAAGTACTGCTTCAGTTAATGTGGTTCAAGATGGGTCCAATAATTTTAGTCCAACTATATCATTCCATAGTAGTTAAGAATCCCATCTACTGTGATTTTTGTGTGAAAAATCAAATGCATACGGGTCAAGAAATTACGGTGTTAAAATTCCCATGGCAACATTAACATGATCACACTGCACTTATGATTTGTGGTATTTTGCATTAGTGGCCATGCAGAGACATGCTTTCATGCAGATTTTACAGTATATCTATTACATCAGAATTAATCTTTGCATGGGAATATTAACATCTTAAATTCCTGACTGCTGTGTATTTTAAATTCGTAACTTAGTTTCTGTATAAATATCAGGTGTTTATTTTCATTAAATTTCTAAGAAAGAGAAAATGGAGATGGGAAAGAAGACAATTATAAAAAGGAGGAAAAGATAAAGGAATTAGATACATACTTCATTTCAAAACCACAAGTAAATGAATCTCCCTGAAACTGTAACAAACATGCAGATGTCAGTACCAGCCTAGGTGAACCAGGTATATTCTTCTCTGTCCTTTAGCTGTTCAACATTCGCGTGGTGGGTTTTACGTTTGTCAGCCTAGAATTCTTTTTGCAGTTGATGTTGCAAGGAATTTCTATTGTAAGCTTGCTAACACAAAACACGTAACTGCATCATGTGATTGTCAGAAGCTGGCACCTAACAAGATGTCCTAGGGGTGCAACACGAACTCATTCTTCTGACTGTCAGCATCTGCCTTGTTGGTGGTGCTCGCCGAAACACAAAGGGCTTCATTTGTCAGCTGCATCTGTTTTGTGGGCCAGTTAATAATACCAAAGAATGCAAAAGAAAGGTAAGCCTGAAGCCTGCAATCATACTTCAGAAAGAAAAAGATAGAAAATCATGGGTGGGGTGAAATGGGGAGGGTTTTGGTCTGATTTTTTTTGGTACGGCTGCTTTAGTTTGATTTAGTTTGACTTGGATTACGTTGGTTTGGTTTTCCTACAGAAACGATAATAAATTAAGCCTCTGGTCCATCCAGTGTAGTATCCTTTCTTCAATAATCATCAGATGATTATGAAAAAGAACCCATGTAACAATTAAGGTTATTAATCAGAATATTTTCTCATTTGAGGCCATTCTGCTCTCCAAGTCTTACTGATAGATGTTGCATTTACACCCTCTCTAAGTGCTGGACTCAGAAAGGTGAATTCCATAACCTGTGACAATGTTTATCCACTCAGGCTGGTGGAAATTTGTACAGAGGTTGTTGCAGCTGTCATACTCTTATGATCAGATGTCTTAAGATGTATAAATCATTGCAGCATGTCAGACTTTATCTGAAAATTGAGGACATGGCAATTCTTGTCTTTAATAATCTGTGGATCATTGTGTTGCATCTGGCAGGATCATGCTATTTGTAATTTATTCAATGACCTACTCATTGAATGAAAACCTATGTCTATGTACTCAAGATCTTTTTTCAAAATAGTTGAATTGTTTTTTTTTTCTACTTCTCATTGTACTTACTGCCGAACATAATGGAGGTGTTTTGTCCTCTGACTTTTTTCCTGAAAGTTGGAGTTTAGCAAAAAATGTTTTGCAAAGTATGCATCTCCTTGTTTACTTGGTATAGGCTTCCTTTACGTAGCCACGGTAGTTGTATTCAACTGATTCTTCCCTCCTTCTGTTTCTATGTCTATGTATCAGCTTCATCCACACTCAGCTGCTTCTGTTGGCATTAATTGTTGTGTTGGTCTTTTTAGCTTGTATACTACTCTTGTGTTTGTAACTGTCATAGCTGAACCTGGAAGCCAGCAACTAAGCACAAGACAGCCGCTCGTGCATCCCCCCCCTTCCCCCTCAGCAGGAAGAGGAGAAGAAATGGACTAAATGGCAAACCTGTCAGCTGAGATCAAGACAGTTAAATACAACAACAAAGTAAATACTAATAATGATACTAATAATAGTAATGATAATAACAATTATAATAATGTATATTCAAACCAAGGTACATCCAATACAACTTTTCTCACCTCCCGACAGCTGATTCACAGCCTGAAAAAAGTTCGAACTACTGGCTGAGACAAGATTCAAACTCCCAGAAGAACTGAAAAACTGATAGCCTCCTGCACCCCAGCCAACCCCATTCATAAATTGAGCATGGTGTGTATCGTATGGAATTGTTCCATTGACCTGCTTAGCTATCTGTCTGGCTATACTACAGCACTCCTCCCAGCTCCTGCACAACTGCTCATTAGCTGAATATGAGAAGCTGGAAAACGTCCTTGATTCATAGCAACAACTAAAAACATCAGTGTTATCAAAGTTCTTCTAGTACTAAAAAAAATACCCACACCATTCATTTAAATAAAATAAATAAATTAAATAAAATCATAACCAAATTAAGTAAATTTTGATTTAACTCTATCTCAGCTGAAACCAAGAGAGTAACATCGAGGGAAGGATGATGCAGGAAAGGCAATGCATGAAGAAGTTTTGGAGACTTTTCTTCCCAGCTTGGAAAATTCCCTCAGCATAACCATAAATCCACTTCGTCTCATTACCTCCTGCTTGGTATCATTGCCATTTAAGTTAGTCATAGGCATGGTGCTAGATCATGGTAGGTAGAGACTACCAGCTAAACACTGCGGATAGGTGGTCTTTAAAAAGGCGTGCAGCAGGGAATTTAAGTGCTCTTTCTGAGGAAATCTGGAAATCTTCACAGTTGAGACCAAACAATGCAGCAGCTGCAAAAATCAGTGTTTCCAGTTTGGGAACTGTCAAGAGCTGACTGGCTTTAGATGAACAAAATATGAGGAAATCGAGCAAAACAACTGAAAGTATTGCTGCAATGCCACCCACAAATGTTAGCAGAATTGTATTTCCCTGTGTCTGAAGGTGATATTACTTACCCTAGGGACAGAGTGCTGTGAAGAGTGTGCACTTCCACAGCTCTGCAGGGAAGTAAGTTATTTCCAAAGAGGGCTGACATAATTTGAAACTGCTTGTTTCCATCTTTGGGGAAGTTTGTTTGTCTTCTGGCAGTGAGAAAGTCCTTGAGGTAGCTGAGTGACAGATTGAAGTTACGTCTCTGAGGATCTTCTGGAAGGACCCATCAGAGAGCACTCCCAGAGTGCTAGTGACTGTGGTTAATGAGGTCCTGCAGGTCACTGTCTTATGCTCTTTACAATTCATCACTGGGGTGAATAGCAGCTTCTGTAGTTAGCCTCTGCCAGTGTATGTTCTACAGATTTGGGAAGCTGAGAAAGGTCTGAGCTCACATGGAGGAGGTGTTTGAAAACCCCACTTTTGACAGTCATTTGTATGTCTCCACCTTTTAGGTCACTCCCTGAGCATTAGAAGTGACCCTTAGGAAAAGAATTGCTCTGCTGTGTTGAAGACAAATTGAAAATAAATAAATACGTTTTCTGTTTGCTGTATTATTTCCTCACGAAGACTTATGTGGAGACCAGAAGCTGCAGATACTGCCATTTATCGAAGTGCTTTAAGCATCAGTAAAGCTATCTAACATCAGCCCAAATTTGTTCATTTTCCTCCTAATTGCCTGTTACTTTGTTGCAAATTGATGTTTCAGAATGCTGACTCATGGTCATATTATGCATTTCACTATATCAACACCCCATCTAAATGAGGGATTGTTTCAAACTGCCTATCTTTTGATTTCCATCTACATACTTAGTGAGATTGCATGCTATTTCATAAATTAACAACAGTTTCTAACCTGCTGATTCATTTGCAAGGGTAAAAGGTGAATGTTCAATGATTTCCACCACAGTTAACGTAAACATTGACCTGATCAACTGCAGTGCTCCCTCTGTGCCATAACATAGCCACAGATTTATCATTCCTGCCTCAACTTTGTTCCAGGCGCCTGATTAAAAAGCCCAGACCAATGTCTGCTTTTATCTGCTTACTTTGATTTTCACTTTGGAGCACTTTACCAGGATTGTATTCATGCCTCCCTGCTGCTCACTTGCTTTGTGGCATTTATTGTCAGAGTTTCGTTCTCAGTGTGGCACCAAGTTCTAACGGCATAATATACCTTTTGCGTGAAAGGATAATCTGCATCTCCCTCGTCACTCTAGTGTACTAGGTATGGTTTCTATAATGTTGTGGATATAAGAGGAAAAAAAGCAATAACAGAAGTCCTTGGGATTTTCATGTTACCTCAGAAGACGAATAAAATTCACCATATGTTTCTTCTATCTGCTGTGAACCAGGCTTCACTTCTTAAATCTGTGCAAGAAGCTGAAAGTTTAGTGTGATGATGTCATCTAGACGAATAGTTTACTAGAGTTATTGCTATTAATCATGGCTTACTGTTGGTCTGTTTAAAACCGCATGGGGCATAGCACTAGTACAAAAATGTTTATTAGGAAAAATGACTTTTCAGAAGTAAAGACTGATTGAACTCTCACATGACTTGGAAAAAAAAAAAAGATTAAACTACTCAGTATTGCTTAAAATGCAAGCCCCTTCAAATAAATGACAGGCTTTAATGTTAATCTCATTATCCTTATAAAAGTTCTAAGAATAGGAGAAGGCATTTCAATGTCTAAGAAATGAAATAATGTATTTAAAAATGGATGCATGACAATATTATTTTCAAGCTTTACACGTGTTTTTCCAGTCTGTGCAATCTCATGTGTTTTAATATCACTACAAAAATTCCACTACCTATCAATTCCTGTCTTTAGTTTTGAAGAGTTTGATATGACGTTAACCACAGAATAGAAAATTCTAGGTCTGATACAAATTCCTTGGGTGGAGATAAGCCACCTCTTTAAAGACTGATACAATAAAAATGCAGAATAATTTAAAATATTTTGGTTTAGTAGTAGAAAGTATCTCCTTCTAAGGCCTGGAAGCAGTATAAAATAACATTACTTTCTCTCCTGAATGTAAAAAGACTATAAATGCATTCAGCAGTTATATGCGTTTAAGAGGAAAAGGTGAGATCATCTATAAACAAAATAAGGCCAAAATGACTGTAGCACATCCACCTGCCCTCATTCTTCAAGTGCTACAGTAAGCTGATAAACTTCAGTAATCAGATTTTTTTCTTCATGTCCAGTGGTGATATTTTTGATTCATTATAAATCTTCAAATCTTTCCCTGAAATGTTCACCTTTCATATATGACACGGATAGCAAACTGGAAGGTGACCTGTGCATTTGGAAGTATTTTCAAAGACAGACAACACTGACTTTTCAAGTCCATAGAAATCGCACGGTTTTAACATTCTAAAATGGTGGCAAGGTCAGGCCATCTTTTAATGATTTTGAAAATCAAGATATTTTAGAATAGAAAATCTCTGCAAATCCAAAATATGCAATTACTCTTTTTCTGTGATCAGCTCAAGTAAGAGCTAAACCAGAAATAATGTTAACCAAACAGGGTGTTTTTCTTTATTCCTAACATAAATTAACACACACCTACATTAAGATACATCTTTAATGTATTAGACCCTCAATTCAAACTGATAATCCTAACTATACAATCCCATAATTATCAGGAGTTCTTTCATGTTAGAAAATCTAACATACTTTTTTCTTTGACTCTCTAATATGATCTTAGGGGGAAAAAGTAAAAAAAAAACACATCCTGCCCATGAATTTTTTTGTTTTCCATAGCCTTAACAGCTGAGGAGATGGCATGTGATATGAGAGGTCTAACTCTGTTATGGTTTGGCTATGGCCAGCAACAAAAGCACCATGCGACCACCCCTCTCCCCGCTGGAGTGCGGAGGAGAATGGAAAGAAACAGGCAGAAGCTGGTGGGTCATGATAAGGGTAGTTTAGCAGAACAGCAAGCAAAGGGAACAGTAATAACAACGATACAGATAAGGAGAAAACAGAACACAAACCGCACAACCCAGAGACCCGCTCTTCCGGACCAGACTGCCACCGCACGCTCCCGAGCCGCGAGTGAGTTCCCGTCGCCCCTCTTCCCCCCACTGGAACCCAGCGTGATGGCACATGGTATGGAATACCCTGCTCTGTTTGGCCAGGTGGGGTCAGCCCACCTGGCTGTGCCCCTTCCTGGATTCCGGTGAAAATTAACCCTGTCCTGGCCAAACCCAGGACAAACTTACATAAATTTTATAATCAGCTCCTATACCAGGAGTTGAAATCAGTTAAAAATGAAAGAGCAATTAATCTGTAGGAGTAGAGGACACTTGCAATTAGAGAGTTAAAGAACGAGTAAATGTATTCCTTAATTGTATGCTGTAATTCAACTACACATTTCATGCTAGAATCTTCAGATGTTGAGGGTGATCCAAAAAGTTTATAATGATTATATGAGTATAATGACCCAGTTTGGTCTTTATTAGATATATATAGCTAAAGCAAGTGAGTTGCAGTAAAGTATCTTGGTTAATAAAGTGTGATTTCTGTGACTGCAAAAATTGACTTAAGTTTTATTCTTGCTAGACTGGGACAGGTTCTTAGATGACATAGATTAGTAGAGCTTCTCTGAATGCAGCACTTTCGGGTATAAATATCAGCTGAGGAACTCTGGTTTGAGCCTGTAGATATAAATGCAGTATCTTTTTGGTCCTGTATTGCCAACCAGGTGTAAGAAGAGTCAGTCCAATAGTAACAGCATAATGGCTGTGGAGGCCAAAGCAATTGCCAACACTTTTTTTGGCGGAAAAGAGTGTGCTTGATAAAACTGAAATATCTGTGAAGGATTCTTTGGACATGCTTTGAGTAGTCACAACATAGCTGAAAATTAGGAACCTTTCTGCCTCTTAAATGGATACTTTTTTCTTAATGAATGTCACTGTTTTGCATTAGTATTTTTTCCTTATCGCCTTTTGCAACATTTCCTCTAGCATGTACTAGAATCTCATGTTCAAGACAACTTTATTTACTTACCTTTTTGCCTCTGTCCTTCCTTCCTACCTACCAAAAAAAAAATTGGTACATTTTAAGGGAAAGGAATTGACGAATGCAGGAGAAAAACAGGAAAACTCACCCATGTGAATCCTTCACCTGACTGGGGAGGGAACACTGAACCTTTGACAATGCTCCTTACCACAAATGGGTGTAGGTATTTTAGACATTCATATTACATCATACTGTTTTCCAGCCTTGCCATGATGGTTTTAGACAGGTTATAAAGCAAAATCTTGTCTAAATTACATCAGTCAGTTTCAAAATTTTGCGTCTTAAAAGTGGTAACATGTTATCTCCTCTTGTCTGAACAAACAGGCTGCACTGACAGTCTGGTGGTCATGCTACCCAGACAAAAAATCCAAGTTCAAGATTAGTATTAATCTAGGTGCTTAAAAATATCTGAAGGGTGGGTGGCAGGAGAATGGGGCCAAGCTCTTTTCAGTAGTGCCCAGTGACAGGACAAGGGGCAATGGGCACAAACTGAGGCACAGGAAGTTCCGTCTGCACATGATGAAGAACTTCTTCACTTTGAGGGTGACGGAGCACTGGAACAGGCTGCCCAGGGAGGTTGTGGAGTCTCCTGCTCTGGAGATATTCAAGTCCCGCCTGGACAAGTTCCTCTGCAGCCTGTTGTAGGTGACCCTGCTTTGGCAGGAGGGTTGGACTAGATGACCCACAGAGGTCCCTTCCAACCCCTACCATTCTGTGATTCTGTGATTCTGTGATTCTGTGATTCTGTGCTTTAAAACTTGGTGTACTCACAACATGGCAGAGGGACAAGCTGTGTCGGGGAGAGGGAAGTCATCCTGAAGTCATCCTGAAGGAGCAGGAAGAGGTTTCACATTTCTGGCATATGCCATATGAGCCTTCTAAACTAGTATGTCACTAACACTGTTATGACAGTGTAGTGGGGTGAAAAGTCCATGGACTGCCAAATAATTTTTGTAGTACTACTACTAAATAATATTTAATAAAACCTAATAATAATAATAAAATATAATCTGTGAAGCTCTCAAGTTGCAAACAGTACATGTTACTTAACAGATAGAAACAGACTGAGGTTTACACTTCTAACCATGCTTAGTTCAGCAGAAGAGATATAATTACTATTGTCTAGAAAGGAGCAGTGCTCTTGAAGTTAAGTGGTCAATCCACCAAGTCTTCATCCCTTAATTACTCAGTTTTATAATACTAGTTACATATAATCAGCCAGACAGGATAATAGCATGAAGTAGGCTCATCTGATTACAATGGCTCTGCTATGTGTGGCTCCATCAATACTTCAAAATAAAAGCTGTCAAGTGAATCAAAACAACTTGTTTTGAGCTCCCAAGATAGGACTCATGTTTTTCCTATTTGCTGAACAGAATATAGAAAAGCCAACAGCTTTTATACTTACTTATTTTATATTCCATGTGAGCTGGAGTAGGTTTTTAAGTATCCACATTACTACAGGCAGTTTTTTGCTTTAGGTAAAATCTGCTACACCTCTATGGGAGGGAAGGGAAGGGAAAAAGGGAGAGGAGGAAAGGCAACTAAATACAGTAAGCAGAAGATACTGTTTATCCCTTCCTTGGCACTGGAGGAATAGTTTTACTGAATAGAAGTAAAATACAAATAAAAAGAAAATGTGATTCTTTTTCCAAAAGGAATATAGTGGTAGTATCAGATTTGTTTGCTTTCTTTCCTCTCCCTATGAATATAAAGAAGTTGAGACACGTTTTACAACATACGGACAGTATCACAAGCATAATGTCTGTTCAGTAGTTCCATAGAGGGATCTCATATCTCAGTAGTACAGCAAAGTCTACCTTGGTATTAATCAGTAATGTAAAATGCTCTGACTTTTCAAATGAAAACTTTTCTTATCAGTTGAAAATGTCAAAACAACTCATCTTGGCATTTCATGAATAATTTTTTTTTCGGAACTTCTTTGTTTCATGAACATTTTCAGTATCATACATCTTAATACTCATTCGGGTTGAAAACAAATGTTGAAATATTAGGACAGAAATTCCATTCTTTGAATATTTCCACTGAGCTTAATAATAGCAGTAAGCAATTCCAACTTTATCCTCCCAAAAGAATTGTCAATATCGTTAGTGTGAGTAATATAATGAATATTTTCAGATCTGGACACATACATTGCTCTCTGGTATTGATCAATTACTAAATAACCATGCACACACCCAGTTCTGGGCTCCCCAGTTCAAGAAAGACAATGAACTACTGGAGAGTGCAGCTAAGGGCTGCAAACTTGATTAGGGAACTGGAGCATCTCTCTTACAAGGAAAGGCTGAGAGAGCTGGGCTTGTTTAGCCTGAAGAAGAGAAGACTGAGAGGAGAAGCTTAGAAATACTTATAAATATCTTAAGGGAGGATGTCAAGAAGATGGGGCCAGACACTTTTCAGGGGTGCCCAGTGACAGGACAAGGGACAACGGGCACAAACTGTAGCATAGGAAGTTCCATCTGAACATGAGGAAGAACTTCTTACCTCTGAGGGTGATGGAGCATTGGAACAGGCTGCCCAGGGAGGTTGTGGAGTCTCCTTCTCTGGAGATATTCAAAACCCACCTGAACGTGGTCCTGTGCAACCTGCTTTAGGTGACCCTGCTTTGGCAGGAGGGTTGGACTAGATGACCCACAGAGGTCCCTTACAGGCCCTACCATTCTGTGATTCTGTGATTCTGTGAAACTCTCATTTAGAATTCAGTGTCAAAGAATAAGGGTCTACAGCACAGATTTGCTGTATCTTTGAGGGTTTTTATGTGGTTTTTGAAAGATGAGTTCCTTTCTAAGCTTACTGGTCCACTTAACACAGTTGGAAAATAAATATTTTGTTTCATAACAAGCAAACTGTACTGTACTCGTTTACTGGCATTCCATGCAAGTAACAAGTTTTAAAAACCTGGTCCTACTAGTAACTACAAAAACTATATGTAGTATACACTCAGGAAAAGAAAGACCTTAGAAAAGAGTTTGTGTTTGTTATGGTTTGGCTGTGGCCGGCAACAAAAGTGTCACGCGGCTGCCCTTCCCCCTGCTGCGGTGCGGAGGAGAATGGAAAGAAACAGGCGGGTCGGGATAAGGGCAGTTTAACAGAACAGCAAACAGAGGGAACAGGAACAACAACGATACAGATAAGGAGAAAACACAACACAAACCGCACAACCCAGAGACCCGCTCTCCCAGACCGGACCACTGCCACACGCTCCCGAGCCGTGAGAGAGTTCCCACCACCCAGCCACCCCCCCACCGGAAACCAGCATGATGGCACATGGTATGGAATACCCTGCTCTGTTTGACCAGGTTGGGTCAGCCCACCCGGCTGTGTCCCTTCCTGGATTCTGGTGAAAATTAACCCTCTCAGGACAGTGTTTGAAGGCTGAAAACGAATCATAGTTAGAGGGGTATGAGAGCATTTAATTTATATACTTGTGAAGATGTTACTTTATGTTTAAGTTTGGAATTAATTGTCTGAAAAATTACTGCTTTTTCATTTCCACTGTAGTTTTGTTCAATGAAGATAAGTCCATTTGATAAAAAGAAAATAATTTATGACAGAAATTTTATTATTAGTCTTACTGCCTTCTCTCTTGGTGTTTCAGGAAAATGCCTTGCATGTTCATAGTGAAAGCTGGATTATCCATGATCTCTAATATTTATATAGAGACAATATATTGGAAAAGTAGCTCTGCTTTTTCTACTACCCATCATTGCAAGTTAGAGCACATGAGGCAAACTCACGTTGAGAAAGAAGCCATAAGGATCTTGCTGTTTATTTGTTGCTAATTCTGTGTCAGAGTGTCATGGTTTGATCTGGCAGCCAGCAGCTAAGCACTAGACAGCCACTTGCTCACCACTTCCATTCCTTTCCCCTCCAGTGGGATGGGGAGGAGAAATGGACAACAGGTAAAACTTGTGGGTTGAGATAAAGATGGTTTAGTAAGACAACAAAGGAATTGTTAATACTAATACTAATAATGAATATGCAAAACAAGGTGTACACAATACAATTTTTTCTCACTGCCGAGTGACAGTTGCATAGCCAGTCCCTAAGCAGCATTCGCAGAACCTGCGTGTTTCCCAGAGCTCACAAGTTTCAAGCTCACAGATATTGCACCACTTGCCAAACTCATGGAAAAATATCAAACTCCTGGATAAGTTCAAACTCCTCGACAAGAGAGGATTCAAACTCATGTAAAGGAGAAAAAACCCCCTGCCTTCCGGCCAACCCTCATTTATAAAGTGAGCATGACTTCTATGGTATGGAGTATTTCCATTGGCCAGCTTGGCCTAGTTGTCTGACTACGCTCCCTCCCAGCTACTGCTCGCCCACTCATTGTCTGAATATGAGGAACTGGAAGAAGTCCTTGATTTCTTAGTAACAACTAAAAACATTAGTGTTAGCAACATTCTTCTCATACTAAATCCAAAACACAGCAGCTACTGGGAGGAAAATTAACTCCATCCCAGCCAAAACCAGGACATCGGGGAAATCCCAACACTTGCAGTGAGACTCCAGTAATTTTACAGTGGAGTTACCTTTGTATGCTTGACGATTAGGTCAAAGAGCACAAGAAATGCCTCTTCTAGTGGAGTAGCACACTTCCCTTACTTCAGCATGCCACACAACCTGTTAAGATCTTATCTACAGTTTTACTAAGCAATTAAGAAAACTGTATTAGTAGTATCAATTAACTGATATGATTCCCATGATATTTCGTAGCAGAGCAGCAGCCGGTGTAGTGCTCTTTTAGTTAATTCTAAGACCCTATCTGCTGCCTGGGGTCTCCTCAAAGCAACGTCCTGTGCATCCATGCATCTGTAGTCAGATACCCAACAAACTTCTCTAATTGTACTCTGTTTTCTTGTTTTAATCTACTAAATACCCTTTTGTGTACCACAAACAAGCTGGATTTACTTAGCTTTTGTACAGGACTGACACAATAATTTTCATTTGACCATAAAGTAACAAAAATCCCCAAACCTTATGAGAAGTTACCATATTGATACACCTCCATCATCAAGTTTTGAATGGTTTTGCCTCTTATAACTCATGAGGTGCAGTTGCCTATATCAATCTCATAGAATTATAGAATGCTTTGGGTTGGAAGGGACATTTTGAGGTCATCTAGCCCATCACCTCTGCGCTGAGCAGGGACATCTTCAACTATAGATGCTTAGAGCCCTGTCCAATCTGGCCTTGAACGTTTCCAGGGATGGGGCCTCCACTACCTCTCTGGGCAAACTGTTCCAGTGTTTCACCACTCTGATTGTAAAATATTTCTTCCTTATATCCAGACTAAATCCACTCTCTGTTAATTTTAAAACCATTACTTCTTGTTCTGTCACAACAGGCTTTACTAAAAAGATTTTCCCCATATTTTCTGTAGGCCCCTTTCAGGTACTGAAAGGCTGCTATAAGCTGTCCCCTCAGCTTGCTCTTCTCCAGGCTGATCAACCCCAACTCTCTCAGCCTTCCCTCACAGGAGAGGTGTTTCAGCTCTCACATCAATTTTGTGGCCCTCCTCTGGACTCGCTCCAAGAAGTCCATGTCCTTCTTGTGCTGAGGGCTCCAGAGCTGGATGCAGGACTCCAGATGGGGCCTCACCACAGCAGAGCGGAGAGGCAGAATCTCCTCCCTCCACCTGCTGGCCATGCTTCTTTCGATGCAGCCCAGGATACAGCTGGCTTTCTGGGCTGTGAGCACACACTACCATGTCATACTGAGTTTTGCATCCACCAATATCCCAAGTCCTTGTCCTCAGGGCTGCTCTCAATCCCTTCATCCCCCAGTCTGTATTGACAGCAGAGACTGCCCTGACCCAGGTGCAGGACCTTGCACTTGGCCTTCTTGAACCTCATGAGGTTCACGCAGGCCCGTCTATCCACCTTGTCCTGGTCTCTCTGGAAGGCATCCTGTTCTTCTGGTGTGTTGACTGCACCACTCAGTGTCATCTGCAAATTTATTGAGGGTGCACTCAATCTAACTATGTCATTGATGAAAATGTTAAACAGCAGAGGTCCCAGAATGGACCCCCGAGGGACACCACTTGTCACCGTCATCCATTAGGACATCGAGCAGTTGAGCACTACCCTCTGGCTGTGACCTTGCAATGAATTCCTTAGCCAACTTTTCCAGTTAAGGAAAATTGTTTCTCAGTCTTAGAATACAGCCAGCCCCTCAGGAAAGCCAGCACAAAATTTTACAATCTGAAGGAAATATCATGACAATTTAAAGACAGTCATTGTGACATCAGCAATGACACTATATAAGAGGCAATAAGCAAACTGTAACCAAAAAAAAAAAAAAAAATTAAAAGATAATTTCCTTCCCATGAAGTGGAATAATATAATATTTGCAGGACTAACTAGCTGTAAACTTCCCTAAGATGTTGAAAGAGAGCAGCACAGTACCTAGCAACATTCAAACTGGCTGAGCAGCAGGGTACAACACCAAGCTCTGTTGCTATTAACATTCATGATGAACTCTGAAAAGCCAGAAGAAATGATCTAGCAACAGCAGGCTCAAAGGGAAGAAGTTAGAGACATAACTTTGTGAATCAGGAAAAATGATACAAAACGCTCTGCTTTGGAGTATTTTGGAGCATTTTTACAGGTGGTTTCATAGGTGAGATTACTGGCATTGAGAAAAAATATATCTGTTAATAAACAGAAAGGGGTAATTTTATTTTCATTTAGAAGCTATCAGCAGTACAATGACTAGTACACAAAGAAATGACATGTAATGTGACAGTAATTTCTCTAGAACTTCACATTTCTTCTGGAAATGAGAGGGATGAAAAAATTATTCACATTTTATATATCATATTACCATAGAACACTGATTATGACCCGAGAACAGCAGGACATATAGGTTTAGGGCACTTCAGCAGATTTTTGCAGCCTAGAAGAACAGACAGCATATGAAGCTGAGGAGCAAAGGAAACAGAACAGAATTGCTATAAGTGTAACAAGAACTATGGCACTTTTTGTAGGAGCATGATTTCGAAGTTACTGTAGTGTCACTGACATTTTCATTATAAAAGTCTATTTCCAGAGCTTCATAACCCAGCAACAGGCATTTGCTCTAGGCTAAGCTAGTAGAAGAAGTCTTGGCCTGGGAGAAAAATGTTTTTGTGTGTGTTGGTGTATGTGTGCCAAATGCAAAAAAGGAAAGCAGTTCTAAGAACACTAAGAGATCTGGAAAGTTTCTTTATGAGGTGCATTTTTTCTTACTTATATGATTAATCAACCTTATCTAAAAAAGTAGATTGAATGGTTTTCTGTACTGTTTATGATGGTTATAGTTAATACATGTTATAGTGACTAAGGGATTCAGACAAGATGGGTTCTCGTGACAATTAACAGATGGTGATACTATATATAGTGTATATCTGGATTTGCAGCTTTCTATTATTTAAATTTCTGGACTCCTAAGGTATTTGCATTGTATTGAAAATACCCTTAAATCTTTCTGTATCTGTACTAACTTACAATATATAACTTACAATATATATAAATTTCCATATCTTATTTGTCTCAGATCACAAAAGGAGATCCCACAGGTCCATAATCAGTAAACATGACTTGGCTTATTGATTTCAGTCTCTAGGACTACAAGTAACACAAGCTGATAATAAATTTTGCTCAGTATTCTCTCTTTTCTCTTTTTTAATGTCTAAATGAAGTAGCGGAAATTCAGTTTCCATTAACGTCAGTTACACTGTCATGCATTTGGCATATTCCTCTAGTCACTGTGATTATGCATCAGCCTGGCTGACCTGCAGATGAACAGCAAGTCCAGCCTAGCAACATGCACCAGACTTAGCATGTGCTTTCAGAGTCAAACACAACATCTGTGCCAGAACTGTGCAAACAATTTTCTCTGTATTCTTGGTGCTGGACAATGCAGTTGAGCTACTAATTTGATTAAGCCATCAGTTGTCCAGACAAATGACTGTGTGGAAAAAGAAGAAGATGTCCAGGAAAACATTTTAATTATAGCTAAAGTTATGCTATTAATAACTTATGTTCCCATAGAGGTGGTAATATGTGTATTCATTTTCTAATCACTTACATCTATTGGCTCGTACACTTGTTCAGATGGAAGTAAAAGAAACTTTGTAAATAATGAAGGAAAATCAATAATTACAAATAGAACTATATTATGATTTGGAAAACATATTAGTAAGCTGAATTAATGGAATGATTTGGATTAATATTAGGAAAATACACAGAGTGGAGGCTGACAGTGCAATTAGTGACACAACAACATACTGTAATGCTCTTTGGATGACTAGTATTTGTCTGAGTTGAAGATTATCAGTGTCTTATCCTCAACACTTTTCACACATACACAGACTAATCACCAGGCTGTAATTTTACCTTTTGATGGAGCATATAATAACAAAACCTACAGATACCTTACAGGGCAGAGGGAGATTTACACCTGGTTAATTAATCTATCTAGTTTCAAACAGAACAACTGTTGGTTACGGATCTTGCCAGCTAACTAAGCGCATCAAAACCATAGCAATCTTGCTGGGGCAGGAGGTCAAAATCGTCCTTATTTGTCTGTATTTTTCTGACTATTGGGAAGAATATAAAAGACTGAAAGGATGAGTTTACAGAAGTCTTTCAAAATTACTCAGTCTGAAGGATTTTGAAAGAAGACAAGTGAGTTGTAGAACCCAAGTTCTCTCCTGGAGCTGGGACTCTTAACAACAGACACACCAGTAAGGCAGGATCGTGCAGAACCAAAAGTAAGACTAGAAAGCCAGCAACATAGTCATTTATAAACTGATATATTTCAAGCATAATTCTTGTAGACAGGTTGTGGATATCACCATATATTTCTGCAAAGAAGGCTCAAAAATTCTTTTGCCATGCTTTGAACTGAGCTGGGTAAGGAGGGGGGACGGAGGGCGGACACCTGGTCCACTCAGCTCTGTAAATCTTCACTCCCTCTCAGCAGCACTTAGCATTTTGTCTCTCATTGCAACGAGAATCAGAGTTTCAGGTTTGTCAGGTTACACCAATTATTTTTTTTCTTTCTCTGTCTGTCTCTTGGCTATCTGATCAAAGTTCTCCTAACCAGCTGCAGTTCTGACAGCAGCTTAAACAGCTGCCTGACCTGGGAAGTGAAAGAGGCAGTCTCTCAGGTAGGTAAAGCCTAAGTCATCCCACTGTTATTAACAGCTGTAATAGCATTAGCTGATATGGCTCCCAGCTGTGTTTTGGGCAAGACACAACTGTGTTACTTGGGCTGACTGCAGATCTACAGCACAGAAGAGAGAGAGAAAAAAAAAGAAATAGAAAAGGGAAAAAAAAGGGAAGTGCAGGGAGGAAAGGCAGGTGAAGGAAGGGGGAAGAGCAGAAAAAGTGGGAAAAGAGTGCTCAGCAAAAGAAAAGGAAAAAAGGAAAGAACTAAAGAAGGAAGAAAGGGGACAAAAATGGAAGGAAGAGAGAAAGGATGCTTAGAATTACAGGACCATTTTTTTCACATCACAGTTTTGTGATTTGTTTTTTGTTTTTTTTTTTTTTTTTT
>Ga0065711_1028163_pt1 | contig 43210 bp, 18 predicted proteins | sample Hoacrofraction12_FD_59098 | JGI IMG/M metagenome (GOLD analysis project Ga0065711, IMG submission 59098) | Hoatzin crop microbial communities from Cojedes, Venezuela - Epithelial fraction 12 v2 (version 2) | ecosystem: Host-associated > Birds > Digestive system > Esophagus > Crop | place... | reverse complement strand
TACCTGGGAGAAGAGACCAACACCTGCCTCACTACAGCCTCCTTTCAGGTAGTTGTAGAGAGCAATAAGGTCCCCCCTCAGCCTCCTCTTCTCCAGACTAAACAGCCCCAGTTCCCTCATAAGACTTGTTCTCCAGACCCCTCACCAGCCTCGTTGCCCTTCTCTGGGCACGCTCCAGCACCTCAATGTCCTTCTTGTAGTGAGGGGCCCAAAACTGAACACAGTACTCGAGGTGCGGCCTCACCGGTGCCGAGTACAGGGGCTTGACCACCTCGCTACTCTACAAGGCACACTTTGTAGAGCAGGGAGCACACTCCCTTCTCTACTGCTATAGTAGCCCCACTCTCTGTGCTACTGCTTACAAGGCACACAGCTGGATCCAATACTCCCCTTTTTCATCAGATAGGTAGGTTTTGCTATTACTAACGCTGCTTCTGGATTTATTTGGCCCATAAGCTGAACCTGTATGGTATGGCTTTGTTCATGCGTACCTTAAAGTAACAGGGCAATTGGTGTCCAGCTGGGCATGGGAGTTTCATTCAAAAAAAACATGAATAGAGACATACAGCACTGATCAAAAACGTGCTCAGCCATTGCTACCCTTCACAGCAGGGATGACTGAAAGTGTCTCTCCTAGGAAAAGAAAAATCAGGGAAAACATGGGCTGTTTTGCAACGTTCCTGCTCAAGTCTTGGTGGGAGGCAGCAGTTTTCTCCCCAAGTGCAGGAGGAGTCTTTGTGAGGCAAAGTGCAATTGTGCACCTTTTGCTACTCATGAGGGGGAAAAACAGCCTGGAATGCCTGTTTGAAGGAAGAGCAGAGTATGATGGAGGGAAAAAATGAAACCCGTGAAGATGGGTGCTGGATGGACTGCGTGGATGAAGTCTGGCAGCTGAATGCCAAGCCAGTGTATCTAAACATGAAAGGGTTTAACTCTGAAGATGAACATCCATTATGTCTCCCAAACATAAAGGAGCTGCAAAGCTAATTAGGACGGTATTGACTTCTTATCCTTTGACATGTAGAAGATATTTACTGGTGTCTCTGGTCAGAAATCTTTCTCTGAGCTTCATCTAACTCCATGGACTCAGCCATATCTGTATAGCTGAGTGCAATAGCTGTTGGCTTCTGGAGTTTTTGTTTTTTCTACAGTTACCTGAAGATGTGACCTTATTTTCAGGGTACAGTGCTGCTGGTGGGGTCTGGGTTAGCTGAATGTGGAGATTACATACATTAAAACAGACTATTTTCAACTCCTTCTCCCCACTTTCTGATCCCTGCCCGTTCAGGCATTCACGGCGTCCAGCATCCTGCGCACTCACATCCGCCAGCACTCGGGGGAGAAGCCCTTCAAGTGCAAGCACTGCGGCAAAGCCTTCGCCTCACACGCAGCCCACGACAGCCATGTGCGCCGCACGCACAGCAAGGAGAAGGGCTGCGCTTGCTCGGTGTGCGGCCAGCACTTCCCAGAACAGGAGGATTACCAGTTCCACATGAAGATCCACGCCGCTCATTAGCCAGGAGCCCTGCGGACACGTCCCCAGACCACCGATACACCGTGTGCAAGTGTTTGTGCGTGGCTGTGTGCATGTTGCAGGAGGTGGCGTTTACTCTCACAGCGACTCTTTGGGTACATCCAATCTCTGGACCCTAGGCGTATTTCTTTCCGAGTGCAGGGAACGGGAGTTTCTCATCCGGGTACCCTGACGTCACACTGGGGTGAGGTCCCACATGCGCTACCCCACCTTTCCCTTCCTCCCATACCCAAGTTTCCACAAAAGGGAAACACAGGCAGGAGAGAACCTTGCCTCCCATGACATTTTTTTGCACAAATATGACTATGAGCAGTGTTTCCGTGCCTCTAATGCACCATGTCTGCGGACTGCCTGGTGCGGTCCGTACCAAAGCTTGTGTGAGGGACGTTTTTATGAAGTGCATTTCCCAAAGTCCATTTAACCTGTTAGTTTTGTTTGGGTGTGTGACCAGGTGTGGGATCTACTTCCCCTCAATGTGCAAGTCTTTTAATGACTCCCTATTTGAATGTGAACTGCTTCAGAAACTGACTGGTGGACCAGCAAAGGGGTGTTTAAATTCCTTCGTCCAGCTGCCAGGTCACGGGGAGCTCCAGGGAAGGGACACCACTCTTCCAGAGGGTGCTGGACCCCAGATAGCCCAGGGGGAGAGGGGCAGGGTGTGATGGAATAGCTGCAGGCCTAGCAGAGATGTTGGAGGTTGGCTCTGCCTTCTCATAGTTTAGAGGACCAAACGTGAAGATATTGCCAAGCACAAGTGAGATCTTAGGTGGGTTGCTGACAGTTGAGTGGCCTCGTAGAGCTGTTGCACTGGGCTCAGCACAGGCCAGGAGCAGGCACAATCCCACCAGTGGGCTTTTCTGTCCTGTAACCATCACTTGTCTAGAAATTTGTCACTACTGGGAGTCCTGGCCAGGTGAGCCTTCACAGTGAGTCCTGACGTGAAGGCTGGGTTCCTCCTCTTCCTGCTGGCTCTGTGTAGGATGGCTGCTGCAGTGTCACTCCTGAATGCTTTTAAGAATGCACCATATACTAGTTCTCAAGGCACAAAGGTTTTAAAATCATCTCTGTGATACCTCTATGTAGGAAGGTGAAACCCTTATCCTACCCTAAATTTAAGATTCTAGGTGTAGGATAGACAATGCCAGGACTTCCCGGTCCCTACAGCTCCACCTGAAATTCCCTCCCCAGCCTATGGGAATGCCTAAGCCTCCATGGGAGGACTGGAGGGTTTCACCCTCCGTTTCTCACCGACCATGCAAGCAAGTCAGGAGTGATTGATGCAGGTTTTCTGTTGATTTCTTTCTTGCTGAAAGGGATATCTGCTCATAACGATGCTGGCTTTCTTTCTATAGAAAGAGCTGCTCATTTAGCTATAGGTGAGAAGATTCAGAATAATACCTCAGACATCCTGCCCTTTCATATCAACAAAATTTGACCCAGATCAAAGCTGTCCCAGGTGCATATTACAGTGGGTAAAATATTTTCAGTGTAAAATTCCAGGTGATTAGACCCTGATTTTTGCAAAGTTCTTTCAAAATTATTGAGAATCCTTCATGAATGGCATTGCCTGGCAATGTGGAATCTCAGCAGTTTGCTGAAGGCTTAGCAAAAAGCCTGTACTGAAGGAGCACTGAGTATAGGGAGTGCTGTACCTGGTGCAGAAGCTGCTTATCACTGAGTGGCCAGCATGGTGGGCAGAGGGCTGTGCCGTTGAGAGGGGGTCCCTGTGTCGGTGGGACTGTGTGTTGCATTCAGGAGGGATAATGGAAACCCTTACTGGGGCTGGTTGATTTAACACAGACGATACGACGTTACCGGGATGACAAAGTTCTCTTAATATCCTAGATCAGCTAGGGTTAAGAAGGACTTGTTTTTATTTTGTGCCAACCTTAAATATCTGTTTAAATGCAGCATAGAACTAGAATAAATTTTTACCTGCACATTTAATTATATCATGTGCATACTGTATCTATAAATGTCTATTGATTTGCACTAATTTTATACTGTTTATTGTACCTTAAGTTGCTCTGTCCTCGTTGTTTTCATAGTAAAAATATTTAAAAATGTATTTATAAAACCAATTACTTGTAAGTAAAATACTGAGGCCCAGCACTAAGCAGTATCTGAAATAAACAAACCATTAGTATTGTTCATACATGTAGGTTTTAGGGTAGAATGATCACATTTTGCTCTGAATTTTTTGGCTTGTTTTAACATCAAGGATTCCTATAATACAGCAAGCTGAATTCTGTACATATTGAGGGCTGAACTGGTGAGCTCTAAACAGGTAAAATTTACTCCTGAGCAGAAAATTATCATGGCATTTATGTCTACAAACTATGCTGAAGTAGAGGTGGGGGAACTGAATCTTCCAGCTGCCTGCCAGTATGGAAGTGTTTTTCCCTAATCATACAGAACCCTGGGCAACAGAAATGTGAATTCCGTGTGTGAAGATTTTACTGGTTCGGTCCCATAAATAACTCAGGATTTGGTGATATCATCAACTGCCTAGTAATTAAATAAATGTTGTGACTAGGAATGGCTTCAAAGTGCTGTGAAATGCGTGGTTAGCTTTCCATGCAGGTAATCTTGCAAATGAGGGTTATTTAAGTGGTGCCTCTTCTGTAGTGCTTTTAGCTGTGTGCATTTTCTTCTGCTTGAAGAACCCCCATATAGCTTGTGCTAAAATACTAGCGCTCTTCTACAGTATTGTGTGACGAGTTGTCTGTAAAAGAGTACGTGAAGGGTTTTGCTTGTGCTTGTAATTGACGGTACTGGTTGTCTTAAACCTGTGTATGTAAATTTTGATGCTAATGAAGACTATTACAATGAGAGTCATAGAAAGGCTGAAAATAAATTATTGGAGTGCAGTAATGGACTATAGGTTGTTTTCTACCTTTGTGGTACTAGGGAATGGATGAAGGGTGCCTTCTGTGTTATTTGCAAGTCATTACAGAGTCAAACTGTCTCTTACTGGGAATTCTAGTCCTTGCCCTGCTGGGTAGCAGCTGACTGCATTAGAAGTCAAAGGCACCCAGTCTCTTGATGGGTTGGGCCTTAAGTGTCCCAATAGCTTATCAAAGATGAGGCCATTCAGTTCTGGATGGAGTTCACTCCCACTTGCAAGATGATGGATCCGTGTTGAACACTGAAAAAAGGCATTTAACTACCCTGTAGCATTAAACTACCCTATAGCAGTTGTCCTCTCCCTTCTGAACAGTGAGTCCCAGCTGTGCTGGGGCTGGGGGACAGTGGGGGTGGCATTTGGCCAGCAGCACACTTCACAGCAGGGAGGGGAGAAATAAAGCAGCAGGGAGCAGGAGGGAGGGCAGGCTGAGCTGCCCTGGCAGCCAGCGGCAGATTTTAGCCTCCTGCAAGGAAAACGCAGTGGTTGTCGGTGCAAATGAATCGCTGTCCTTGCCGGACAAGGTTTAGGGGAGATTAGATTTAGACTACGAAATGCCCCTGTACGTCATGCAGTATACACGTGCCCTGTTTGCATCCAGCGAGCTGACGTTGCCGTCCCCGGGGACTTGAAGGTTTACCCGCACCTTCACCGATAAGAAGGGAGGAGAGGGAAGGAGCGCGTGTGCGTGCTGGTTTTTCGCTTGGCAGGTTCCCGGGATGACTGCACGGAGCAGAAAGCTGGTTGCATGAAGGAGGCTGCACTGTGAGTTCAGTCGAAGGAAGAATGTTGGTGACCGAGCTCAATCCCTTCGCGGGGAACCCCCAGCTGGTCGGTCCCTCCTGAGCCCACGCCACGGCACCCAGTGCTCCCGCTGGCCATTCCTGAGCTGAGGCTGCAGAAAGCGGGACGTCCCTGCAGCTCTCTGGGGACTGGGCTGTGGCCCTGCATGCTGTCCTAGACCCGACTCTCCCATTTCCTTCTTGGCCATCGTCAAATACGGAAAGGCAGCGATGACGTTTTCTGCGACAGTGACCACAGTAACGCGCTGTGTGCTAGAAGTACCCACGTTTCTCACCCAGTTTGGCTTAAGCAGTGGCTGTAGCGTGGCTGCCCTGGCTGGGGGCTCATTCTCACTGCATTCCTCAAGGCAAAGGACTGCAAAACCGTACCTGACAGTGCACCCTGGCTCTGCTTTCTCTTAACTAGGATTAAAAATGCTCCTGCCAAGGGGAGCAGCAAGTCAAGCCGCCGGGAAGAATCAGCCCTGCAAGACAGTAGCTGATTCTAAGCGCTTTGCATTAACCGAGTCAGGGTTTTTTAAATGTTAAATTGAAAGTGATCTAAATAGAAACCACAGGATGAGGGCAATCATCTTGGCTGTTTTGCTGAGGCGACGGGGAGGGAGAGGAGCCTGCATGAGGCTAACTAACTCCCGAAAAGCCCCTCCTTGGTGCATGACAATGGCGAGACAAAACCAAAAAGGTGGTCCCAGAGCTCAGGCTGGTGAGGGCAGGGAACAAAAGGCCCGGCCACCGACATCTGCTGCCTCCGGCATCTCCCCGCACCTCCCCGCTTCTTCAAACGCCCGGTCCCCATCCCCCTGCCGCCCCCGGCCCCAGCCCGCTGCGCTCCCGGGGGCTCGGGGCAGAGGGAGGTGGTTAACCACCGAGGGAAGGCAAAGAGCAGCAAGGAGCTTAGTGAATTGAAGATAATGCCGCGAACAAATATTGATTAGTGCCAAACTGTCCATTAAACAAGAGAGATCATTCACCAGAGGAGGCCTGGCTGGCTGTCCCCTCCTTCAGAAAGCCTTTTCTCGGGGTCCCCAGTCTCCTGCGTGCCTCTGCAGCAAGCGTGGGGGTTTGTGTCACCTCTACCGACATGGTCACCGTCACCTTCATTTCCCTTTCCCTCCTCAGACACACATGTCCCCTTGCACCTTCTCCCTTCTGGCTCTCCTTGATGCACGTAATGCAGGGGCTCGGGTGCATGAGGGGTGCTAGGAGACTCGGGCTTTGCTCTCTGCTTTCCTGCTTTTTTTGCCGCGTGTAGAACACTTACATCCAGATTTTCAGTGGGACCAACAACTGTGTTTTTACAGTGTTTGACTCAAGCTTTAATGAGGCTTGGTCTCCACCAGTGAACGCATTTTCTGGAAAGCAAGCCCCTTCGAAGTGCCTGGGGTTGGGTGTTGGGACACCGGAGGAGGGTATCACAGCACCCCTTGCCTGCTCTACAGTGGGACCTGAGAAGCTCTACTCCATCTCCATCCCTGGCAGGTCGACCTGCAGCAGCTCCTGCTTTAGGGGCTGTTGTGAAAACCTCAGATCAGCTGCACTGAAGCAGTGGCAAACCAGGCTTAAATTCACAGGACTAACTTCTGGTTATCCCAGAAAGCTAGAAGTGTAGAGAGCACTGTGGAATGCCTCAGTGTGAGAACACCACACAGGGCTGCAAACTGTGGTATTATCATTCTGCATAACAGCACTGAGAAAATGCAATTTCTCCCCCCTTTGACTGCAGGGACTTGGGTAGAACCAGTAGGAGGTACCTTGCTCATTAACAGAAATGCAGTAGCAGAGAGAATGTCCTCTGTCTGTCAAGGAAGGGGAAAAGAATGAATTCTTAGATTACACTGACCAAAGAAATGGAATTCACAGACAATCTCTGCCTGACGTGAAATCAAGCCGTGGAGCCCCTCCTCCCCAGGCAGAAAGGGTCGAGTCCATCCTTCGCCACTAAGCCAAGCCAGTGGTGTTCCCTCCGGGGCCGCAGGGCTCCGTGTGCTTTGGAGGGCTCTGGCCCGGCGCGGTGGCGGTGGGGAAGTGGTGGCAGGCTGCTCCCCGGGGAAGTCTCACTTTCCCACCAGTGACCCCCGGAGAAGTCTTGCTTTCCCACAAGTGACCCCATGGCTGGCAGGTGCTGCCGGCCAGCTGAGGGGTTACCTGTATTGATTGTCTAATAGCTGTCAAGGTGGAGGGAAAGACTACTCTGCCACAAGCTCAGAGCTCTTAGCTGAGCAGGAGCATAAATGCCCCGTTAAAGGTTTCATTCAATAACAATCTTTACTAAAACAAATGGACAACACCTCCCTCCCCTGCCCCCATCCCTAATGCAAGAGCCATTACAGAGCAGGAAGACAGCACACAGGAACACATATTTCTGCAGTATCGGTTTCACCAACAGTCTCAAATGACTCTTTAATGAAAAGTGTAATTGTTTTCTTTTTTTTTTTTTCTCAGGGATGTAAACCCAAGGAAACAACCAAAGGGGAATCCGTTCGCTTTCTCGAACCTCCTCCCGCAGCCTGGTGCGTGGCTCTTTCCCACCGAGGTACCCACCAGCGACCAGTGAGCGGGAACGCAGGCTGGCAGCGTCCTGCTCTTGCTGCCGCTGGGGACGGGCAAGATGGGAACAGTGAGCGCTGGAGATGGCAGCACTGAAGGAAGCTGGTGGGCTGGGGGCTTTCCCTCTGTAAGCCATGTGCAGTGCTGAAAGATGGTCTTGCCCTGCAGGGCAGCAATGCTTGGATCTTGCTTTCCTGTTGTGTCTAGAGCTGCCTTCTCGAAGGCTTTTTTCCCCACACTGGCAGCAAAAGAAGGCTTCACATGACGGCTCCGCAGCCAGGGGAGCTGAGACAGGCCTCTGCCGGGTGTCTGTGCTCCACACAGTGCAACGAGGCTGATACAGACCTTTACTAGTCAAAAAGACTTTTTCTCTTGACTTTGGTGGACCTATAGTCAAGTGTGGTATGAAATCTTGTATGGATATTACTATGTTTATCACTCTGTCACAGTGGGCTTCTGTTTAATCCATACTTCTTCTGCTAAGCCTTTTTCCCTTAGTTTCAGAACTAGAGAGATCCCACGCGGTTACTCGAGTACACACATAACAAAATTCAGCATGAAAAAACATGTCAGCAAAAGGGAACTTCCTGGAAAAGAGACATTTGTTTTTCTGCCCAGGCATCTGGGTTCTTTATCTGTGCCTCCAGACCCCTTCCCAAGAGTGTGCTCAGCCTAATATTTTGGAGGTTTGAGAAAGACAGGATGGAGAGGGACCCTTTTGGGTAGTTTATTTCTTGGGATTTGTTTCCATCAAGGAGAGTTCAGGTGCCAGATCTGCAGGCAGGCAGGGAAGCAGCCTCAGAGAAAACCACTCTGAGCTTAACTCTGTGTGGGGAAGGTGCCTGGATTTAGGGCTTTTAAGCTCTTTGGGTGTTCCTACTTCTTTATGACACTGTTACCACCGTGTTAATACCTTGTTTCTATATGTTGGGTTTTTAAAAAATGTACAATATCCAAATTAAAAAGATGTGCTGTTTTTGGTTAGAGTATCTGGCCAGATCTGTTCAGATGGTCTAACCCAGTTTGGTTGCTGTCGGTTTTGTAACTGTAAGGCATGAACAGTAGGGTCTGGCATGACAAAACCAGTCTTGTTTTATAGCTTTGATCGATTCTGTCTCGTGGGAGCTGTTTTGGCTGGGATGTTGTTATGACAAAAAGGTTCTATGGGAGGGTGAAGGGAGAACAGTTGTTCTTCTGAATAAGAGAAAACAATTTAATTGGGACAAATTTGGAAGAGAATGAAAACTTAAGTGACCAGTAGCATTTAAAAACCTCCTCCAAAATCCGTGGAACATTTTGGTCTGTGACACTTTTCTGTAATTATATCTGTCTGGTAGATGGACAACTTCTTTTTCCAGCAGCAATAAGGAAATCAAAATGATTGTAAAATCTTTTGAATTTTATCTTTACTTTTTTTACAGTCTACGTCCTTGTGACTCATTCTCCTCACAGCAGAATTTTATTAGGTTAAAACAAATGTCAGTTCTGTATAATGCATAGGGATGGCCAAAGATGATGCATATTGTGTTTTTACCAGTTTGTGCATTTAATCGTTGTCATAGGAAAACACCTCACTTATTTCTATAATACTTATGACACAAGGTATTCAACTTATCCAATAATAACAGAGTTATACTAGGTGGGTTAAAATCAAAATGAAGTATTCTGGATCATGAGATTCTTATTTGCTTCTGTTTTATACAACTGTGTGGTTGTACTCATAACCCCCTGCTCTACACTGTGTTTGGCAAGCATATTCACCATTCTCCACAGAATATTGCTGACTCTTTGTTTCGTGTTTGTGTGTATGTATGTGCCCATGTATGTGCATTTGTGTATATGTAGGTATGCCCATGCACATATATATATAATGTCTATTAAATATGTCCTTTTAAAAAATCAGGCAATACTGAATATTCAAGTAAACTGAAAATAGAGTTAATAACTATCCACTCTCGGCTTCATTACTCGTTTGGATGGTATTCATGTTGCAAAAGATAATGAATTTGATACGGCTTCTTTTCAAGAAATGCAGTGACTTTCAAACTAGGTACTTAACACTATGAGTTTATTTCCCAGCCCTGTCTGAATGGAGGATGACCAGAAGACTTTACAGCAATGGCAGATGGCAGCCACAAGATCTTGTCCTACTGCTGAGTGTGGTTCCCTTCGGCCCCAGTGGGGTGATGGTTCATACCCTGTCCAGTCTTTCTGTTGCACTGATATTTGGCAGTCCTTGTATTTTTTTTTTTGCATTCCCTAGACTCTTCTGTAATATGAAAGGGCTGACAGTGCCCAGCTAAAGGGTAACTCCTTTGAAGCAGCTTTGCTGGTAATACATTTTAGCATCTGCTTTTGTGGAAGCTGCTCTACTTTGTAGTGTTACTGTATTGGTATTGATCTGTGCTGGGTAGGTCCATATTTGTCAAGATCTCAAAGTCATATTATCAAAGATTTCTACATGAAAGAGTAAATAAGGGTCAATCTCATAAATAGTTATAACACCCAAGGCCAAAGGGGAGTTTTTACAGTCATTAGAAACTTATCAGAAGTTTAACTTGCCAGAGTTTGATCTGAGATGCTGTAGCTGCAGCATGGTCAAGTCCCGCCATGGCCGGGTGGCCCCGCAAGAGCCTGGGCACTGTGGTGGGGTCAGCAGAGCCGTGACGAGACCAGGCCAACAGCTCTGCCTCTCCTCAACCCCTCTTCATGTACAGTCCAACATGGTGCAGTTGTCCACCTCTCCTTGCTGCCTCAGCCAGCGCTCCAGCGGGATTCAGCAGCGTTGTATGTTGCTGTATACCTTAACTCACATCGTAGTTATCGTGATGCCAGGCTGCCACCCAGCAGCCCCCCACCCACCTTCCCACCTGCCAGGGGACAGAGTTAAACTTGCTTTACTTCGACATCAGGCTCTTTACTGCTCTTTGTTTTGTTGTCACTTGCAGGGTATGGAGTGAAAGACAATTATGGAATTACACGGTTTAGTGGATTAATGTATGACTGGAGAAAAAGGACAAAGATTTTACAGATTCAATCCATCTTTTCCTTGCTAAATACAACATTTAAAAGTGTCAAAGCTTGAGGCAGTCAGCTCAGTTAACTACCTTCAGAGGGGTAAAGAGGTCTTTTAGTACTATCCATCACCTTAAAGACCATGCTTTTCACACTCAGTGTCATGAGTTTGAATTATTTTATTCAAACCTGCATCTGATTTAGATATTACTCCTTTTTTTTCTAAACACCTGTAGGATTATTACAAGCTTCCACCTGCTGCCATTCACTTGGATAGCAGTATATCAGGAAGTTAACTGTTTTTTCTACCCAACTCCTTAAAGATTCTATCATGAACAAATATTTCCTTTTCCCGAAAGAATAGCTGAGGTGGGGAAATATATTTATTACTTATTTTTGTTTTTCATGTAGTTGCTCAAAAAATATGCAATTAACTTAAAATTCCAAGTGAAAATCTGTCAGATATTGTCTTTTGTGACTGGCCATCTAGACCAGGGCAAAACGTTTCTGAATCAGCTTGAGGAATTTGATTCTCAGCGGGACTCCACTTGCTGAGGTGGGGGCTGAACATTCCACGGCTTTTCTAACATGTTTTTTATATCAGTAAATTATGCAGGCTTTTCTGACCACTGTTTTCAGATGTCTAATGTGCATTTGCAATGGAAGCTTCTTCTCCAGGTAAAGGATTTTTCCATTATTTAGGCATCCAGTTCTTTGGAAGCATCGCTTGGGGAGGGAGCGACATACTTTCACATGTGATTAATATGTTTACCAGGAAGATGCTGACTTGCTGGGCTGCAGTTTGAGAGCAGGAAGGTAGATATCCTGGACCCAGCCAGGAGACATTGGCAGTGGTGCCTTTTGGGCACACGGTTGGTTTTCAGACAGGAGCAGGGGGCGGATGCTCAGCTTCCCCCAGGCCAGAAGATGGTAAGTGTTTGCCCCTGGCAAATTATTGTGTGTGGCAATAAGAAAAAAAACTCTAGTAGGAGACTTGTCCAGCTGATTGATGGGAAAGGGTGGTAAAATCTGGTTTACCAATAAACGTCACTTCAGAAATAACAAAAGCTGATAGGAATGTAGCCAGCAGGAAAGTTCCTTTATCTACGAACCAGTTTCCTCCCCTCCTTCTCGAGGCTTATTGCCTGCACTAATAGGGTCTTGGGTCTTTTCCTGATAGACGCCTGAATGCGAGGCAGCAGATTTAAAGATAATAATGACAATGACTCTGATAATGGCCGGCTCCGTAGCCTAAAGCTGGCCATGGGGAGTGTGAAAGCATCTCAGCCCAGGCAGGCACAGCACTTTCCTCCCTTCCTGCTGGGAGATTATCTCCACCCTCAGGAGTTTAACCTGCTGTGGGGGTCAGCCCGCTCTGACCTGCTCTGTTCTGACACCAGAATTGGCATGTAAAGGTATTTTAAAACGTCCCGATTGATTCCACCACAATGGCTCCTTTGCAGCACAATGCCCCCAGTCCTGGAGTTTCTGGCCGGGCTGGGCTGGCTGGGCAGCACCTCTGGCTCCCAGCTGTGTGGGGCAGGCTCTGGCACAGGCTGGTCGCTTCTAAACCTTTCCTGCTCACTTCTGGCCATCACCTTCTCCAAGGCCCTGTCACAGCAACCAGGACAAGGTGGAAGCCTGCAGCAGAGGGAAGCGTTGGAGCTATTTTGGTGACCTTCTGTTACTCAGTGATTACTCTGCTGAAAGAGGGTCTTCTCGAGGCAGTAGAAGTGGGAGCAGAGCTGATGGACAGTCTGAAATTTGGGAGACCTCTAACAGGAATATTTTAATGTCCTGATGTGTTACCAATTCACACTTTTTTGTCCTTAGACCTTCAGAGGCTTTCTAAAGACAGACAGGGATTGCAATTCTTATTTTTCCAGATGGAAAAAAAAAGAGCCACAGATCAGCTAAATGATTTTCCTCATGCTGCAGAGACTGATGCCAAGAACAAAGCCCAATTCCATGTTAATGGACCTCGAAAAAAATCACTATACAGAAGTGAGACACAAACATGTACTTCCCATGACCAGCTTTGCCTCCTTCTCCCATTACGGCATGTTCTCTAAGGGAAGGAGCCTCAGTGCATGGCCTGGAAGGGAGCTGCAGCACGTCAGCTCTGTAGGCTGCTTGGGACCAGCCTTTGCTTTGTTTGCTCTACAACACGTTGCTTCTCCCAGTGTATGGGGGAAAAAAAGAGCATTAAAGAAACATCATAGTGCAAGTGAGCTATTCTAAATCTCAGTGTCATAAGCTGCAGACCAACACATTTGTAACCGCTGTTAACCATTTCTTCTTTGGGTCAGTCCAAAGCAAGGTGAGTTTCCCAGTTGAAGGTTTGATGTGCTAGTCTCTGCCAGGTCCTTGTGTTTCCCCTGCTGCCTATGTCTTCCTAACCCCAATTGTTCAGTTCCTTTTGGCTTTCCAAGGGCAGAGCTTGCGTTTATATGCCTGACGATGCCTTTTGCTGGATCTCTGTATATGCACCTCTGTAACCATGCTCAGCATCCCATTTAATAGTCTGCTAAGCTAATAACTCTCCCTCCATTGGAACTGGTCAGTGGAGGGCATCTACCCCCATTGCAGCTGGGGCTTTAGTAGCTGTTCAGAATATCTCTGGCAGGTTGCTTTCAGCTACATTTCTCCTCCTTTTTCATTAATTTATTTATTATAGGCTTTCAGGTATACTTGGAAATTCCTTCTCCTGCATTGCTGAATTTCCTTTTGTGCAGACTTTCACCTTGGAGATGAAGCCCTTTTGTTATTTTAAACAGTGAACAAATTGACACAACTTTGTACCTACTTAGACTTTCCAGATTATAATTAGCACATATATCGGAAAAGATCTAAGACATACATGGTCTTTAGGAGAAGGACAGATGTCTGAAATGCTTGATTAAAATGCTACTGTCTGCTACACCAATTATGCTGCTTAGAATTTGCTTATTAGCCAGTTCTTAGGAAAAAAAAGGTTGAAATACTTATGGCCTGTTACACCTCTTATTTCCTCTATAATATTAATTAGCTACTCCCTTCATATGCTACTGATAGTTTAGGGCCTGGTTAGAAAGGCAATTAGGTGAACAACATCCATTGCAAGACCACTTGCTTGAGTTAGTTGCAAGTGTTTTCTGCACCTCAGCCCTTGAAAAGAGAAAAGCCTGGGGTAGAGGGGCTCAGACTCTTCTCTAAGTGCTAATATTACAGTATTTAGCTCTAGCATGCAGCACAATCATTGTTTGCTATTACTTTGTACATATTGCTTTATATATTTCAGATGTAAAAACTGACAAGTAGAACATGAGTAATTTGAGATAGGATGGGACCTTTGGATGAATGACAAATTAACCACAAGCCTGAAAACCTAAGATGAATGAAGATATTCCAATTAATATTTGGCCTGTATTTCAACCTTCTCACTACAATTTTTACCACTGAACACATGCACTTGATGAATACTTCCCACCGGGCTGTGGGGAGGTTCCTAAAGAAGAAAACGTTGCATTAGAGAATGCTCTGATTGTACAGTGATTGACATGCTGTAAGAATCCACAGAGATTAAACAGAAGAATTAAACAAATAATTCTAAATCCAGTGAATTACCAATGCTTTAGCCTTGTTTTATTCATGAAATTGGGTGAAAATGGTAACAGGGATGGGGCAATGGGAAGATAATAACCTTGTCAGTACTCCTTTCCCACCTGCGAACAGTGGCATCAGGTACCCACGTAACATTCTTTAGAAGAGGAAAGCTTCATTATCTCATTGCTGTATTTCTGAATTAAGTACTTGCCAAGCTAGCACCTAGGCTCTAAAATGACTGTTGTCTTCTTCGCTCCTGACTGTTTTTATTCTTGATTCTCTTGTGTGTAAATGTGTGTATGTGTGTATTCAGAAAGGCATGTGGAGGTAAAGGGTGGTAAAAATGCCTAAGCTGGAATGGGAATGTTAGGTATTTTCAGTTTTGCAGTTCATCAGAACTTCACCAAATACCCAACATTTTGTGTTACCTGATTTGAAAGCCTAAACTTGCAGTAGCAGAATAACAAATCACATGCCTGAAGTCTGAAGTGAAACCTGCAGTAAAACGAACATCATGCTTTCCTTTGCATTTTTGCAGTACATCATAGGATTTATTTTGTTAAATAGGTATATAGATAACTTTTAATAAATATTTTGACATAAGTGAATTCATAGTACTAAAGATAATGTCAACACATTAATTTTCAGTAATTTTATATTTCTAGTGAAGTAGAAAATAAAGAAAGTCTAATGAAACTATGATACCAGTGCCTTTTTATGCTGTTATGACACCATTACAATGAGTCTGTAGTTACAAGACTGGAGGGGTGTCTGTGTATGTGTGTATACACATACAATTTTTATTATTTTATTGAAAAATCACTGTTTTGCTAGCCTTGGGGATTAAAGTCTCTTATGTTTTAGCCAGAGGTCAGACTGCCATTCTGACCTTTATTAAGCTTCATAATTATAACTGATCATTTCAGTTTCTGATTTTTTTTTCTATTAGAGAGTCAAGAAAACTGTCTCGCTCTGTCCAACTTGGGTCAAGACAGTGCAGGTTTCTGCTGGAGAAAAACACAACTTTGAGGGGTAAATCCTACGGCTGGTGCTCCATGACCAGATCTCCTGATGCCTGTGAAATTTGCCTTGGGAGTTTTGTGGATCAACACAGAACTGAGAGATCAGCATCTTCATATTTGAAACATTTTACCCTTCTTATGAAGAAGTACAGTGCTCCAGGTACAGCACTTGAGCCTTTTTGCTTCCTCTGGTCATGGCACGTTTTACCTAAGGATCAGGATGAATTCTGGGCTCCAGAGGATTACCTGGTTTCTTACTGATACAGTAAATCCCAACAGAGAAAAAAAAAAAAAGCAACTTTTTGAAGAATTCCAGTGGGAGAAGTGATCAGAAGCTTTTTGTGGTCTTTTAAAAATTCACTTCATGGTTTTGAGGTTGGGGCTTTTTTGCCTTGGTAGTGGGTTTTAAAGACCACAGATGTCCTCGGCTACTCCTCGTCAATAAAATGTTACAAAGCCTCTGGTGTACTTTACCATGATAAATGTAAGCCAAAAAAAAATAAAAGGGGGGGACCCGAAGAGCTGGAAAGAACATTTGCTCTTCCTCATATGAAGGTTGCTTACCAGAAATTGATTTCTTGATTTTTTTAATGCCTTTTAACATAAATATACCCCCGTTACACTTTGTGTTTCAAAAAGTAAGAACATATATGATTGACATCTGTAAGTACATCTGCATGGAGCATATATGCCCTTTTCAGTGATTCTATTGAACATATCTCATCCTAAGAAGTGTGACCTTGAGTTGCTTCTGTTTTAGTAAACTCAGCCTGGTTAGGAATCTTCCATTAATGTCCTAGAATGAAAGCTATAGCTCATCCCCCTGGGATCTCTGGAACAGAGGAATTTTACTGTCCTTTATAGACTGCAATCCATTTGTCAAATGATGTGTTGAGTTAGATCCTAAACTGAAATATTTAATTTGTTTTTAGGGTCATACCATGCTCACCAGATCTTTCTTTCTTGCAACTTTTTCAAAAAAATCTAGTCCCTTTTATGTGTCTTAGAACAAATTTTCCACATACTTGAAGGAAAAAATAAAGAGAAAATAAATAGAAGAACTTTTCCCTCTTTCTTTTATATATAACCAGTTGTTTTCCTACTTTTCTTGGGTTCGTTGTGTTGGGTTTTTTTCTCTCCTGAGAACTCCTGAAGAATGAAAAAGATTTTAACACATGATGGAGCTAACATACTTGATAAGCAGGTTTACCCCGTTCAAGCTGTGAATGCTTTGGCGGGTAACTAACAGTATGAGACTGTATAATTTGAGGAGAAGCTTTAGTATTAGAGGTCCAGGCAGGTTTTAACTAGCCTGTTGTTGCAGTCCCAGGGAACATAAGGAAAGAATTCCAGCAGCTGCTATTGAAACGGGATAATGTGGATTGTAATGGGATATCTAGTTTGTGATAAGAGTATTGAGAAAACAAATGTAACATAGCAATATCACATTATACTGTGTAACTACTAAGTAATTACTATTGGTAATTACTTAGACTGTCCTACAGTCCAGGGGTGCTTAGAGGAATGTCTGGGCCAGCTGAGTCAGCCCCGTGTTGTGGTTCCTGCCATCCTGACTCTTCTGGCCTGGAGAGCAATGGACTATCCTTGAAGCCTTCTCCTGAGCTGTTCCTTCGCCCGTTACACTAGACAGAAATCTTCTGCATGATCTAACAACATAACAACCTTTCTTCGATGGCTGGGTGCTGGCAGGTCTGGTTGCATTGCAGGGAATGCATACCAGATCAGATAATGCCATTCATGGTGCCAGGAGCTGTGCCCAGACGATGATTAGGAAGAGCCTCACCTTACAGTCCTTGAGGGCATGGCTCCTGTAAGAAGCAATATGGCCCAATGTCAGAAAGTGGTGGCCACCATGCGTGCAGTGGTATTGGGACAAGGCAAGAACCCCTGAAAATTGGTGTCTACACAGAAGGGATGGAGACAACAAAACAGCAGCTCCACGAGTGAGTCTGGGGAAGGAATGTCAGTCTCTGCATGCCTGGCCAAACCTATGTTGTCCTTTCTCCTCACTGTAGCCAGTTGTGCTCCGGTCCACAGCACTTTGCAGTGTATGTAAGGGCTCCGCAGCAGGAGCTGATTGCTCTTTCAGTCCTGTCTGCCAGCAGGATTGCTGTCTGTGTTCTTGTGATGCTTATCTGGCTTGCATGTTTCTGAGTGGGGTGAGGGGCAACGGGAAAGAGACAAGAACAGGTAAAGAAAAAAAAGAACAGGTAGAAGGTATCAGTTGCTACCTGAATACCTGTGAAAATGAGGCTGTGTTTTTAGGCATCTTATCAGAGCAAGGTAAAGGTCAAGGGAGTGATGGAGGGTGGGGAGGAAACAGAAGACAATGTGAGAAAGAAGAGGAGGAGGGAAGAGACAAAGTGAAAACATGTCTGAGAGAACAGAAGGGAGACAGGGCAGTGGGAATAATGGTTGGACTTTATGTTCTTACAGGTCTTTTCCAATCTTAATGATTCTATGATTCTGTAATCAGGCGAGGTGGATTGGAGACTCAACAGGTGTTGGGCCTTGGCTGCCTGAAGTTCGTAGCTGACCCTGAGCACGGTGGAAAAGCAGCAAGCCAGAAGTGTCTGGCGAGCTGCGAATTTCTCTATCAGCTGTGGGTGCCAAGACTCCCGCAGTCACTTTGCTTCTCAACACCGCTTGGTGATGGGGGACCAAGGACGTTCATTCAGCCCGGGTGACCTGCTGAAGCACCGACACGCTGGCTGCTGCAGCCAGCCCTGTGCCTCGGTGTGTGCCAGGGCAGGTGGCCCTTGGGGCACGGGGAGGCTGAGGGCCCTTGTGCCTTTTGTGGAATCAGCCTAGGTGCACTTTCCTTTCTCCTCGTGCCTGACTCCAATTTGAAGACCATGCAAATCTGCTTAGTGTGGTTTAATGAATGAAAGGATCACGGCAAGCTGCTCAAATGCTTATCTCAACCCCCTGCCGTGTGCCAGCCCTGGGCGAGCAGCCCAGCCGCGTGGTGCATTGCGCCTGGCACACCCTTGGGTCACTGTGCAGGCAGTGGCAGGGCACGAGGCTCTGCTGCAAAGCTCTTGTGTGTAGCAAAACTAGCTTAAAACCCTCCTACTCGGGGCCACATGTTCGTGAACCTTAGCAGGAGGGAGAAAGTGTTCACAGTCTGGGGTAAGGTAGGATTCCACCTGCACCTTCAATCTGCAGCAGTATTATCTCCTCACACCTTCTCTAGCTGTGCAAAACTGCCAGCCGGTGAAACCATGTTACATTGCTCACCTCCTTCTTGGAGTTCATAGTCCTCTGCCAGGGTTTAGCAGCATTACCGCTCCTTTCCAGCTTGCAGGTGGGAAGCTGAGGGACAGCAAGGCTTTGTGTCCTCTCACACAGTTGCTTCCTCCTAACTCCTGGTGCTTAACCACTAAGACTGTGATGTTAAGCTCCTCATAAGTTCCTTCCAGGGCAGTGTGACTCAAAATACTAACAAATAGGCAGTTTTGTATCTCACGCACCTGTTGGTGTCCCCAGCTGCAGCTTGATTTCTCCTGCTAACCTAAGAGAGCCTAGGAACAGAGGATTTGTGGGATGGCATTAGAGGGCTATGTTAATGCAAGATAAAAACCACATTCTGCTTCTTCAGGAAAGACCATCATCAGTAAGACTGAAATTTTCATGACTTACTTCACACCCTTAGTGTGATGCTGGACTCAAAAATTCACAAGCACACATGCAGCAGGATTTTACATTGGTATGACAGGAGGAGTTATTCAAAACCAGATCTGCTTGCAATGTAGCTGTACTTTTCATGGGGTTGAAACTTCCTCTGCTGCTTTGTTTCAAGATAACTTTTACGCAATCCCTACCCTGGCATAACTCTGCCTACTGTATAAATCTCAGCACAGACGCGTGAAAAAAAGTAATTTCATACCTTTAGGAAACTGTAGCTTGAAGCCATTGATACTCAAATACTAGTTGCTAATGTAAACTTTCTAGCAAATGATAAGACACAAAGGAATTTTCAGAATTTTTCTTAAATTCTGTGTTAGGAAATTTATCCTGATAGTGAGATGCCAGGTATTTATATTTAAAACTTCAGAGAAATAGTAATACTTTAGAAACGAAAATACTTCTGTAAGATTTCCTATTGAGTACCAGCAAAAGTGTCTAATTCCTTATCAATCACATGACAAAATGTGATAAAAGCCCACTTCTGTCGAGGCTTTGTTTTCCAAGCACTCCACCACCGGATTTGCCTGGAAGCAGCCTCTCTAATGGAAGGTTCCCTAAGAAAGCAATGTCACTCCCCATCAGCGATACTGTACACAAAGGCAGCAACTGAAAGGCTCAGGAGACACTCCTGCACTATAGAGCTGAACAATTGATCCTGGCCACAGCGCTACTAAGAGTCCTTGATACTCACTACCTCCGAGACAATGTATTGTACAGAGAATTGTGGTTTGTTGTCAGTGGCCTGTGGAAAGCATAATGGAGGTACTTGGTGCTATAGATTGTTTAGAAAGGCAGACATTAATGGAAAGAAAAAAGCTGCTCATGTGATCAGAAAATGAAAACCCAGTGAAAATAAGGATGACAATGGCATTTAATGACAATCCCTTGTATCCTCCCACTGGCTATCCTACCTGTTCAGCTCGCTTCTTGCAGACATGCTTAGAACAATACAGTGCTTTTGAGGTCTGTTATTCAGATGCTTTTGGTCTGGAAGTTGTGTGTTTCCATTTGGAGGAGAAATGGTGAATAGTTAGCAGCAAGCATGAATCTTAGGTACCAACTCTTATCCTCAATTCCAAGGATGCAAACCAGAAGTAGTTTGCATTGCTGAGAAGTGTAAGCTGTACACTTTAGTCTTTGCTATTGCCAGGACTATCTACTACAGGTGGAAGAATGGTGGAGAGGTCTTTTTTTCCCCATCCTAGTAGCTCGAGAAAGCTAGACCAACTCAAACACGCTGAATGAAGACAAGAGCAATGCTTTTTTATAACAACAGGTTCAGCTACTTTAATGTGCAATCTCTGCTGAGTCAGACTTTTGGAGACCTTTGAACGCCATTTTCACTGTCAACGCTGCCATGAGAAAATTAAAAAAAACCCACCCAACTACCAACTGTGAAAGTTAGGTCTAACATACACTCACAATGAAAATACATGAAATCGTGGCAATGGTCAATCATTGAGTGGGAAAGCAGTAGCCTGAGGAACAGAGCTGCCTGACACATTTTGCAGCTGCTCTGGCTGTGCTAAATTCTCTGCTAACACCTTCAGAGGATTCCGGGGAAGAAAAAAACCCTCCTTATTTGCTTTTGCCAAGACTTGGGTAGTGTTTAGGCCTCCAGCACAGCACAGTGACCAAGTTAGGGGCAGAGGAGCTGAGGGCCATGGGAGAACTGCCAGCACCTCCCAGCTCTGTTTAGCCATCCATAGTTAAACCTGCACTGACTTAGTTGGGTGCTGTTTTGGCTGTGCTGCGAGTCATTGCAATATCCCTTCAATGCTAAAATATCTCTGATGGCATCAGTATGATAAAGTAAAGTACACCAGCTGGCTCTCCCTGCTCTTGGACAGGGTGCTCAGGAGAGGGCAGGGCTCCGCCATGCCTCCCCAGTGCCATCAACATTTTGTGCAGGAGACTACAACCCCTGGGTTGTGCTGGGCGCCGTTCTCCACCAGCAACAGCTAAATACTCGGAAACAGGCACCTCAGCACAAGAGGTGCCAACAATATGCCTCTGTCACTGTAAGCTTTATTGCAGATGTGGTTAAGGTGTAACAGGTGGTGACAAAATGTATCCCTGTACAAACATATTCTTGATGGGTAGTTTTAGTTTTGCAGCTACGAAGAAGTGTGGGTAGAAGAATAAACCATACGAGGCTCTGTGTCTGCAGCTAAAATTGCTATCCTTAGTTTGCCCTTGCACAGTTCAGCATCAGTGCATTATTGATTGGAATTAGGAAGTTAATAAGGTTTGGGCTAATTAATCAGATGGGTAGGGACTGGAACTGCACTGCAAGGTTTAATCAAGTCATCAGAGCTCTCAAGCCGTGAAGAAGGTAATTAAAGGAAAAGGATGCCTGTTATACAGTAACAGGAATTTAGGAGAGAACAAGAGCCAGATAGAGAAGCTCCATTTTCTTTTGTACGTTTTTCTGATATAAATCAGACCAAATGACCCAGGTACAGTGCTCAGCTTCCTATCAGCAAATTAAGTTGGATGAATGTATAAATCACGTCAGAGAGGAATTCAGTCCAGCTAGTCTAATTGCCAAGAAATCTATGTTTGCTCATAGAGGCTGGGGATTTTTTTGCAATATCAAGGCCTGCAGCAATATCTCTTACTGCCTGGGATTGTTATCCCCAGGTTGCTGGATATGGAATGAAGAAACATGGCTTACAAACCTAATTTAAAAAAAAACCCCAGACACGTTTGTTAAAGCAAAATTGATTAATGTGAAAGCATTACTTTGTGGCCTATTGAGTGCTGACTGCAGAAGTCTGAATCTCAAACTTTCTTTACTCAATTGCTTTGCTGAAAATAATCCAAGTACCACAAAAAAACCTTAGTGGTTTCATTCAGAAGCAGGTTTTATAGCCTTTCTGATTGTATTTTGCAGCTCATTGCTGTCACATTAGCAATAACACAGGTGAGGGTTTTTTTTGCAGAGTATACGAGAAATAACCACTAATGGTCTAAAAATAGCATTTAATATGTCTTCCACATATACAGACACAGACGGATCTAATGTTTCAGTGCGAACTAGCCTCAGTGAGCTGAAGTAGCAGCTTACTAACATCCAGTGTAAATTTATGTGTTATTTTACAGGAAATTTCAGAAAAAAATAAAGATATTCTTTCAGTAATTTATATTTTCAAAACTAAAATTTTCACATTTGAATCTTTTTATAATACAAATAAATAAAATAATCTTTTGGAGGGAAATTCAGAGAAGTATTTAAAGAAGCTGGCACTAAAGAAATGAGTATAATAAAGGAGTAGGTGAAGCATTTGAATTTTCATGAGCTGACATTCTCACCTTCTGTTCTTACCTGAGGGTATTCTGATTTCGCAAGTGCCTAGCAAAAAAATCCCTAAACAATGTAGTAAAACATTTATAACAAAGAAAAATAAGGAAGATGAGTTAGCTAGAAAGTAAGCATAGACTAAATGTGCTTCAATAATGCAGTAATAATATTTAAATATATACTTTGAAATAGTATGGTCTGAGAAACGAAATTCTGTTCATGTATATACATATAAAAATTACAACTCTACCTAGAGCCTGACATGTGGGATTCAGATGTTAATTTTTCTTTTTCTTTCCAGCTCTACAGAGAAACAAAATCAGACTGTACCTAGTTCTGTAGTATGGAATTAAATTCATGTGTTTGAAATATGCTGATTTTTAAATTAAGCCTTCAGTGAGTATTCTGTGTATTGAGGAAAAGTGTTCAGGTAATCTTGCCTATGTTATCAGGCGGAACTGAAAGAGGAAAATGCTAGAGCTGTAGTACATGTCTCAAATTTTGAATTTAAACTCTGTATTTTGATGAGCATTCAAGTCATGAGCACAGGATTGTTCATTAAAGAGAAAGCAAGCACTGCCCTCATGTCAAAACCTGCCATATGTCCCATGCCCAAGTTTGGTTGTGCCTTGATGCATCTTCCACTGATGAATGTTAACTTCAAGATACCAGCAAAAATCATAGAACCATAGAATCATTAAGGTTGGAAAAGACCTGTAAGATCATCAAGTCCAACCGTCAACCCAACATCACCATGCCTACTAAACTGTGTCCCAAAGTGCCATATGTACAAGTTTTTTGAACACCTCCAGGGATGGGGACTCCACCACTTCCCTGGGCAGCCTGTTCCAATGCCTGACAACTCTTTCAATAAAGAAATTTTTCCTAATATCTAATCTAAACCTCCCCTGGTGCCACTTCAGGCCATTGCTTCTTGTCCTATCACTAGTTAGTTGGGAGAAGGGACCAACTTCTGCCTCACTACAACCTCCTTTCAGGTAGTTGTAGAGAGCAATAAGGTCCCCCCTCAGCCTCCTCTTTTTCCAAACCGAACAACCCCAGCTCCCTCAGCTGCTCTTTGTAAGACTTGTTCTCCAGCCTCCTTGCTCTGCTCTGGACACTCTCCAGCACCTCAGTGTCCTTCTTGTAGTGAGGGGCCTAAAACAGAACACAGTACTCGAGGTGCGGCCTCACCAGTGCTGAGTACAGTGGCACGATCACCTCCCTGCTCCTGCTGGCCACACCATTCCTGATACAAGGCAGGATGTCATTGGCCTTCTTGGCCACCTGGGCACACTCTTGGCTCCTATTCAGCTGGCTGTTGACCAGCACCCCAAGGTCCTTTTCCACTGAGCAGCTTTCCAGCCACTCTTCCCCAAGCTTGTACCGTTGCATGGGGTTGTTGTGACTGAAGTGCAGGACTCGGCACTTGACCTTGTTGAACCTCATACAGTTGGCCTCGGCCCACCAATCCAGCCTGTCCAGATACTTCTGCAGAGCCTTCCTATCCTCCAGCAGATCAACAGTCCCACCCAGCTTGCTGTTATCTGTAAATTTACTGAGGGTGCACTCAATCTCCTCATCCAGATCATTGATACAGATATTAAGCAAAAGTGTTTCACACCTGGACTTGTACCCTAGACTAAATGGTATTTCTTTCAGAGGGGCTTTATCAGAATGATATTGAAACATGCCTTTCCAAGATTTGTTACTTGTAAGGTGAAAATGAGCTTGTTAATGCACAATTTCACTGAAACGCAGATTAAATTGTTACTGAAATCAAAAAGTAAAATCCAACAAACTTTACTGTCTGTATGTAAAGAAGATATTATCTTTAAAGGCTCCCTTTCTGTCCTACACATGTACACTCATACACATTTCAAATTGTATTTGCCTAGGAAAACCACAGTATGAACCAGAGAGTAACAGTGGCTTCAAAGAGCTAGATACTGAAAAATAAGACTAATAATGAAAACGTCTTTACTTACATTTGCTTATGTTTGCTAACTCCTACATATGTCTGCTGGCTAACACTTTGGAGAAAGTCTGTAGAAAATACATCAGCTCTGCTGGTCAATATTTTGTAAAAAGTCCATAATAAATACATCAAGTCTAGTGGCTAACGTTGCGGAGGTAATATGGGAAATATATCAATATCTCTTTCATGCAAAATGCTACATCTTTCATGAAGCATCCTTGATAGCCGCCTAAGGCAGGAAAAAAAGAAAAACAAAAAGGTCTATATTTTTATAAGATCTCAAAATTCAAACAAATGCTATGTCCAGAAATAATTAATTTCTCCTTTAGTCATAAGCAGAAAGAGGACATAAGACCATGTTTGTCTTTTTTAGGGAGATTATACAATAATGTAAACATTTGTTCAGATCTAAAGTTAAAGAAATTATATCTCTAAGTGGTCATTTCTCCAGGTTTAGGGAAAATATGAAAAGAAGACAAGTATAGAAAACTGCTGCTCCTGATATGCTCTACAAGTTTGCTGTCACCTGCACTTTAGGGATTTCAGAAGCTGAGTTTGCATTCAGCCCTTTTTGCTGACATAGTGTTTGGAGGAACATTTTTAGTGTGAGTTTATCAAGTTGTTTTTGGAGCAGCTTTTACTTCTGTCACCCTGCAAAACACCCATGGCAATGAGTGTAATTATACCCTGTGGGAAGGGTGCTGCTTTTTGCTGCTTTTTAAACCTGCTCCCTAACAGTTTCATGTTAAAAGAAACAGAAGAATCTCCTTCAGGTCACATGTGCTACAAGGAGGTATGCCCAAGGTTTCTGTAGCTGTCTTTCCCTCACCAGGCTTCACATCAGGAAGGGACAGAGTGTGCCCATACCTGTGTCCCCACAACAACAAAGGAGCAGTTTAGTCAGTTTTAAACGAGAGGTTAACTAACAGCACAGGTTTCCACCAGCACTGGAAAACAAAAGGTTGTAACTGCAAGTAGGGCAATTCCTTTGCGGTGTGCCAGGGCCCTCCTGGCCTTGTGAAGCGATCACTTTGGGAGTTCACACTCTGTGTTCCCTCAGCAGGGCTCTGGTGGGTTTGCTACCATCACCACTCACTTTTCCTGCTTGGATGTCCGGTCCCCAAGGACCTGATATCTACTACCAGCTCCTTTTTCACGGGTCACAGAACAGCTGCCATCTGGTGCCACTGTGAGTCAGATTCTAGACAGCAGTAATCCAGAACTGAAAACCTTAACAAAACATTGGCGGTCCCTGAACTATCCCGTTACTCACTGGTAAGTAACCCTACCGTACACTGTCTTCACCCAAACGACCTCTCAAGTGGGGCCAAATCATCCTTGTGTGCGCTCTCACATCCTCATTGAGGTGAAACTCCAATTGGTTTAATGAGAATTTCAATAGCATAAAACCTAAATGGAGACTGAGAAAGGAAGTTTTGAGTTTCAGCCTACTGTTAGTATAGCGAGGCAGTAATGCCCATATGTTCTTTCTTCCTGGTATGTAGGATATATGGCCTAATGCAAAACCATATGCAAAGACCTGGAGAAAATAAAAACAGCATGAGGAAATACTAAGTTTTGTGAACACCAGCAAGGTTTTCTTTAGCCAGTCTCACAATAAAGATGACCAATAAGCGTTTGCCTTTTGAATTGATCTAAGAAGATACAAAGGGAATGTATCAGTCATGAACATAATCACTATTGCTGGCAGTGTACAGGGTCTATAGGTAGGTGATACATGAACATAGGTGCTGACACCATCGTACATCGTTAATGCTGAGTTTATCGTGGTAATCACCAATAATTACTGCAGTCTGCTGTCTCAGGCAGGCAGGGCACCGTGGTGTGAGCTAGGAAAGCGGAAAACTTAGAACAGCAGTGAGAAGCAGAGCTGTTTGACATCAAGCAGGCTTTTAATAGACTATGTCAGTTGTTCACTGCCAAAGTAGTTTGAGAGGTAGCCTTTCAAAATTATACCCAGCTGCTCCTATCGCTGTTGCTTTGGAAATCACCAGTGCTCCTATCACAGGGTTAATGTCTTTTGTCTGGTTTAGTGATGGTATCTACTTCTTCCTCCCAGTTTCCTGAACAGAGAGAGCTATCATTTTAAGTGATATGTGAAATATCATACCCAGTTTTAAAAGAGCAGTTGCAAATGCTGTAATTACTTATTGCCTTGGGAAGATTTTTGCATTTAAACATGTAACAAAATAGATCTATTATCTCCGATATTAATTTGTATTTTAGAATCACAGGGCTTCTAACAGAGTGGAAACTTCAGTCTCTCAGTCACTAAATATTGGATTAATGTCCCTCTTGTTTGTGAAATGAGGCTGTAATCCATTTAATCACTCAGCTGAGATATGTTATTTACCTGAGCTGATGCCACCTGGCATTTCTCTGGAGGTGCCACTAGCGTAACAGCCTTATGCCAGGTCCTTGATAAGACTGTTTTCACTCAAAGAGGTGTATTAGCTCCTCCACTCCACTATCTCCTTCATTGCTTTAGCAACAGAAACAATGCAGCAACAGTGGTTGCTTCAATGATCTTCAGGAAAGTAGTCATTGTTGTTGTTATTAGTATTAGCATTCTTGTTAGTAGTATACTCCGGGGCTGATATGGAGCTTGCAGTTTCCTGAAGTAATGCTTTTTTAATAAGAAAAAGGCTCATCTTAAATTCTTGACAGCTGCAGCATGTCCTTCTGTTAAAGCACCTGATCACATGTACGTGTTGTTACTCCTAGCGCTACTTTTCCTTATGAGAACAATGACACTATTTCTTATTTATTCTCTTTATTCCAAATGTTTTAGGCAAAAGCCTTTTTTAGGGAGATTATACAATAATGTAAACATTGGTTCAGATCTAAAGTTAAAGAAATTATATCTCTAAGTGGTCTTTATGGCTAGACACCATTTCTCTTTCTGGCTAGCTCATAGGTAAAAGAACATGTAGGTTACTTAAGCAGTGCTATTTTTCCCGAGAAAAAGGGGGAACTTCTGCTGCTAGATTCCCATGTAAAAGATGCCATGTTGTACCTTATGGGCCATTCTTCACAACTCCAAAGCTTCATGCTAAAGCATTGGCTTGATACCTGCTATACCCAGGGAGTGAGTTCAGAAGGTATCTCTAATGACTTATGGCAAACCAGGGTTGTGGCAGGACCAAGGAATTGGCATTTTTAGAGACAGCATAACGAAAACCTGCATTTGGCTGAAGTGCGTAAAGTAAGTCTTGACTAATTATGTGATTTACATCTTCATTTCTGAAAGTCTTATCCCTCTTTGACATTGTGTTGTCATTGTCTTATAATCACTTATTAAAGTTCTGTTGCTTACCAGTCATTATCTGTCCTATGTTGATCTCTTGTAGTAATATGGTTATTGTCACTATCTTGTGTCTAAGACTTGTGTCCTTTAACAAAGGTAAAATAACATTAAGACATTTGGAATTGAAGAACTTAAAACAGTATGAAATGCTGTGATTTGTCACAGTATTCAATTTTGTAAAAGATGGGATTAAGAGACAGATAAGCTAATATGGTCAGAAGGAGCCAGACATATCAGAGGGATGTTTTGCCATTCAGTACAGTTTGATCAAATAAACAGTGAGAATGAAAGAGAGGAACTGAAAAAAAACCACCAACTAACCAAAAAAGATCTAATTGAACTCACCATTTTTGCTTTGGAAGTGTTATTTTTTTTCAGGTTGCTTCAGCTGCTTTGACAAGACCTACCAGTCTAGCTGGAACACAATTTACTGTAGTTCCTACTAGTTAGCAAATTTTAAATTGCCACAGAAAGGGGTTCCCCTCTGGGTTGAGAATGGGGTGCTACAAGCGCACAGAGCAAAGCTAGCCATGCCTGCAAGATCCCATATTGACGATTAGGATTGTGGGACACGAGGGCAGATAAATGCTCTGATATATTTTCCCCGTGGTTATGACTGTAAAGCTGTTGCTGAGGCAGTGCAAGGGAAAAAGCAAGGGAGGGCAAGGTCTGGCGAGAGGTCTTGTAATTCCTTCTAGCATTCTCTGGGTGCACTGGAAGATCACACAGTGAAGAAGATAAACAAACAGCACCACCTGACTTTATGAAAGGTTAAGCTAGTCATCTAACTTTTACCTATGCTTTTCCTACGTACAACCTTCTTCCTGTTTTGTAATCAACTCTACTACCAAGTGAGTTTATCCATTAAGCCTGTTGTAGGACATTTATTACGTGGTGGTTACTTCTAAAGAGAAATCCCTGATTCTTTGGAATTGATGCTTATTAACCTTGGCCTAATTGTGGTCTTGAGCTGTCACTCATTTATTATTTATCTTCAGACCCTTTAACCTGCTTCTCTATCCATTTTAACAAAACAAGGTTACCCTGGAGGATTTGCCTGGTCTAAAATACATGCAGCTCTCCAAGTTACAGCTGGCTCTGAGCGTTAATATCCAGCAACATCACCTATTTTAAGGAGAGGCTGGTTTGCTGCATTAAGTGGAAGCTTTGCTGAGCCTCTTGAGAGTAAGCAAGCACAAAGTTGGTTACACTGACTGCATTAACCCTCTTTGTCTTGCCTTCTACACTGTTCTTGTTGCTGATACAAGTCATGGTGCTGGTTTATGGGTGCTTTTTGATGTTTTTTTAAAGTATTTTTTTCATTCATTTGATTTTTTAAAAATCAGGTCAGTTTTCCAGTGTGGTGCACAGAGTGTGCCTGTTAGCAGCTGCATTAGATCAGCTAAGGGGTCAGCCTACCGTTGAGTAGGAACTGGAATGAATGGAGAAGAGGGGGGTGTCTTATACTGGCACGTCACCTACCTTTCAGTGATGCAGAGCTATGAACACTTGTGTTGATCACTGCTGGGTCACAGTTTACCACTGCTATTGTGGATTTACTTTATGAGCTGTATGAACTCAGTAAACTGGATTTCAAAGCTGGCACAGAGTATGTTCCATTCACATTGCCAACATTACACTATAGCTGTTTGTGGAAATGGAAAAACGACATTTGGAAATAAGCTCCTGAAAGGTTTGCATTTCAGATACTTCAGGAACTTTATAATTGCATTGTGCTGTTCTTAGTAGCATGGGAAGATGTACAACCAACAGACACATTTCTTGAAAACCTGTGTTTAGCTCTGTGTTTAGAGTTTTGCAGGAGCTGAGACTTTAATTTTATTGGAACACAGTGCAAAATGCTGTAATGTCCAGTGCTCCTCGTACTTAATTTATTCTTAAGGATTTTGTGCACAATTCTAAAAATAATATTTCATATGCATACATTTCACTGCTTATTTTTGGTGTCACGGTATATTATGAAACTGGGCATTTTAGTTCTTTGTATCTAAAACCTTGAACTGCTTCAACATCGTTTTTACCAGTGTTCTGTTAAAGTGCTAGCAAACGATGACTGCTAAACGAGTTTGTAATTGAAAAATAGCATCTAAATACCTTTCTTTTTTCCCTCAACCAGTTCAGCTTCTCAAATTTCCTTTGAACATGAGCTAAATCAAAAACAATATCCACTTTATGAACAGTTTAAGGGATAGGAAATAATGCATTTCTCCTTAATTTCAGAAAGGAGCGAATGAGCCTTCTTGAACCTGCATGTCCTGGCTGCAGAGCTGGCTGGCTCACCACAGAGTGAGTCAAAGGGTGAGTCAACATGTAAACAACAGAGATGGCTGGGCCTGATGTGGGGATTGAGGCAAATTCCTGAAAATTCAGCCACATCTGACAGAAACAAGAAACGCAGGGTGGAAGCAATCACTTTCACCTGCTTTCTCTAAATCAGTGGCATTTTTAAGAGTTTTCAGGGTTACCTGCTCTTTGCAGAAAGAAAACATCTCTGACACCAGACCAATAGGATCTTCATGGGGATTTGACAATCTGTTTTCCAGCTCAGGGCTGCCTGTAAGAAAGGCTGGATAAAATCCCCAAAAACCTCTTGTCTGGAAAATTGCTAAGCAAGTTTTCTTTCAGCCTGCTTTTCCTCAGTGAGGTGGAACCAAGCGTTTTTAAAAGAATAAAAGAAATCCTAATCCAATGTCCTTCCCCCAAAAAAGAGAAGTACAAGGGCCGGAGAGATATGAAGATGTGACGATCACTTAATGCGCGTGAACTAATGCCTATCTGCTGCCAAACACAGAAATTTTGTTCCTTAATTCCTGGTTGTGCTTTGCTTCCTCTGTGCTGCTACCAGTGTTTCCTGGATCCCCCACAAAGAGGCAACTTCAGCATGAGAAATGTTTTTTTCCACTCTTTTTGTGGATTTAGTGTTCTGCCTGTATCACCCATGATCATGGTGCCACGCAAATGTCAGTTATGGTGCAGGCAAGAGAGAATTTGTGCAAAAGTCTGTCTAGGAGCTGTAGGAATAGCAACCAGATGTTTGATAAAGTTATCTGTGTTATGAAATAACACAGTGGTTGTCATCCAGCAAGCAATGGTTTACTTATTCAAAGTGGAAAGCCCTTGGAGGAGACTGAGGAAAATTCTCTTCTTCCTGCAGTAGCCCAGGGCTAGTGCAAAGCTGGGGTGGAGGAAGAATAGGTCTTCACCATCCCAGCCAAGTGTCCTAATCACTGATCTATTTCTTAGTCTGGGGTGGAGATGTCTCTCCAAATTCCTGTGCTGGAGAGTCCTTACCTGGTGAGAATTTCCTGGAGGGGGGTACATTCTCAGGTAATGTCTCCATCTCCACAAATTAGCATGAGGTTTAAAAAACAAAACAAAACGAAAAATCCCGAACTCTTGTTAAAAATTCCTCACTAGTTCCCACTTGAGACCAGTGCTTTTTGTAACAGCATTTGGCAGCTGCTGAAAGGCTTCAGTAATGCCACCGACTACACAGCCAGGCACAAGGAGGGTGGCGGGCACTGTGCAGAAATAACCCTGTCTCAAAACACCTGGACTCCCCTCCTGTTCTGCACGTATAAACGGCACAGCAGCAAAACCGTGACTGGAAGGAGAGAACCTTGCACCGATCAATTAATCCTTGACCCATTTGCTTCTCTAGGTGGTTCTTCGGGGACTGACAAATAATGGATCCAATATTTGGATGCAATCAACACTGACAGTATGAGAGTTAATAAAACTCATTATCCTCTGGCTGTGTACTCCCTATGGCAAGGAAAAGGAAGTTAATTTAACGTTTTTTTAATTAACTAATATTCTAAGTAGCCATAAGCCTCTGCCTCCAGCTAATGTTTAAAAAACTGAAAACAAAACTGAGTGAAGCTGCTTGTGTAGCAAAAAGCCTCGAAGTTACGCTACTAGCCAAGCAACCAAAATGATGATGTTTCTTCATTTTCAAGAGTGTGCCTTTGGGAGGTTATTTCAATTTCACTTTTTCAGGTCTCTTCTGTAGTAAAGTAGTGGAATATTATTTATCCTAACAGAGAAACCATACAAAATGTCATTACCCGTTCGATTACTGGTTAAATGTAGGCATAAGCAGAGATTTGAGACTTCTGGTTTATGATCAGTAAGGAACAAAGTGGAACAAGCAAATGGGTCAGGAGTTACCCATTTGTGCAGGGAGGCTTGTGTATAACTGCAAAAGAAATCTCCTTCTGTTAGTCTGAAAGCAGAAGAAAGGCTTTTCAGCATCTGTAGCTGTAGTGGAAGGATGAGGGATCATATTGGTGGGATGTTCACTAGCCCTGAAGGGCAGATCCTTTCACTGAAGACAGGCACAATTCCACTGGTGTCTGGACTGTGCTAGGTACCCAGCACAAACAATCATCCGCACTGTAATCACTGAAAGCTGAGTGCCTGGGATGAGTGAATCGTGTATGTTCTTTTGGTAGATAGTCACTGTGGACATCGTCTTGTCCCACCTGGCTCGCATACCTTCTTGGGGTGGGAGGAATATCTCTGTGAAGGTGCCTATGCTGGCTCCGCTGGCTGTGGAGCGAGGCCGGGTGAGTGGGTCAGACCAGAAGCTTATCTCTTGGGTGCCTGAACCGAGGCAATTCCCACCCTTGTGGAGACAGGATTATTATGACTACTGATCAGCCTAGGGCTCTGATTAAGAAAGCTAAACCAGCATCTTGCTTTTGAATCTGTCGTAATGCAGTCTGTGGGCAAAGCTTCATTTTACGTAGATTCTATCCAGAAGAAGTCTCTTTGCATACACCCACCGCACTGTGCATTCAAACTGGTAGACGGCTATTCCCTTTGTGCATTATTTTGAACTTGTAGAAACACATGAATTGTACTGCATGAATTCTGCTGTCAAAGCAGTGTATCCAGCTGTGAAGTTCAGCATTGCCCCCTGTCCCCGGAGCCCAAAAAGCACTGGCTGGGGTGTCTGTCATGGCAGACTGCTTGTGGCTGTGTTCTCTCCCTACATCTCTTCACAGCATCTCCAAAATATCTATAGTTACACATATGTTGCTACAATGGTAATAATATAATAATTCAGATAATTGTTTTGGAGAACATATTAAGTCAGACCAAAACAAGACATCTTTATACCAACACAAAAACAGTGTATAAATACAAGCACATAAAATACATACAGAATTTGGGTAGCATTAGTGATTAAAAAGTGACCAGGACAGCATGGTTTAAGAAGTTACTGCCTCCTAAATGAAGGTTGTAACTTTTAAACAACCAAAATTCTGCACTGCAAAAATTTTGAAGCATGTAACTACTCTAGCCCTGTATTTCAGCTGAGAGTATGGTGATTTTGACCTGGCCTGCCATAATTTAAACTGTTCCAGGCAGATGGTTTGTATTTCTGGCCATACCCTGCCTCTACCTAGATAAGCATAAGTTTATAATTTCAAACAGCTCTTCTACCCAGGGCAGACTACTGGTAATTTCAGTGGGTGTCCTCGTGCCTTAACAAATTTGGGCCCAAAGACACTATCACAGAAATACACCCTGCCAAGGCTCCCACGGTGTGTGTAACTGCCCTGGTGACTCACTACATTTACTGGTTCCACTTTGAGCTAAGAGCTAAATCCTTTGGAAATGAAGAGTCAGCTTTACTTTACGGACTTCAGTATGCCTGAATAGATTTAAATCAAACTATTGCATCCACTGTAGTTTAAATATCTCTTCTGTGTGTTATTTACGGGCACAAATCCACAGCCGTTTAAAAATGAGCCTTCACAAACTTTGACTTTGCATTGAAAACAACACTCTGCAACCCATCCTGCTGTTGGATCATCTGTCTCCCTGCCTTCCCCGTGGCATTCCTGATCCATTCATTGAGAAACACCTCATGGACATCATGGAAGAGATTTATCCCTTGGCAAGTGCAGACTCTTTATTTACACTGTCTACAGACACGGCTGTGTATCACACGAAGCGTTTTAGTATTTCCATGACAGAGGAAGTCTCAGCAACAATACAGCCGCAGGACCAGTAAAAAATACTTTACTCTTACGTACATTAAACCGGTTGATATAATGCATTAGACTGAAACTGGCAATGAAGCTGAAATCCAGTTGAGGTCAGTTCTTTTTATATGTTGTTTCTGTTTAAGGGCTTTAAGACACTGCCAATCACCTCTAATTGCTCTAAACAGTCTGCATTAAGTGTGATTACGCTGTTGAATTCCCACTGTTGTTAGGGTCTTTATTTTAGCAAAAAGTCTAAGCACTTATCAGATCTTCCTAACAAAACACTTTAGCTGCAGCCCAATACCTTAACCCTGCTGTGCTATTGTCTAGTTTCAACTACATCCTGCGTCTAACTATGCCATCTTTGATGGATCTATGTAAATATGGACTGAAAAGCCCCAGCGAAACCTTTTGTTAAGCAAATATGGAAATTCAAATAAGGACACAACACAAATGATTTCATCATAAAGCTTGTGTACGGGCCAGCTTTACACAGTGTACTTCTTTGCATGCCTTAAAAAAAAGAGTTGTTATTAAAGATATATAAAAATCAGTGAGACAAATTTTGGGTCACACAGGCTTATGCAAGTCTGTTCTCTAGGATTTAGAAGATATGGTCGAACAATAACACAGAAATACAATTATAAATAATAAGAATGTATTTAAAATATAAAGAGGGGGTGTGTATACAGAGATCTTGTTTATTTAACTTTATTCTGATGAATAAAAAGATGCAAAATCCTCATAGGATTTTGTATCCGTAGATACTAATATACTGCACTTCAAAAGGTCTTCATTGATTTCTCCTAATACACTGTTCTCTGGTAAATGTATGTGTTACAATTCACATGCTGGGGAAAAGAAGACAGGCAAGCCTGAGCTTGCTAGCTTGGTTAAAATAAGCACAAATCAGACTCTAGAAGTGAAGTTCTGCAACAGGGGTCTAATTTGGGGATCAAGATTTCCTACCCTGGCTCACACAGTAACAGAAAAGCTGTTCTATTTTAAGTCCTATTCTGACAAATGCAAGAATACTTGCAGGAGAAATTAGACGTATAGTGTAAGTACTCTGCTTTCTTTGCTGGCAAAGCCAGTGTGGGAAGTTCCCTCCTTGTGTGATTTTGAAATTCCTCCTCATGGTGACTTTGCAGCATTGCCCCACAAAGTTGCATGAGCACAGCATAGTGGGCTCTACCCTGCAGCACGGAAAATGAATCGTGTGAAGGCAAGAGGAGTGAAAATATGAGAATCGGGAACTTCTTAAAACCTTTTTGTCCCCAGAGAAAATGGCAGTGTAACTGCGTTCACAGTTTCATATAAATTGTGCGGCTGGTTTTTCTACTTATTCCTTCTCAACTGTCATCTTCTGCCTTCAGGGGCAGAAGTTCCAATGTGGAAGAACCTGCAGAGTCTCTAGGAGGTCGCCATGGTTTGTCAAATCTTTTAGCTATAGATAACTGTGTTAGCTTAGATCACTCGTGTAACAAATGAATAGAGAACTTATGTTAGCCTAGACCACTGGTCTAACGAAGCAATGGTGAACTCAGTGTTGTCCTGGGTATTTGGTGGCTCCTGCTGGACTTCATGGATATCAACATCTGTGCTGGCTAGTTTAAAGGTAAAGGTCTATGCATGCTGCTGCCACAATTCTGATTGCAGCACAGACTTGTACTTAGAAAGGAAAGTGTATATGAGCTCATATTTTTTTATTTCACATTCTTAATGGGATGGGTTTTCTTCTTTAAAATCACTTGTCTCAGATTGTGTCTCTCTTGTCTGTTTTATCTGCTGCTCGTCTCTAATTTAATTCTACTAACTTACAGTAGGATCTTCCTGCTTCCACCCAGACCAGGAGCACACTGGGTGTTCACCAGGAAGCCACAAGCTCCCTCCATGTTCTTAGTAGGTTGATTCTGACTTGTCTCAAAGCTTTCCTTCCACCAAAAGCTTTAATGTTCATTTGCAAGCCTTTACCTCATTAGCAACAAATCACCTATCTATTTAATTTTTGAGAAAGTGTGCATGGACACATTACTGATGTGCTTGATGAAAAACAGAGATGGGTTTCATTTCACAATATAAATATTTCCTTGAAAGGTCTTCGGTCCTCTATGCCCATTGGAAAAAAATTTGGATTCCATTGAATAAGCACATAAAGAACAATGAAAAAGAGCCTGGTTTATTTTGGCATTTAAAAGGTACATTGCAAGTACTCTTATTATTGTCACGAGGAGTAGATACATTGTGTTATTTGGGTCTTAAACTCAGCAGTGAGTGGCTGCGATCTATTTTAGAAGCACTATCAGTTAAGATACTCTGTAGCTTCTCACAGTGAGTAGATTAGCACCTTATAAATCAGTTCAGGAACCAGAGTCAGCCTAAAAGGGCTGGGAAAACATAACATTTGAGTGTTCCTCATCCCAGAGACCTTTCAATGCAAATGGATGAGATAAGTGCACAAGGAGGAAAAGGAAATCATGAGACAGCACAGTGAGCTGTGGGATGGCAACAAATGTTAGTTACAGTAGCTTACGGGAGCAAAACAGAGGGAAAGAAAATGAGGGAGTGAAAAAAGAGGATTAGAATAGACAGCCAATGAGCAGAAAGAGGTGAAAATATGCACACAGCTGTAAAGATGTCTCTGGATGTTCAGTAACTCCTGCTTTGACTGCTTTTGTGATTCCTTCTACTGCCCAAATCCTAGTTTTCCTCCAGATTATGCAACAGAAGTAAAGGAAAATGGCATCACATTTTCTAGTGCTTGTACAATGGGTGTAGGAGTCCATGGGTGCTTTTTTTTTTAACTCTCCTCCTACTGCTGTAGTCCTTCCTGTGACTTTTTATGTTTCCCCATTTGGGAAGTGTCTACCTGCTTGGCGTTTGGCCACTGCCCCTGTTCAGAAAGCCGTGCCTTCTCACCCAGACAGCACCTTGTGTAGTCTCTGTGATACCTTTTTTACTTGTTCTTATAATTATAGTTATAATTATAGTCATTACTACAATATAATATCATGTAATATAACATAATTTTGCATTATACATGAAGTCTTTGGTTTTTATTGCCCGGTGGTTGTTTAGATGCTCAGGGAATTCTTAGAAAGGAAACTGGACCATTTGATAGTTTTAAAAAGCTAAGACTCAGTCAGTCTTTCAGTTCTCTCAATGATTTACAGTGTTGAAACCAATTTCTAAAAGGACTGTCATAGGCGCTAACTTACTTTGTGTTGGATGCTGAGTTCCTTCATCACCTGGGCATTAGATCCTACATGAAATCCAGTGGTTACTGAGAATGCTTTCACAAAGAATCTGTCCCACATTATGCTCAGGCAGATGTTGGCTACAATAACCTGATTTGTCCTTCTGTAACTGATTACCTAAGTTCTCTTATGGCTGGAGTGAGAATCCAGGGGGACGCAGTGCTTTTGGTGTGCTCACGGTTTGAAGATGGATTGCACAGCTTCTAATTTGAGCATGCAGTCATATAACCAGTATTTCAAAAATATGAGACTTTCCTGTCCCTTGGGCAGTAAGTAATACTTTCACAGTAGAAAGTACTACCTAAGGCTCTATTCATGTGTAGTTTTCTGGGCATTTTGTACCAGTTCAAAGTCTTTGTACTATACTAAATATTTCCAAATACGTGGGACAAATGTTCTTTTGAGATTCTCCTTTCGTGTTGAAGTCACTCAAAGACAAACATGCAGAAGATACCCTTTTTAAATTCCTTTCTGTATTCGTAGAGATGTCTTTAAAAGCTGATTAGTTCTCTTGAGTTCCCTCATTCTCTTTACAAGATTGTAAGTCTATGGAATTTTCTTTTGGCAGATCAGACACCTCTCCGCACAGCTCGCTGACTTACTGTTCTCATTTCACAGTGAATCTAAAACCTACGTTAGTACCTGCACCTCATGAATGAGAAAAAACCATGATATGTGTTATGATGCTTCTTCCTTGGTTTGCCATGTTGTTTATTTGTGATTAGGCAGGAACTGAAATAGAAGTTGCATTCTCTAAGTGATTTGCTCAATGAAACGTGTGAATTCAGAGGCAGTCACTGGAGCGACTGTACCATAAGGAGGAGTAACTTGAGTAAACAATTATGATATTTTCTACTTGAACTGCAACAATAGGGACTAATTCTAGAAACAAAGTGTAGTTACTTGCTCTACAAGAAGAGAGCATACAGTCTTTCAAAACACACTCCAAAGTCCTCATGACTTAAAATTATATAATGGACTATAATCTGTCAGATTCTTAGGCTGTAGTTGTTGAATGTGGCCACTGAAGATTTAAAGTACCTGTTAACTATTACTTACAGGTATTTATATAAGAATTAACAACTCCCCTTCTTCCTCCCCTGTGCAACCTCATTAAAAACTATACTCCACATAAGTAACTACTAAAAAATTCAGAACTTCAAGACCCACTGCAAATTACACCAACTCAGGCGCAAAGATTGTCCACAGAAGCAATACTGTGGAATGTAAATGGTCAACTCATTAACTTTAGAAAGTCTGATTATTAGCCAGACATCTAGTGCTAGGATTGCAGACCTTTTTGAACCCCTAGGCCCAGTTTTCCTTCTATTTCCCCAAAAGCCAGGAAGTCTTACAGACTCCAAACACGAACATCCATCTAGTCAATCAAGAAGGATTTTATTTTCCCATCCAAGTCTGTCTGGAAGGGGTGTGTGCAGCTCCACATGTTTCCAAGACCTCACAGGACTGGGTCTCAGTTTGCAATGGCAAAGAACCCCAAGGAGGATGCCTGTTCTCTTTTCCTTGACACGTGGTGAAACATAATGTCTCAGTACACTCAAGAGAGTTTACGCGGACCAGTTTGCATACTGCCCAATGTTCAGAATACTACCAATAATTATAAGAAATTTGACTTGCTGTGACCTTATGTAACATAAAGCAAGAAGGCTGCTTGTGCCACCAGACCATGAATGGCAAAGATTCCTTGAGCAGCACTTTCAACTGGATGATTAACAATGCCCTTTAGTAGAGCTTAAACTGGCTTACAAAACTCATTTTGAGTTGATTCGTGTATTATAGCTAGACTTTTATTTAAAAACAAATATCTTGCTACTTATCATATGAAAACTTTCTCTGAGTTTCATGGGAGCTAGGGGCTAGACCTATGGGGAGTTTTATTCTGTCTTATTAAACCTAATAGTTCATGCCTTCCTTGTCCTTTCAGAATTTTCAACCAAGGCATTGGAGGCCATGCCATTTTAACAAAAAACCTATTTCTTCTGCTTAAATATCAGCAGAAAGATTAACATTCATCAAGAACAGTGGATATCAAAGGCGGTCTCACTTGTTGATTGTTAAAACTGTAAAAAATATGCAACCTTCTGGCTGAAAATACACTGTGTTCATGTTGTAGTCATGATGAAAATGCTAAATGACCCTTCAGACTTTGCTGAGAAACATTATTCAATTAATGGGCCATAAAATGATTTAGATAAAAGAGAAGCCTGAAATATCTTTAGAAATTCAACAGAGGAAAGGTAATACTATCTAATTTCTCAAACTTGAGGGTTATAAAAGCTTTAGGAAGTGTGAAACATCACTTGCACAGGATTCTGAAAAACACTTTAGGAAACCAGAAACTGCAAACTGGAGAAGTACAATATCCCATATGCAGTAAAACACACATTAATGCATGAACGCACGCTGTCATTTTCCAGGAGCAATGCACTTAATACACTTTCCAGCTGGGATGACTGAAGAATGAGAAGGTCAAGTGATCTGACCACAGACATTGGTCAATGGCTCGGTTTGATTGGAATTAGCACTTTCCTGGCTCCCACAAACCACTACACCAGGACCTCTCATCAATGTATTTTTTTCAATCTGTGAAATAATTTATTAGCTGTCATGGCTATTATGCCACCATGAAACAGCAATGTTACATCTTTATTGATACATGTGCAGAAAATGTTAAAAAAAGAGGAAAACCAAGGACTTGACTTTCACTGGTTTTGGCCAATTTGCTTTGAAGATCTCATCCTGTAATTGCTAAAGGTGCAATATTATCTCAGCTTTGCAAAAAACGACCGGAATTTTAATTATTCTCTTGCATATGTTTTTTTTTTTTTTTTTGTCCTGAATATTTTATAGCATAATAGTCTGTCTATCACCAGTTAAGCAATTTCCTTTCATCTACACCCCGATTTGGAGATTCTGACCATAGCTTCACTGTCTGAGGTGCAAAGAAATTCTCATTTAATTTTTGGCAGGTCCCTCAAGCGGACACTGCACAACCTTAAGGAGCGATCACAATGTACAGAAGAGCGAGTCACAGGAGCTCCCTATTGCCGTATATTTCATGGCAATAAACTGCAGACAAGGCCCTATGCAGTCCAGTGAGCTGTGGTCAGGCTACTGGGTTTTTATGATGTTTGCTTTGGCTGACTCAAAATAATTGAACCACTTGAGGAAAACTAATGATTTTTCAGATCTAAATGTATGGATAGAAAAACGTAGGTGTCTCCAACCAGAAGAACAGCAATTAGCAGTACTAAGGGTCATTTGCACTGTATACAAAATGTTATCTTTGTCTTTCAAAGACACTGAGTCACACATGGTTGTGTTAATGTGGCTGGCTAGCTCATGGTACATACAAAGACACAAACCAAAAGATGGAGCTGAGGTATTTTAGGCAAACTTAACTTTCACAATTCCAGTAAATTTAATAGAGGTTCACTGCACTAGGAGATAAAACCCAGTAGAGTAGATTTCAGGTGCTGGATGTCAGCATAAGGAAAGCAAAATGCAAGAAACAGGAAGTTCAGACGTCACTAGAAGTGAAAGGACTGACAGGTGGACAGACACTGCCATCATATTCTGCCTCCTGCCATCATATTATGCCTCCTGCTCCAAAGAAAAAGGAAGTAAAAAAATACATGGAAGAACAACTTACTAGCCTTGCCTAGTGATCACGGTTTTATTTCTGAGTCTTCAACTCTGACTTTTCATGGCGTCATCACCAACAGACTGAACATTTTTATTTGGCTGTGTAAGAACAGCACAAATCCAGGAAACCACAACTCTTGGTACATGGTAAATGAGGAAAAGTGTATGAGCTGTGTAGGCTTGTCTGCCACAATGACCAGCAGACTGCTCGTCCTTCAGTAGCTATCTCCAGCACTTGACAGCGCTGTGCTGCTGCTGACAGCACCACTTCCAGATGAGGTGTCATCTCGGGCTTCCTACTCCAGACACATCATCATGAGAATGCCGTCAAGGTCCTGTTGAGAACTTTCATCCCCCCCTTACATGTAGGTGGTAAGACCAGGCTTTGTTGAGATCACTTGGAGTTTTCTGATAGTGCAAACCTTGACAGGGATAGGCCATGGTTTCTATTAGTGTGGTTTATAACCAGCCCACACTGCCCGGGTACTTTTATATGCAGGTGTAAATGCATAATTACAGCAGCATCACTATTGCCCATGAAGGCATTCCTGTGAGTACTGGAGGGAAAACAGGACAACTGATAACGATGTGACCAGACTTCAACGACTGTTTCATTTTTGTAGCTTTATTCTGTGACAAGTACTGTGGTCAAGGAAGTGTTGACTGACACTTCTTTCCCAGGTTCTTTGCAGCAGCGTTATTGCCTCTGCTGAGACCTTGTGAGACCTCATGGATTAGCAGAGCTGGTCCTAGTTAGACCCTGTATGTTTTCTGAGATGCTGTGGCAACTGGTGACACACCAGGCAGCTCTCCTCCACGTAGGCCACTATCCCGCAATGACTCTTTTGGTCAGTCTGATGGGATGCAAGCGAGTATGTTCTTGGTTTTACGGTAGTTAAAAAATCAAGAAGAAATTCACAAAAGCATCTAGGTCAAACTATATGTGTTTGGACCAGCTAAAGTCCCTCTTAATTTATTAGGGATGGTAGTATTTTTTTGTTTGAATTGAACCAATGTGCAGTTGGTGCGTGCTGTGCTCTCCAGAAGTGAATTGCTGTGGTGTGTTAGCTGAGTGTTCTTTTTCCTTGGCTATATTAGCCAGTAGGGCTGATGTACTTCATTATTTAATGTTCACAAAGCTCTTCTTGGCTCTTTGAAGCGCACAAGTTGCTAATTACTCAAGCCATGGCAGTTATGGTGTACAGTGTTTTTGCAGGAGTAGGCTACTCGGTCTCTTGCTATTCAAGACAATTAAACGTCATATGAAACATTTCTTAGAAGAATCTACCCATGGTATTTTGCTTATAATTAGTCACTAAGCAACATTTCTGTAGGAAACGTCAAAGTGTGTAAGATATGACTTTTTGATACTGAAAAAAAATATACTGAAACCTGCAAATTGTTTGGAGGATGTTGTCTGTCTGCAGTGCTCTGGGATGATCTTCTTGATAAAGATCATCTGTGGTAGGTGAATGTCAGACTGAAACCCTGGCATAGTCTGCCAGGAAACTTGCCCCAGATTTGGCAAAAGTTCTCTGAATATGAGGTACTTCCAAAGAAACACTTGGGTGCAAGGTGTCTGTGCTCATCCGTGCAATTCGGCTGCCTTTCTGACCCCAGGCTCCACTGTGGGAACCTCCTCTTGGCCCTCATCTCACGGGAAAAGCACTGAGAACAGGAGTAGAAATTACTTTACTCTCTTGCCTTGTTCGATGAATGGCAATTTTCTAAGCTACTGAAAATTCTCATAAAACGGTGTGTTGATACCACCCGGAGCATTTGAGAAAAACCTTTAAGAGGATCCCCCAGGGTGGCTTTGTGGCTCAGACCCTGTTCCTCAAGGTGGGTGACAGAGATACTTCCCACAAAACTTTGAAACAGGGAGGCAGAAGAAGGGGCAGGGAGAAGCATGGAACGATAAAGTCCCCCTATGTCCACGGGTTTAAAGTCCACAGGGAAAGTGGAGAAGCAGAGAGTGGCACTGCTGAAAGTGCTTAAACTGGATGCAGAAGGGAGCGTAGAGGCAGATGCACCCAGAGCGAGCACAAGTCTGCGCCTGGAAGACCAGCAGGACACACTGCTTGGAAACGGAGGGCAGAAAGAGGTAGAGGCAGAAAGCAGAGGTGAGGAGGATGGAGAGGATGCTGTGCTGGCTGCATGCAGACGGCCACCGTCTCACACACATGCAGGTCTGCAATGCCAGCGCAGTGGTGTGACAGCTGAACTCCTCTACACCGCTGTTCTCCCTTCTCTGAACTTTCAAAAACCTCAAATAAATTTATTTCCTTGTTTCTGCCTTTCTTCATGAATATGTGCACGTATGCTTTAAACCAGCCCCTGCTCTCTGGGGAGCAATCACTGTGCTTCAGACCTTCAGGTGGAAGCTTCAGCAGGCGTGCGGCTGGGGGACCGAGAGGACTTCTGGTGAGCAGGGGTCCAACAGGAGACACTCACGAACTGTGTGAAGAGGCGAAATGCAATACAGTCACAAAAGGAAGCAGAAACGCCATGTTATATTGGTATAAAACGCTACAC
>Ga0065711_1028162_pt1 | contig 43215 bp, 20 predicted proteins | sample Hoacrofraction12_FD_59098 | JGI IMG/M metagenome (GOLD analysis project Ga0065711, IMG submission 59098) | Hoatzin crop microbial communities from Cojedes, Venezuela - Epithelial fraction 12 v2 (version 2) | ecosystem: Host-associated > Birds > Digestive system > Esophagus > Crop | place... | reverse complement strand
CCCCCCCCATGTGGAGCACCACAACTGTAGCAGAGGTCGACAGAGCCCAGGCCGAAGATGAGTTACGACTCCCAATATGCAGCACTAATTCCAATAGCTGCTCTTTCCACCAGAAAGTCACACAATTAAATTTTCTATTAAAAATAAACAATGAGATCCCACTCTTACTTTCTTATTTCTTTTTATACTTCTTTTAAACCAAACTTAAACCTTGCCATGACAAATTTAATCCTATATAATGCTATTTACACATTTCTGCTACACAGCTTTCCACCAATTAATACTTGTTTCCCCCACCACACCACCTGATTCAGTACAGGCTGAGCTACTTGTATTTTCAGTCCTTTGGCACCTGTTAAGAAGGAAGACAAGCTCTACTGTCCACTGGCACTGCCCAGATGTGCTAGACATCCCCAGCCTTGTTCTACTTCTTCCCAAGTCATTCTTTCTGCAGGAAATCTTCATTCAGGTCCTTCCCCTGGAGCAACACCTGAAAGAAATACCACTTTCAGTAATAGCTCTATGTTTACTGAGAGGGAATTGCTAAATTCAGTTATCTCCTTTTGGCTTCTTGCATAATTACATACTTGATATTTTCTATTACACCCAGCTGGCAAACTGTTAATGCCAAAGAAGTTCCATATAAATTAATAGGATAAGCCAAGTCCTTGGGAAATTTAAAGATCCCATCTAAAATACAGCTTTTCTTCCGTGTTTTTTCATTTTACTTTGAGCATTACCCTTCACAGGTTTTAACAGACAAGGTTAATATAGGAACAAAACTGCTGACAAAATAGTCAGCTCCTCAGTCTAGCCCCAACCACAGGGCTCTGGACTTTGCTGCCACTGAGACCTTTCTTCCCTCCAATTACCAGTTTCCAGGGTATCTCATTTACCAAAAAGCTTCCTGGGTCCCTTCTGAGGAATGAGTGAAATAAGATGGCACTCAATCAGGATCTCAGATCTGAGCCACATGCTAACTGCCTGACTGCTTGTGGGCAAGTCAGAGCTTCACATCTTACCTCAGTTGCATTAGAGGAATACACACAAATATACAGGCAATAAATATGTATCAGCTGCTAGCTATTTCAGCTTTTGTTCTCCTCAGTGGTAGGTTGTCAGTGTTCATTCTTTAATAAAGTCTAAGCAAGTTGACCCCAAGCAACAAGAACACTGCAGAGACCATCCACATCAAGAATCATTTGCTGAAGTTTCCCCACCCATGCTAAGGGCTTGTCTGAGTGGACATTTACTTCACTTGGACATTCTGAAATGGCTCTTGGTGTCAATCTAGGCTTGTAATAGTTCTAGGCTTATACCAAAACAGTTATTCCCTAACACCTGTCTTATTCGAAGTACAGACAAACTGTAGCAGTAGCTCAGCCAGAAGGAGCTGCAGAAGTGCTGGAGCACACAGGGTGCTGACAGCTGCTGGTGTTTGACATAGGTCAGAACCCTGCTTTGAGCCGGATTGCTTTAAATGTTAGTTGCTGCCTGGGGCACTGTTCACAGTAATGCTCCCACCTCTGAGGTGAGCTGCTGTTAGCAACAATGGAAAATTCAAGTTGAAAAAAATAAATATCATTAGACATAGCTAAAAAGCTGTTCAAAGAAATTACAGTAGCATTTTCACTTCCAGAGAAACACCATTACTTGGCAGTGATGTCTGTACAGATTAGTAAGTACTTAAATTCAGTAAGTATTTAAATTCAGTTATGTAACCTCTATTATTTCAAGGGCAAGAATAATTCCACATATAGTTTTTATCTACATATATCTTCAAAGCTATGTATTTACTTGATGCAAGAGGCATCTCTAACAGCTTCTTACTAGCTTGTCCATTTTGCCCCCTTCCTAGCTCGATGTGTCTCGTAAGCCCAGATGACTCCTCAGCAGGGCAGGCCTGCTAGCTTGAAGGCAGAAAAGATGTCCATGAAGTCCTGCCACTGAGCCTTCCCATCTCCCAGAGCTCTAGGCTCAAGTGGCAGCAACTTGTCTGGGGCCCTCGAACAGCTAGTGCCTGCCAACAGGCCAGGTTACCTTATGCAACATTTCAGAATTTGTTTTCTTAGGATGCAGGCACTGAGAATCTCATAAACTTCTCCATGTACAGGTGGGCTTGCCCTGCAGCTGAACTCCTCTTTGCCTTTTGATGCCAGGCTTAGTTTTCACCCTCACACTGAATTGCAGCTCTGCTCTCCCTCAGCGATTACTGCAGTACTTGCTCTCCCCCATGCCGAAGGCTGCAGTGAAAGGATACTTTGAGGTTTATCACAACAAATCTGTCTTGAAGAGGTGGAGTTTGAAAGTATTTAATTAAAGCCTTATCTTTTCAGCTGAGCGTTATTTAAAGAAACAACTCGGAGAATAGGAACAAAAGAAATTTGTGGTTCCACAGGAAAGAAAGGGCTGCAATGTTATGCCTGAAAGCTGGGAGTAGGAAAAAGGAATTTGAGGTCCATGAAGCAATTTGGAGATTTCATAAAAGCATGTCCCATGATGGACAATATCACACTGCAATTAGACACGCATTGTGACATTACAACCACTTATTACTATGATAGTTACCCAAGCCAGAGATGTTTAAAGACTGTGACAGTCAGTTCACAGGAGTTCAGAATACACAAGGCCAGAGTTTGTTTCCTGCTTTACTAGTAGTGATTTGTAATGAAGAAATTCAAGCGCATACTTATTTACTTATAAGCATGCATATATATTATTTTCCATATATATATATATATAGGTGCAACAAGAACTGCTCCCAGGAGTGGGGCTAACTGATGACGGGAAAGTCTCTCATGGATGATCCATAGTCAGCAAGGGACCCTTGGCGAGGGCCTGGTCTGTCCAGGAAACCTCAGAGAAGCTCGTCTTGGGTAGACAGTTATTTTTATGTCTTTAGGGTAGATATAGAAGTGGGTGCAGGACAACAGTTCCTGAAGTATTTGTTACTGGCTTCTGCTTTCATGGAAGGTCACTTATTATAGAATTGTTTGGGTTGGAAGGGACCTTAAAGACCACTGAGTTTCACCCCCTCTAATAGGGTAATAGCATTGGAGAAAGTCCACTATTAATAATTAATTATTATTTTCACACCCAAATTAGTGAAGGATTATTCTTTACCATCATTTTTACAATTTTTTGTCTAGGTCTATATTTTGGTTGACTCAAATGCCTCTTTTCCCTGTGGGAATATTTCATTTTCACTAATTAAACCATTAAGACACTTACCTATAGAAGAAATCCAACTTGCCCTGCTATTTTTAACATCTTTCACTATTCAGAAATATTGTACGAATTCCAGAACAAGACCTTCTAATAAATGCAGAATTTTGTTTTAACTTCTCACATTTCTGAAGACTGGTTAAACAAACTGAAGCCTCTGCACACTTATACAAGGCAGTAAAAAAAAATTCAATATTCCTCAATTTAGATACTAAATTCATGCCATAGACCTTGAGCATTTCTCATTTTTGCACTGTGCTGCAAAGTCTCCACTGCTTAACACAGATCAGTCCTACAAAGTTATCCTAGACATGTAAAGCTCAAGTTTCCACAGCTGAGTGGGGAGGTTTCCTAGCGTCAGATAAGGAATGTGTAGAAGTGCAAGGAGCCTATGGGTTGCTCAAGCTTAAAGCACCCCCTGAGGAAGGGCTCTGGCATCTCTTTTGCCCTTTAACTATAGAAGCAGCACTATAAATCCTCAAGTTATTTGTTAATGCCTGACCTGTTCTCAGCTGCTGACCTTATCTGGCAGTATAAATTTGACCCAAATAGGTCAAACTACGCTTGTGGCAGCTCTATACCATTTGATGACTTTGATATTCTTTGAGTGCCATATCACCTGATCTGACATGCACTTGCTGGAATAAGTCAAATCTAAACCAGAAGGATGAGCTGGAGAGACTTAGCTGCCGTGAACCAAGACTGCAGTCACAACTTACTCTGGTTGCAGGGGAAGCTGCCTCAGCCTGCCTTGAAGCGCCCACAGCTTCACTTCCCAAGTTGCAAGAGACTGCCATCCCTTCTGATGTGCTAAAGCCACAGGTATTTTTCTTCCTAGCTTGGTCTAATTGAAGTGACCCCATGTTAAACGCATTTATGCTAGCCCAGATCATTTTTGCTGAAGTGGGTTAGGGAAGCAGTAGTAGTATGGGTAGGTATCAAAGGAGAGTAAGAACAGAAAATTAAATGTAGAAGTGCAGTACTTCTGTTTAACTGAAACCTAATGTGTTCTTTAGAAAAGGGGCTGCTGAAACAGTAAGAAAAACAAGAAAAATTGCTGACATATTTTGCAGGGCCTAAGTTGCATTGCACAATGAAAGAGCAAAGCTTAATATGACTATTAATTTACATCTGTTTTGATTTTAGGATGGATAGATTACTTGCATCTTAGCTATAGAGTTCAAAGGAGAAAATAAAGTTACAGTTATAAAAGGTTACAGAAGAGGAAGTTGTGACACAGCAAATTATAGGGACAGGAAAACTCTACAGTTTTCTCGATCTCCCAGTCAACAGCATCCTCTTGTACTCAAAATACAATAGTTCTACCGGAGACAGTAAATCTTCAGCCCCAAAATGCAGGACAATACTACTAGAATGGAAAGAGCCATTTTAGAAAACTGACTGTGAATGAACTCAGAGTTGTATGGTATAGCCTGAAGGAGACCAAAAGAAACCATGGACCACCCAACATAATTATGGTGGTGTTACTACCACAAAACAGGCAGAAGAAAATAAAAACAAAGACAGGTATCAGTTAAGGTAAGAAGTCTCTTCCATCTATCAGACAGCCATAACAAAGATGGAAATCAGATCCAACACAGTAGATTCCTCTCCAACCAAATTCCTTAAATCAAGACAAGATCTTTTTGTGGTAGAAGTTGTAGGTTTTCTGGTAGAAGTTGTAGGTTTTCCAGAGGAATTGCTTAATAAGATTCAACAGACAACATTAGACAAAGTGTGACAAGATTATTGCAAGTCTCCCTTCTAAACAGCCACATCAAGGTTTGGGTTTTATTGTTTGGGGCAGGGGAGGCTTTAACTGCAGAGCCACAGACAATCTCCACTTGTATAAAACCCACTAAATGTCACAGCCCTGTGGACTTGCTTTATGTGATGCGTGAATATCAGATATACCTGACTCTCTTTCAGAGACAAGTACCTGTAACTGGTTTATCAACTGAACTAGCATTTACACTACTCTAAAGGAATTAGAGAAACAAAACCAAACCTACCTTCATTGCAGATTGGTGTTTAATACAGACCACTGAGGCAAGGCACACAAGACAATTTCAGTGTTGCACCATACTTTCAGAGAATCCACACAGAAAGTGTTTTTACTTATTCTAGCAAGTAGCTAGTACAGAGTACTAAGAGAGTCATCATACTCTCCAATGCAGCTTCCTTCCCTTCTTTCATCCATCATCTAGGCTTAAACATCCATTTTCACACTTAGTCCAGTGTTTCTCTCCATTTGCAATCACCACAGGAATTCACACAAACCAGGCACTTTTCCAGCAATAGAACAAACACCAAAATCAATACAAAACTGGTATTTCACTTTTATAGCAGTAGCCCAAGTCTATTGTGGTGCCAGAACTTCATCCTCTGCCAGGGAACAGCAGTAGGCTGGGTGGCAGCAAGGCAACAGCCACCCCCCCCCCAACCCACATATTACCTGAGCAAGAAGAAGCAGAGCAACCACAGCCAGCAGCCATATCTGTAGACACAAGGCAGGTCCAAGAGCAAGACAGCACAATGAACACCTAACCCACAAACACAGCACATAAACACCACAGCTCCAGCAAAGCCTGAGCCCCAGGCTGGGGTTTAAATGCAGCTCCAGGGCCAATGGGTGTGTGGGGCACGGGTGGAGGCCTCCCACGAGGCTCGGCAGGGTAATTAATGCCTGCTGACCTCCTCAGGCCCCTGACAAAGCCACGCATCAGTCCTCCTCTGGTTTCTGCGGGGAGGAAAGTGTGCGTATAGGTCTGAGGGGGGCTGATGCAGCACATTCACGCTTTAGTGCAGCTTCGGTCCAATTAACACTCCTGAGGTATCCCTATTTAAATATGCTCTTGGATGTTATTGGTGTGCTGAACCTCAAAAGTGAGGAAAAATAAGAAATTAATGCCACATTTGAAAGCTGAAAATATTTAGACATCCCTCTTCTTGTACTGACTGTGGTCTCTACACACCTGTCTCCCTGGTCTAGGTCACAATATACCACAGACACAGAAAATAATAAGCACAGGGAAAAAAAAAGTCATCCGAAGATAGGCAGCTAGCCCTGAGATGGAAGGGTGGGTTGCTAGCTGCCTGTCTATTATCAGATTCTCCAGACCTGCCAGAAGCTGTCCAGCTCTAAAGAGCATGTGTTGGTGCTTGTGCAGCATCCAATACACAACCGCTTGATGATAAAATGTCTGATGGGGTCTGAAAAAAAATCGGAGATTTATCTGTGACCTGTTTTACCTGTTTAGCCTTAACTTCCTTGGAAAAGGAATTACAGTGATGTACTGTGTTGACTTTTCTGGTTGAGACTTTATTGACCAAGTGCTCTTCTGGGCTGAAATACTGCTCCTCTGACAAGTTGGCTTGAAACATACCCTGTCTGCCTTGGTAACCTCAAAGGAATTTGCTGTAGCTTGTGGCTAATCTTTGTTCTCTGCTCTGAATAGCACTGGGAACACCAGCTGACCTTCGTTTTCTGCCTTAGAGACAGCTGCTGGTTAGCAGTGCTACATGGGATTTGCTGTAGTGTATTACATAGTATCTATGATAAAAATGTACAGACCCTAAAATAAGTATAACAAATAATTATGCAAGCAATAACAGATAAGATATAAATTATAATAAAATAGAGATAAATTATATAACTATATAATACTGTACAATGTATATTTATTCAGATATCTCTGATAATATGTAGATATATATGAATAACAATATACATCAATAACACTATTTTATATAATAATACATATTGTACTGCTAATCTCTAGAGATCTATTTTATATTTAGATCTATAGAGAGATAAAGATCTCTATAGTAGGAGAGATGGAGATCTATACATACAAAAATTGTAATAAATTCTGTTTGGAAACTTCTTCAGAGCAGTGGTTGGCAGCTTGAAGTGAGAATGCTACAGAAAATATCCTGTATACAAGAATTTCTACCTTTTTTCATGTACATGAGCCCTTTATTTTCTGCACCTAGGAAAGGAATTAGAATTTACTGCTTTTTATCTTCACTGAAACCATTTACACTACTGAGCTCATCCTGTAGTATTTGGACAATCTACTAAACTGTCCTTTTGTAAAACCTGTGTGCTGAGTAAGAAATTCAGGAATCTGTTGGGTGATGGCTTTTATAGATTCTAGCAGCTGACAGACCTTTAGTCCTTCAAACTCTGGTAAAGTCATTGTACTACCAAGCATCTGAAGAGGAATGATACATCACACTACTCTGGCAATTCTACCCTGGGCAATGGTAATCACATGTCTTGTGCTGTTTAGAACTATCTAGAAAGTCTTGCAAAGGTTGATAGGAAATTTTATGCTCTTACTGGCCTGTTTATTTTACCAAGTAAGGTGATTCAAGCTAGATTTGAACCCACCTCGTGCTTGCAAGGCATTATGTCTAATAATCTAGCTGGGGGCATAATATTAACTACATGACAACTTCGAGACAGTCATGAAACATCATAAAGGATGTTCAAAGACTTCATGTAAGGGCTGACACATCATTTCTGGCATATCAGAAACCTTCTGAAAGTGGCATGTATAAAGGCTTACAGCTATGGCTCCATCTTTGGAGGGAAGTGCAGTATGCGAACCTCTCTCCTCCAGTATTTTGCTTGCCAAGGAGGTAACAAGATTGCAGGAAACTTTTGCACTGACTAAGTCTTTTTGAGACTGTCAGGAGAGACCAGCAAGCGAGGCAAACTTCAGTATCTTGGGCACAGCAAGAAACGTCTTACGCTGCAAAGTCACTGACCTGATTTTGGGTTTTGATTGCTTTGACAGCTTCCCTTTATCTGAGCAAGTGATGGCTTGGATTGCACTGAGGTGAAGGCTGCTTACTAATTGCCTGCTCACGACGCTATCTGAGCAACCTGCGCTGTCTTTGTGTCAGCAGCGAAAGCATCAGCCGGAATAGCAGCTTCTTGGCTCTGTCTTTGAAGGGAGTTATTTACAGGTGACAGAATCTCGAAATGCTGTTTTTCCGACTTAGTAGGCAGGTGAGGATTCGTGGAAGATTTTTCCTAATAAAAGAAGCACAATACAAGGAAGGATGTAGGACAGGTTTGCACAGACAGTAAGTTCCTGTTTATTATTAAATATTTTTATAGCTGTAGCTCAGAGAAACCTCAGTCAAGAGAATGAAACTCTCCTCTTAGACGTGCAGGTGTGCTCCTAGAATTAATGATCTGAATTAGAGACGTCAAGTGATTGAATGGCTCGTAGGCTGGATATTGTGTACTCGGGATGTTTGATTAGCCCACATTACATATTCAGAATTTCATTTAAAATAAAACTGTTCGGTCACTGAGAAGATAATCTTTTATATACACACTTATTGCAAAGTGGCACCGTGTTCTCTTCCCAAAGCTGCAAACTGGACCAAATAGGGACTGAAAACTGTGTATCTCTTATCCCTTATTTAGATAATTGTGTTATAGCTCTATATATCTATATCCGTCTACCTACGAGTGTAACTCTTCAATATAGATCAGAAAAAAATCCATCAGAATTACTTAATGGTTTCAAAGTTCAGATCTCATATCTTAGGATACTTGAGAATTCAAGCTGCATATGCAAGTCTGATTTAGCACTGATGCATATGCATTATCATGCAGATGTGTACAGTTACCTGATCTTGTGGGTTTTTCTCAGAACATTTGCCTCATCTGACCCTAAAAGGAACTTGTTTTTCTATCAGATGATGCTGAGTAGCATCATGCTTAAGTAAAAGTACTGTTAAAAAATGTTCTTAGTGTGGGTAAAGTAGGTCTATTCTTGCTTCTCCCTGATTTTGAGTGCAATCAGAGAACACAGCAATTTGCTACTGCAAATTGCATCATCCCTAAGCAATATCAGGTAAAACAACCATTACCCTCTGGTTTAAATACCTGGTCTGAGAGAGAAATTCAGAAGAGATCCCTAACAAGAACCAATTAACTAAGTACCTCTGATGAGCTTCAGTAACATCCTAAGAGTTATAAAGGCCTACTATCCCATAGGAAAGGAGAAGAAACAGGAAGAAACGTTTGGCCAAGCATAAATCTCGTTTTAAATGAGATTATAAACATGCTGATTAGCTGATCTGATTTTACTTCTGCATATAATACCATATGCTGTTCCTTGCTTACAAAATCGTAACTGCTATTAATGTCAGCAATAGCAGCAGTTGTTTTATTTCTAAAGCAACAAAAGCCATTTTCTCTACCATGGTTGCAAGTGAACTCCACAGGATAATATGATCATAACTAAAATAACAAAAGATCTTCCAACAATTTAACTCAAGCAACTCGCCCTTGCCAGAAAAGAGAGAAAGGTAATAAGTGTAGGGTCTAAACATTTCAGGGGTAGGTAAACTGTTCCACAATTTACTCAGTCAGGTCTGCACATCTGCATGGAAAACACAGCTTCTCACGCATGCTCTGTGCGAACTGGGAGGGGAGGCCAGAGAGGAGAAGTTTTAAAATTGCCACATGAAGCTGACACTTGAATGCATCTCTTCAGCTCTGTTGTTGTGGCCTCTGGTAAATTAAAATCAGGTATGATGCTTAAGGAAAATCAACATTGCATTCATTCATTTACCTTTTTTCATGTTTCATCCTCACACTGTAGTGCTTTTTTTTTTTTTTTTACTTTTAAAATGTTTACAAATATCAATATTTTGTCAACATAATTTATACTTTTTCAGATTAGACTTTTACCTATTACACTTTTCTCCTGCTTTTCCGTGCTTTTATCTTACTTATTCCACAAATGTTTTCTGTCCTCCTTATCTGTTTGCCTCTCATACCTTGCTTCCTTTTCTAAGTGAAAAGACTCAGTACGTCTTAGCTTGATGATTGTCTCTAATTTCCTCCCTTCATTTTCTTTGCTTTCAGCTAGCAATTGTTGGATGAGTGAGAACCTGCCTGTAGAATTATGTGATTTAATTAACCAAGAAGGATACAAAATTCCCAGTGTGATTGGAAAAGACAGGAAAAGTAAAAAAAGATAAGTCCTGTATGAAGCAGTACAGCACTAGTGAGACATTGTTATCACAACTGGTGTCATGCCCTCTCGTGGTCATACTGCTACGAAAGCGATTCCTTATTTTAATCTAGGACAGGCTACTGTTCAGCTAGTGCTTACGCATTTTCGTTTGGTGCGACTGGTTTTAAACCACGTGTCAGAGCCCTAAAGCGTGAGTTTGCTGGGCAGAACTGTGCTACAAGGAGAGAAACATCAGCTAGGAAAGAGGGAAATCACGCGTTGAACTGTCACCACTGTTTTCATGTACAGTTTTTGTGGCGGTATCCTGGAAATACAGATCAACGTTCCCTATTCAGAAGCAAAAAGGACTTCATCAGATGGTTTGCATATATGGTGTACTTTCTGCAGTCTCACGATGTTACACATTGAATCCTAGAGCTAAATAAGCAGACTTGGAAGACCAAAGACATAATGACAAGAGTTAATTACTTTCCAAATGTCAGATGCCATTTCTGATCTGCAGTTGAATATATATCAAAAATACAGATTCAGTTTGCAGGTAAATATTGTTGATTAGTTTCACAAATGATTCTTATTGAAAAGAACAAGGTACATTTGTTTTCTAGGATAAAATACTCTGATTTAATTAGGAAATGCCATTATGTTCTTCTTTGGGTTTGAATGGACAGTACACTAATTTTAGAGACTGAATCCAAAATTATCCATAGGAGATGAATCAGCCATCTTCATTTATATTCAATTTGAGCTAGGCATCACATCTTTGAGTCATTGTAATTTCTGCCAGAACTGAAGCCCCTGATTGCTCTTGCCACAAGTGCGCTGAATGATGCAGGAAGCAGCATTACATCTGCTGTTACAGCACTAGTTAAAATGTATTTTATTCCCCTAAAAACATCCTAACACCATTTTCATTCTCTATACTTACTTTCTTTACCTAGTCTCTATGTCAACAGATACAGAAGAAAGTTTTATTTGCAACTTAAAATCTCTGAAAGCGGTGACCATGGCGTACGCAATTTTACAGCACATCTTTAGTGCCCATTATTCAGGAACTTGGCCTTTGTGGCAGGCGCAGTCATACGGCATTGATCAAGATAGTTGCATTGGTTGATATTTACACTAGAACGTGTGCTAAAGGTTATTAAATAACAAATACCTAGATGCTCACAAAACACAAAGTCAGAAACTCTATAACTTCATTTTTGTCCCTCCCTCAGGGATTCTTCCAGGAGATCTGTGGATTTTTTGTAAAGGGTGCCCCAGTTTGGGCACAAGAACAGTAGTCCCACTGAAATCTTCATCTTACTATTAGAGTGATATCGGAGCAAGGCTTCCACTCAGTGTAAAACCCACAACAGCACAATGCCATTTTCTGCCTTTTATTAGCCCAGTTGTATTTGTATGTTTTATTATTCTTGCTTGAGGTTTTTAACCACTGTTTGTCTATCACATTTCTCTCGGGTTTTTTCCAGATCTTATCTCCAATCAGCAAAAAGGTCTTGATTTCTGATTCTGTCATCCAGCATGTGTTTTTTTCGCTGCTGGGCTTAAGCTGGTTCATTGCATCAATCCATGCACCATCTCCACATAAATTTACATGAAGTTATTCAAAATAGTTGCAGGCTGGAGAACTCCTAGCCACTGTTGGAGGTGACGACCTCGCTGTCCCAGTGAAGTAGGACTCCTTGAGTTAGAGTCTAACTGCAGCCTTTTTTGTTCTCTTAAAAACATGTTTTCTTCAGACTGGTTTACTCCTCCTAACTTATTGGTGTCCATATGCTCACCATATGTGCACCAGTGGTACCAGCTTGCTCTAACTGTAGCCTGGTGACACTGGAGCTTAGGGAGTTCTGTCTACACTTGCTGGGTCCCAATTGCCTTCCTTGCCAGCAGCGTGAAGGGCAGGGGAGAAGGGTCTAATGCATCTGTTCTTCTATTTCAATGCTCCTGGATAGTGCATCCAAAGCAATCCTATGGCTAGTTATACCAGCTGTGGAGCTTCTTTGTCTCTACAGGACAAGAGAGTAAAGCAACAATTTCAGGATAAGTTCAAGTCTGAAGTTAGAAAACTCATCAAAATGCAAACTGTCTGTTGAATCAAGACCCATGTTTTTCATACATTTGTCAGTAGAGCAGCCTGGTATCTGTAGCTGGATAACCACAATTACTGAATATTTCTGAAGAAAAATGTCCTTCTATAGTTTTGTTACTATGGATACTTTCTCAGATAAAATATAACAGCTTAGCCTTTCAAATCAACCAAAAAGATTTAAATAGATACACTTAAAATAAGACTGGATGATGGGTGCATAAAACTGATACAAAAAATCTGGGCTATAGTTCATATACCTTTGATTATGCACTTCTAAAGAAGAGAAGTGCTCATTGAAGTTAATGAATATTTTGGTTCCTTATCAACTTATGGATCAGTGCCTTGATATAAACACAGCTGGTGTGTGTTCAACCACCCCTCCTACCGCTCCACAAGTTATGTCATTTCATGAGGAGGTCTTGTGAGGATGTTTATCAAGTTAGTTTGACTTTGGCAGAAGTAGCTGACATAAGCACTTTACAATAGAAGCATACAGAAAATATGCCTAAATCTTTTGAAGTCCCCCCCCCAAACCAATTTGAATAAGCTGTAGATTACATATCTCATAAAGTATCATCATACTTACCAATTGTATGTGAAATTTGTGGGAGCTAGTTGATCTGTTGACAAAGAAGTAACTAAAATTTTTATTTACTTTCACATCACAGTACTTCTAGTTTATTTTATTATAGAATTCCGTTACTGCAGATTAACCTGTGATGTCTAGCTGAGATTTCCATGTGTAACTTACATGAGAACAGTGGTCCTGCCTAAGATGTTGCCATGCTGTACTATGACCTGCAGTGAACTGGATGTCTTATCCATAAATAGTTCACTGCTGCTTCAAGTGAAAAGGAATTATCACTCCTGTTTATGAAATTTCTCTCAAAAATCTGGAATTTGATTGATCTCAAGGTTAGGCAATATAAGAAGAAATATGAAAAATATCATAGAATCAAGGAATGGTTTGGGTTGGAAGGGACTTTAAAGATCATCACTGTTCCAGTGCCTTACCACCTTCATAGTAAAGGAGACTGTGAGAAACTCTGTGAGAAACAGTGAAGAGAGAAATAAAGTTCAGACTCTGTTCTCATCCCTCAAGAGTAATTGGAGGTGACCATCTCAGCATATATTCTGGATACTAATTTCTCTAGAGTTTAATCAAATCAGATCATCCCTTTTCTCTTGAAGAGTGCTGCACACCAAGCATGTGTTTCCATTATAATGTTATCCTGGTTGCCAGGAGCCAGGCTGCTTTTTAGTTTAATCAGTGGAATTTAATACAAGTTGGTACAGTAACTCCTGATTTTATTTACATTCCCAACCCTGAAACTGAAGCTCAGAGCTCCATTATGGATGAGAGTTTCCTCTATGCTGGATCAAAGACTGTAAATCATTCCTACTGACTTTAAAAATCACAATGCTGAGACAGAAATAGAGACCACTTAAAACAAGCAGTTCATTATGCAAAAAGATGGAAGCTGAACTACATTTTATATGGTAGGTTTCTTGTACATCCTGAATTTGTATGCTTATTATATCAATATCATATCATGGCTGAGACAAAACCTCTGTGATTATCTCATTTTGACAAAACATGCAACCTAAATATCCGTGTAACTGATAGGGACTGTCTATGGAAATTGACGGTCTATGGGCAGTCTTACCATGTACTCTTTGGTTTAGTTCCCTCTACTACAGCATTATAATTCATTACAATCTGCATAGATCAATCTACTTTTCATTGTACATTAAAAATGACAAAAGATGCGCTCCAAACATCTTAAAATCTCACATCATGTTAAGTGTGTTAACACATATGTATACATACATACACCTACAGACAGATCCCATAAGTGTGTTTATTCAAGATCTATACACAAATGTTTCTGCCTATCTTTTGTCAATGACAATCATCTATTGTATAGTGGAATATTGCTCTTCACAAGCAAAATAAAATGTAGAAAAGGAAAATTAGGATAACTTTTTTGGGAATACAAGTTTGATTGTTTAATTCCTGAGCATTTAGTGACATATCTTCGTGAGTTAAGCCTTTGACTGAAAAAGCTTTGCTGGGAGATGTTCTGGTTTTGGCTGGGATAGAGTTAATTTTCATTCTCGTAGCTGGTGTAGTGCTGCGGTTTGGATTTGGGACGAAAACAATGTTGATAACATAACTGATGTTTTTAGTGGTTGCTAGGCAGTCAAGGACTTTTCAGCTTCTCTCGCTGGCCTGGCGTGCCAGCTGCACGGGAAGCTGGGAGGGGACACCACCAGGACAGCTGACCCAACCCAGCCAAGGGCATATTCCATACCATATGACATCATGCTCAGTATATAAACTGGGAGAGTTGGCTAGCAGGCAGTGATTGCTGCTCGGGGACGAGCTGGGTATTGGTCATCGGGTAGCCAGCAATTGCATTATGCACTACTTGTTAAATAAATAAAATAATAATAGTAATTATTATTATTATTTCTTCCTTTGCTGTCCTGGTAAAGTGTCTTTTTCTCAGCCCATGAGTTTTACTTTTTTCCCATTCTCCTCCCCATCCCATGGGGGCAGGAGGGGGGAGAGAGCGAGCGGCTGCGTGGTGCTCAGTTGCTGGATGGGGTTAAATCACTCCAGGAGGTCAAAATACTGATTCGTACATGCTGGGTGAGTGGTGCCTGATACTGTGATCCTTGCTGTTGGGGTTTTTTTCCAGTACATACATTTGAGTCCAGTGGGCTGCCTCACTTATGATATAGTATTCGTAAGGATCCTAAAATAACTTCTGTCCCCCATTTGATATTTATTTTAGGAGCACACAAAACAAAGCACAAAGAAATACTGCCACTGGTAGTATCAGCAGAAGTTAGAAGTTTCCTGTCCGTAAGGGTTCATGGCATCTTGTATAAACCTGCTACCTGTCACCTTGATGCTTACTCACACAAGGCTTGTCTACTTAGTTGTCGTTAGTAAAGTTAAGGTGAAGGAACTAATGCATCAAAGGTGCTGAACATCAAATATAACCTCTCCGGGTGCTCTGACTCAGTGACTCAGGGGGAAAAAAAAAAGCTTAGGGATAAATGATATGTAAAGTGAAGGACTAAGGCCACTTTACTTCTGATAGGAGCACTAATTTTATTCTCTGTTTAATTCTGAGCCTTATATGCTGATCTTCCTGTACTTCATGTGTCTAGGTGAATTGACTCAACTCCCTCTTGTGACCCACAGCCCTTATAATACAAATAAAAACTTCAGTTGAAATCTGTGGCATTGCCTGAATGCAAAAACTGGCATTAGAAGAGAAAAGCTATTTTTGTTATGGCCAAGAGAGAGAGTATCAAATTATCTTTAATATTACCAGGGGCTTTTAGTGTTGGTGCTGATCATTGAGAGCTTTTACCTTTCAGGGAAGCGGAGTAAGGTTGTGCCGAGTGTGTTTGAAAATCCCACTGAAGCTGTGCCTGTTGAGAACGGTAAATGATTTGGACACGTGCTGCATCTCTGCTGCTGCATTACACTCTTCTCTGGAAATGCATGTCCAGTTACGTTGCCAAGTTCCTACGAATCTGGACCAGAAGTGATGTTTGTAAATACAGTTAATATGTCACAGTTCATAATTAAGTCTCCTCTAAGAAAATATTGCATGGCCTCAGTACGGTAAAAACACGTTGTAGCTGTTCTTTCTGTTTCCACTGCAACCTTCTGAGAAAACACCAGTGAATACTCGGAAAAGAAGAAACCCAAGTTGTGTCACGTGAGAGGTAAAATATGTGAAACGCTTAAATAAAGCAGTATTCGCTTAGAAACTTCTAAGCTTTTCTGTCTAATGCAGAAAACCAAAGGGATAGTTACAGCACGCGGATGAGAAGGTATATGGGGTGAAAAAGGAAACAGGCACAGCTGCCACCGTATTTTAATGTTTCCTTTCAGTCGTGCTTACAAAGTGAGAGCCCCTTGGTTCTCAGAGCCGAATGCCTGACGAACGGTCGCTCCTTTCCTTCAGCAGTCCAGAATTTTATTTCACTTCCTCGTTGAGGGAGACCCTTGTGCAGGTGGAAGCCGACGGGCTTGTGGAGTTTCCCCTCTGGCCACTAGATGCTAGCACAGGACAGACGCACCGCGCCGCACCGCACCGCACAGCACCGCGCTCCCACCCCGAGCAGAGCCTGCCAGCTGCCTCCGTGCAAAACCGCGGCTCCCCGGCACCTTGTGCTTCTTCTGAAAGACGCCGTTACATCCACAGCCATACCCGGCGCTCGAGGGAAGACTCAAAACGCGCAGGGCGGCTTGAGCAGCGCTATGGAGTTTTAGCTGCTCGGCTCAGTTATAAATTCAATTATTTTGGTGCAGGCATAGGCGTTTACTGTATTACGAAGTAACACACCTTATGAAATGAATAAAAACCCAACACTGCTAATTGCAAAACAATACTTTGAGGGTTTTAGAAGACCAGATTCAGCAACCAAAATGAAGACAACACTAGGGAAAAGAAGCTTAAAAAGATTTTTTCTGGAGTGAAGAGAGATGTGAAGCATTACATATATATGAGATGCATACCTTAGTCAAGTTCAATACATTTAGAAATTCTGCTTTTCAGAAAGTATTTGGTACTGGTGTTGGTATTTGTTTAACATTATTGGTATTTCTTTAACAGATGTGATTTCAGGTGGTTTTGAGATTAGATAATAAGTAAACAATAAAGAAAATATATTATTTCTAAGAGTAGGGCTTTTTTTTACACTAAAGACAAAAAACTGAGCTAGGCTAATACCAGAAAACTTACAAATTTAAGAACATGAAAGTCAGGAACTGCCAGAATCAAGGTGTGTATGTTATGTTGATTTTGTCCATGTGTGCATACATGATGACAGTCATTAAATTAATAACCACACTGTCTTTTTTCTAAAGACTGGAGACGTCATTTAGTGCACATGAAATGGTAGTCATTTATTAGTTACTTTTCTCTACTTCATCATCTATCTAACACTCTGCATTGTTTACTGCACAAACCATACAAGCTCTGCTTTCAATATAGAATTATCGTTTATCTTTTCATAGCATCCTCTGTGTTCATAGTATCGCATTTTCTACCTGCGGTTAATGAACTTTGAACTTCTCTGTATGGCACCTAGAAGGCCAGATGATCATATTCTTACCTTGTGGGTAAGAGGCTGAGCCACAATGGGTAAACCCAGCATTTCTCAGTGAAATTAATTAATCCCTGCATGAGAAACCAGTTCTACAAAATTCGGTGGCTCTTGAGGCTCCTGTAATGCATTTTACGTTCAAAGCCCAAACCAGCTGCGGTTACTGTAAGCGCTCAGTGCCTTTGCAGGATGCATCCCAGGTTTGGGAGCCAGCAGCAACATGAACGTTCGCCCTTGTGTGACGCCGAACAGACAGGGTGAAACCCATTTGTCTCCTTGGGCAGCCCCTTCTTGCCTTGCTCGACACCCCCTGGCCCAGCCTGCCTGTCCGGACCCCTCTGCAACCCAACCCACAGAGCAGACGACAGGCTCCCGGCACAGCGGCCACCCTCCGCACCCGATGCTGAGCGCCGGCTGCGAGCCAGGGGCAGCGCGAGGAGGGAAACCGAGCAGCTGCCCCGGTGGCAGCACCGAGGGTCACTGTTGCCTTGCCGGGAAGCCCCAGCCCTGGAAAAACCCGGCTCGGAGGGTAAAAGAGCTCCGCACCTAGGCCTGGCGCCCACCCCAGCAAACTGCCCTGCTCCGTCAGGACGGCCCTGCCCTGACACGCAGCAGTATTTCAGAGTGAGCGAGGAAGAAGTGACCCTGTGCTTCTGCTTTTTGTTGAGATTGCCTCTTGCTACCAGCTGTGAAACTGCCTCGGAGATTTATCCGCTGGGAGCGGCGAGACTGACTCATTCGGCATTCAGAGAGTGACTGCTCAGTGCGATTCGCCTGAATTAAGGTAGAGGAAACAAGCAGCATCGCATTTCCAGGCTCGGATTCATTCTTTTCTAAAAGAGAACCCAAACTTTCAATTTAATGAAACCGATTTATCTGCTTCATATCAAACTCCTTCCATCAATGCTGCAGACAACCTAAGGCACCAGATCTTGATCTCAGTTGCCATGAATGTGGAGTGAAAAAAACACCAGTGGCTTCAACAGATTTATATTAGATTGGTTCCATTTGTGCTGAACTACCACAAAACTCTTTTAGGCTTGGAACTGGCATCTTAGTTACATTACTATGAAGGTCCTGGTCACTGCACCGGAGATAAGATTACTGGAGGCTTTTCCTCTTAATGGCATTTCTGCCAGCGTATACTTCTGTCATGAATATTCTTTTAAGATAGCCCTCTAAAGGCAATTAAGAAAAACAAAAAAATAAGGAGAACAAAGAGACTGTCATTAGTAATCCAAGTAGGGTTTCGTTTCTGAGAAAGGATTAACAATGAAGACAAAGAGCAGAATGAGAAGGCAATTGATGTTGTCATTATCAGCAATTTCTTCAAAATAAGTTGGCGAGTCTTGTATTCACCGTGCAATATTCATTGTGGATTGGCATTTGAAAAGATTTGTAAGAACTAAAAAATAAGTCTTTAGAGCAGGGTGGCAGAAATATGGTCTGGATTGGGACCTTGGCTAAATTCTGTCAGGACTCTGCTGCAGCTCTAGCTGTGCTGTATGTCACTTGGTCTTGGGGAGATCCTGTATTTTTTTCACCGTTCTCCTGATCCCTCAGGGAGAAGTTAAGCACATGAAGGTTTTGGCAGACCAGCCAAAACCGGAGTGTATGCATTGCTTTCTGCTTTGCAGATCTATGTGGAAACTACGTAGCAGACTTCAGCAAAATTAAATGAGCAGCCTGGTTTAGAGAGAAGGAAACATTAATAATATTATGGTGAAATAAACTGAGCTGGGAATTTCCTTCTTTGCAATAGTGAAGAGCTTCACCATGTAACTAATGGTGAGTTTTAACAGAATATGTGGTAGGGATGGCTGAAGAACCTCAGCTAATTTATATCATAATAGGATTTGCTTGGTGGGGAGATCACTCTAGTGAGAGGAATGAAATGTCACGAAACATGGGGAATTTCAGAGCAAAAAATAGTAGCCAATGAACTAAGGTGCGACATTAACACTGGCAGTCTCCTTCAGCTCATATCATCAAGCAAATATCATCAAGAAGATGGGAAATGTCAGGGTGTTGCCTGTGCCCATCCTTCATGTTCTATGGTACCTCCCTGAAATGCTGCGCTGGTGGCTTCTCGGGTCTGCCTGTCCCAGGCTCTGTCAAGGAATGCATCGAAACCCCTTGATTTCACCCTGATGCAGAATGAGAAAACTGCACAAAGTCTCCTAGGATAAGAGATTTGTTCCAATAATGTCATCAACAAACCTGATGTATTTGTCTCTGCCCTTTAACATCTGCTAGCTTTGCTTCGCTAAGGCCACCGGGTTCACCAAACTGAGATGAGACCTTTCTATTGTTATTCACCCCTGCACGCTTGCTCCTTGCAGTGCCTCTCTTAGCGTTTCCCACCATTCTTCCTTGTCCTGCTTCTCTTTTCCCCTCTGCTCTCCCTGCTTTCTCTCCTGCTTTTGTCCGCTGCTCCCCACTGCGCCTGTGTTTTGCCTTCCGTCGTGTCCCTCCTGCCAGTGCGTGCACTGCTCCTCCTTCGGCCTCCCCTGCTCCTCCAGCTTCTTCTCGCTGGGCGCCCAGCCGCTTCCCCTGGCCTATCTGCCGCTCCGCCATGCACAGCTGCCGCTCTTCTCCCCACCTCCACCACTCCCGCTGCTGCTGCTGCTGCTGCTCCAAAAACAGTCTTGACCAGCTCTACTTCCAAACAATGAGGCTTTGACCTCTTTCCCCTGGGAGAAGATTTCACAGCCAAACACGTCTCGCTGGCAGGAGCTTTTCCTGATATTCAGCCTGTTTCCTTCTCCCATTGCTCCTACTTAAATCTCTTTATATTGAAGTAACCGCTCGCGCCCCAGGCTAGGTGTTTTACCCCTCCTTTTCTGCCTATTGCAAAGAAGGGGTGGATACAGACAGCGAGGCCAAAATGAGCAGGGACACCCTCATAACACGCAGCACTGCACATCCAATTAAGCAAGCTTCTGTCAAACCCAGAAGGAGCGGAAAAAACACACCTACCATAATGAAAAATAGGCCACATGCCTTACAAAAATTCACCAAAGGCCAAATCTTGATCAGTTTTTATCCATCTGAAGGAAAGATACTCGTACGGACAGCTGTGTCAACAGCCTGCGAGCCAGGGGCTGAGCGAAGCTGAGCTCCTGGAGAGGGGACAGTGATCTGAAACAGGTGAATAAGGCCCAAACTGAGTAAGTTTGGATGCAGAGGGAGAGGTTTGAACCCAGGAGGCAGCGGAGAAAAACATTAAGCTCACAGAGAATGCAAAAGCAGGAGAGACTGAGTTTAGGCAGGACAAGAGATGGGAGAAATGCAATGGACAGCGTGGAAGGGAGAGGGGCGGAGGGGGGGTCGGCGGCTGGAGGGGGCTGGGATGCATTAGGTGACCTGTGGTGGGACGACAGAGGCTGAGCGGGGCCAAAGGCAAGCACACCCCACACACACAGTCAGGTCAACAAACTGTGGACAAGACTAAAGCCAACTGTGAAAAGAGTCCTGTTTTAAGGGCAAAGACTGTCTTTTGACTAAGTAACAGGAAGTTGTTCATCAGAAGAGGGGATTAAGACTGATACTAAAGCTTCATTTACAATTTACAGTTTCTGAGGCAGCTAGCTGATGTCTGTATACGTCTCAATGGCTGGTGTGAAACTGAAGTGGTCATCTACCCGCAGGAGCATCTAGACTCCTCCTTGCTAGGCTCAGTACAGATGCCAAGGATAGAGACTGTAGTTTTACCAGGTAGAGTGAGCCAACTTAACTGCTGAAGAAAGGTGGAGACCTGCTGTTCCTTCCTATCCTGTCTCCCAGCTGCACCTTCCTGCCACTTACGCAGCTCTGGCACTTGTTTGCTGATCCAATGCACTAAACCACCACAAACACACCCATTTCTTTTCCGTGATCAATTTTCTGCTGGCTTAGTGAATCGGTTCATAGGAAGGGTCCAGAGCGCATCAGTTTTAAAGCAGGAGGCAGGACTTCACAGCTGGGCATGGGATAGTGGAGATGAAGGGAAAACGGGGCTTGATTTCTCCTCGGGAGAGGCAAGACTTTAACCTAGCTCATTGTACAAGGCACTACACCCTGAGTGAGCACCTTCCTCCTTTTCTCCGGTTTGTTAAAATGTGCTAACCAATATGTACCCATTAGCACATTGCAAGGGCTGCTCATTTTCCCAGTCTAGACAGGCCTTTCAAGCAGACAGGCCGATCTGCCTCCAGGCGTTTTGTCAGGACAGTCCTCAAAAGTACCTTTCAGAGGCTCAAAAGACAACTTCAGATGGCAATTTGGAATCTTATTCTCAGTGATTAAAATAGCTTATTTTGGCCAGTCCAAAAGCTAAATTATTAATACCAGCTGAATTAATAGCAGTGAAAACTGCTCATTAGAAATTATAATGGCACTGAACACCATAACAGATCCCCTATAGTGTAAATCAACCTGGCCCCATATATTTAATGAAGCTACAGCTGCTTACAGCAGCCAAGGACCTGCCCTAACATTTTCTTGCTTTTGTGTGTACCTAACATAACATCGCAACCTTCTCGCTCAATTTTTCTGCCATTCTTGTAATTTTTCCCTTAGAGGGCTTCTTTAGACATAGCAAAGACTGCTTGGTAATTTTTATGTCTAGCCTCCTATTTCCCTTGCTACTCCCCCATGCAGTAATTTGTGCAGGGAAAGGTAAATCAGAGCCACATGTTCCCTTTATAAGCCTGAGATAAAGGGCAGCAGCAATCTCGTTTGCTGTGAATTCACCGGGATTAGTCAGAACGCTGTTAACTGTGGAGAACTCACAGTATCAGCATGCTTTCTCCGTCTTGCCTGTGGCTTTGCTGGGGTGAGCTTAGTTTCTTCCATCAGTATAAGAGGCAGCTGAGGGTGATATAACACATCCTCGCGTCCCTCAGCAGAGGCTTCCCCCGCCACAAGCTGGCACAATTAGCTATGCCATACTCAGCCAACCAAACATGCTGTACCTGATGGAGTGTAGGCACTAGCGGAAGGTATGAAGAACATTTTAAAATTCTTAGTTACTGCCATAATGAGAAGAGCTGCTCAAAATCGGCTTCTCATTCGTCGACGGAAAAATAAGAAAGGGGGATAACACAGATTTTTTTTTGCAAGGAAACTATAATATTCATGCAAATTTGAAAATACAATGTTTGAAATGCCACCATTGTACTGTGTGTGTGTGTTTCTAATCTGTCTGTCTCCTGTATTGGAGAGGGAAATATGTATCTCATCACTTACATCCCACCATGGGAGATATGGTGTAATCAGTTTCTTTCACCAAGTCACAGCATTGTGAACTGTGATCTGTTCCAATGAAGCCAGGAGCACCGCTGCGGAATTACACTTAGACGAGTGCAGACTAAAACTCTTGGTCTTATTCTGGCTCTGACATCTGTTCCAGTTACACTAATCAGCATTTCCCTGAAGACTGACCATTAATCTACCTATTGACAGCTGAAGAGTGCAAAGCCAACTATTTGAACAGGTATTTAATTCTTTCTGCCAGATAGTTTTAGGAACTATTTGTTTCATCCCACATTCCCTTAGTTTTGCATCTCTGTTTGAGGTTACATATGCACAAAAACATACATATGTCCTGCTCTCACATCTACGCTGGATATACGTTAAATCCACAGACCATTTTAGCACTTCAGGTAATGCTCTTGCACTAGAGCTCCTGGCCAGTGCTTCTTTGTAACACATTTGCTTAGAACCAGTGTTTTGCAGAGTGTTTCAAAAACAGTTATCAACAACGTTTAATGAATGCTTGCTTGACATGCACTCAGCAGTTCTGGACTACTCAATCGTACCACCTGTAGCCACACGGCTTCAAAGTTGAGTCTTTTCTTCAGCCAAGCTGAGAGTGTTGGACGGACTTAGACATTGTTGACACCGGTACTGGAACACTTTTTCACAAATCAAGGCTGTTATTCACCTCAGGCCGAAAGACTCAGGGGATGTTTTCTCCCACTTCATTTTGGGCTCAGAGACGTGCAGCGCTTTCCCGGAGCTACCAGCACTGATTCTCACTGAATGATACCTGGCTGTCTTTGCTTTAAAGACAGAAGAACCTCTTCTAAGTCACACACTGGGACTGCCTAATACTTCTCTTGGACATTTCCATCACCTGGTCCAAATTTTGCCCAGAGCCATCACGCTATGCTGTAGGCCTTGTTTGATGGGAGATACTGCACCTGAGGTACAGAATAAAGCTCATCAACGTCACTGTCCCCCTTTTAACAGAAAACTAGCCATGACTGCAGTGTAAAACCCCAGCCAATATTTCCACTGGTTTGCTGGTGTGAATGAGGGTAGGAATTCATCAGCCTACAACGTGATGAACGCAGCTATGAATCGATGGGCACCAGCACCAGCGGCGTGGTGCTTACCCAATAAGCGGTGACCCAGCGCAGCCCAACACAAATGTGCGGTGGCTGCCTCTCCTCCTCCCAGGGCCAAACACTCTCAGGTTACTCCGTGCTGGCTGTGGGCAGGAGTGCGTCTCTGCACGGGAAGTTTCACAGCCTCTGATGATGTAATGTGTCTGTACCCTGAGGACAGGACTAGGTATTCCTGCTTTTCAGTCACAACCTCTGATCTTTTTAAAACTCACTTAGCTCTTCTTTACTCATTTGCTTTCCACCTTGCCGACTTAGTCCGGGCTTTGGTCAGGTGAGATGGCTCTGGGAAGCTTTCCCACTGTGTAGATAGATACTCCATTACTGTACATTTGTTTAATTAATTGCTCATTTTGTTCCTGAGCTGTTGTGCTGGCCCAGTGCACTTACGGTATGCATGAGTGCCTAAAAGGTGACGAGGCCCCTAGGGATGACTCTGTCCCTTTCATTTATTTATAGAAGTTGAGCACATGATCCCTTATTAATTGCAGGCACCTTTTGCTCAGCCTGACTGGAGATAACGTGGCCCAGGCTCCAGCGCCTCTCAGCTGGCACTGACGGCAAGCGAGGCAGTAAGGGCCACGCTGCAGAGAGCAGGACTGATCAGCCTAGATCAGGAAAGCAATTAAACTTTATGTGGCATTTGAACTGTGGACTTGGAGGTGCACAAAATAGCCTTTGGCCACTCTTAAGATCTTTTTTTTAAGTGCTGTGACTACTTAGCAGAGGTAATTGCAAGAACATAAATCAAGGGCTCTGTTATTCCTCGGGAGGCCGACATTTATCACAGCAGACCTTAAAATGAATGTGTGTCATAGAAATTATGAGAATTTACGTAGCAAATGACTTATTCTCAACAGGCCCTGTAGCAGAAGCTTCAGCAACAGCAGCTGAGACAAGCTGCCTCATCAGTATATGTGCTTATACTTAAGCACTGAACTATGGCAGAAGTTGACAAATGTTTCTTCTGGTGGGACTGCTGGCTTAAAGAGCCCAAACCGCCTGTTCTCACCCCTGAGCTGCTCTTTCAGGTGTGCCTTGGAGTGAACCAGGGCCACTCGCTCAGTCTGGGTCACCATCCAACCCCACAAACAGCTACACTGGCTAACCAAGGAGGGGATGGCACAGGGTGGGAAGGGGAGAGGGTGGGAGGGCTGCTTGAGCCAGCATTGCTTCTCGGACTAGGTCCCAGCAGACTTGTCAGACTAGGTCCCAGCAGTCTGAAGCTCTGGAATCTTTGCTCCTTTTCTGCCCACAGCCAGCTTTGAAGCTTGCCCAAGTGTGGAGCTGGAGATTTCCAGGTGCACTTCATTCACCTTCCCAGTCCCTGATGTGTGGGCAGAGAGTGGGTACAGTGGGGTATTATGGGGTGGGGATGTACTGCACCCAGGTAAAACAGTCAACAGAGGTTTTGCTAACGTGTGCTTGGAGGGCAGGGGATAAGAGGAGGTGACAAGCTGTTGTCCTCTATAGTAGATCTGTGGGCTGATGGAGTCCAGTGAGGCAAAAAACCTTCCTTGCCATGCTACCTCAGGTCCAGCACAGAGAATTTATTGTCCTGGATCCAGGCCCAAGGACTGCAGCTCTGGCTCTGCTGCTGTCTGAGTAGTCTGGGACCAACATTTTACCTGTAGTTCACTTTTCACCATCTGTTAAACGTCTTAAGACATTTGTGCTGAACATCAAACATGCTGAGTTCTGTATCAGCTGGGTTATAATTAATGAGTGGTTATGATGTGGCTGTTGGAAGACTTCCACAAAGTGGAGATTCTTTTATCCACAGCAGCTCTGCTCCTCCTATTCATCCTCTGACCGTTCCCTGTGGGTGCGCCTAGCTGAATCACACGGTACTGATCTGGATTTCCTTGTCCATAAGCACTGCTTTTTTCCAATACAAAAATGAGATGCCCAAGAAGGTTGTTGACTTCTTGTAATTTCTCTGAGGTGCTCAGATACTGAGCTGCTAAGCATACTCTTGATAGATGAGATTAGATAAAGGAGGAGTGAGATCAAATAGCAGTTTTCTGTTACTGCCTTCCAGACAGTTGAGATGGAGCTCAGATACTAATGTGATGGGCATCCTAGAAACACCTAAGAAAGATAGGTCGTTGTGAAGCAACTAAATAAACCATTCTCTCCCCCTACAACTGCAGCTATACAGATGCTTTCCCCCATACCATTAAACTCTTCTGCGTTCCCAAGAGGCGGCAGTCTGGGTATCTATAGATATAATATTTCTCGCTCTTTTCCTCTGCATGCAGTGACTGTTGGAAAACTGGGTTTAAAGAGCAGTATGTAGCAAAATGCAAATTTATACTTATGAAACTTTGAAAATTCGTTAGCAAAAATGCTATCCCTTTTTAAAATTAGCAAGAATGATTATTCTAATTCCCATGATGTTTGATTAGAGAGCTAGGAAGTTTGCAAATTATACTTCTGCTAACAGATTGAACTTGACAATGTTTTGTGAACTAAACCTATGTCTTGGAAAGGCTTTGATATATATTTTGTCTGAATGAATAGATTCCACAGACCACAAGTAGTCAGTAGCCTGTTAGCATGAAATAAGTTTGGAAGAGTGCTGCGCTATTGGGATTTAAATCTTTATCTCAGTGGTAACACTTGCCATCAAATTTTGATCAATAGCTAGAAAAGCATAACTAGCTTCCAGGAAAACTTTCACAGAAGCTGTCATGGGAATTATTTTTTGATGAAATGCTTGGAAGCATTTTTGGGAGAGATCGCAGAATCATATTATAGAATGGTTTGGGTTGGAAGGGACCTTAAAGGTCATCTAGTTCCAAACCCCCTGCCATGGACAGGGCCACCTTCCACTAGACCAGGTTGCTCAAAGGCCCATCCAACCTGGCCTTGAACACTCCCAGGGAGGGGGAAGCCACAGCTTCTCTGGGCAACCTGTGCCAGTGTCTCACCACTCTCATAGTAAAGAATTTCTTCCTCATATCCAGTCTAAATCTACCCTCTTTCAGTTTAAAGCCATTTCCCCTTGTGCTGTCATGACATGCCCTTGTAAAAAGTTCCTCTCCAGCTTTCTTGTAGGCCCCCTTCAGATACTGGAAGGCTGCTATAAGGTCTCCCCGGAGCCTTCTCTTCTCCAGGCTGAACAGCCCCAACTCTCTTAGCTGTTCCTCATAGGAGCGGTGTTCCATTCCTCGCATCATTTTTGTGGCCTCCTCTGGACCCACTCCAACAGGTCCCTGTCTTTCCCGTGCTGAGGGCTCCAGAGCTGGACGCAGGACTCCAGGTGGGGTCTCACCAGAGCAGAGCAGAGAGACAGAATCCCCTCTCTCGACCATCACATTGTAGGCTGATGAATTCCTACCCTCATTCACACCACGCTTCTTTTGATGCAGCCCAGGACACAGCTGGCCTTCTGGGCTGCGAGCGCAAATCTCTGGGTCATGTTGAGCTTCTCATCAACCAGCACTCAGGGCTACTCTCCATCCATTCTCTGCACATCCTGCATCTGTGCTTGGGATTGCCCTGACCCACATGCAGTACCTTGCACTTGGCCTTGCTGAACTTCATGAGGTTCACACAGGCCCACCTCTCAAGTCTGTCAAAGTCCGTCTGGATGGCATCCTGTCCCTCAGGCGCGTTGACCACACCACTCAGCTTGGTGTTGTCAGCAAACTTGCTGAGGGTGCACTCAATCCACTGTCCATGTCACCAACAAAGATGTTACACAGCACCTGTCCCAATGCCGACCCCTGAGGAACATCACTTGTCACTGGTCTCCACAATGTGCGAAAAGATGGAGAATCAAATCTTCCCACTTGAAGACATAGTGTTAGAGAATAATCCCAAGCACTTTCATCCAGAGACATTGCAGGTTATCCTTCTCCTCTGTTCTGTTCCCCTTGTATTCTGACAGACCATTTGTACTCACTCTAGTAAAATGTGTAGAGGATTTGGGACCATGGGAATCCATGTGAACACAGTTTCCATAGCCTTCCTGGGACTACTTTCCTCCTGGTCTTCTACCCCCGCTGGATCAGAGACTCTTCCCATGATAATAAATGTGAGAAGAGTTTTGTGCTTTGGTTTGGAGATCAGTACATTTCAACTACAGTCCCTGAAAGTTAGCAACCAGGGTTGTGCTCTGCGTGTGAGAGGCAAACTGCCCGTTGTTCAGCTCAGAATCTAAGCTGCTGAGCATGCCTGGAGAAGGACAGCATTTGCAGAAGAGGGTGCTTACAAAAGCTTCCACTGATTTCTTGAACAAGAAGGACAACTTGTACACCACAAACTTCTCTTGGAGTTACTTCTGGAGATGAGTCTCTCCACCTTGGAGATTAGCACACTATAGAGGCAATGACTGCAGTAGAGCAAAGAAACATCCCTCTACACTGAGCCAGCATGGTAGCAACATCATTAGTTACTTGAAGAACTTGTCGGCCAGTGTAGCCGTATGTCTCTAGACTGTGACACTGGTGAGGCTGTATTGCTCTCTTTACCGTTCAGATCTGCAGCGCCAAAGAATGAATGTATTTCTAATATCACATCAGCCAGCTCTGCTCAGGGGTGTTCAATGCTGAAGTGAGTAAAAGGAGATTTCTAGAGTCTCTCATCTCCTGTGGCATCACTGTTTCAGAAATCCTGGCATCCTTTCCTCAGGAGGAAGCTTCTGGCTGCCCCTGGCATCATTGAATGATCTCTTTGTGAGCTTGTGCTTAGGTCCTGAACCAGTGTCTGGATTTCAAATCCCATACACTTTGTGCTACAAGGGGTCCCCCTTCTGACCCTGGCATCTCCGTTCCACCTCGGGCCAAGACTACAGAGGTTTGGGCCAGCAAATTCTCCATTACCTTTCCAGTAAGAGTCACTTCTTCCGACAAGACGTGGTCTCCAGAAGTCCCCGGCGCGGCGGTGTGCATTCCAGATTCCACTTCAATTATTCACACGGGGCTGCAGCACGCTACCAGCCACTCAGACAGCCTCTCTCACTTTTCTTTTAAACAAGACATGCTCTCCTCTAACCACAGAGAAAGGTCTTGGGAGTAGACATGTATTTACTCTAAGTGGGGTTCTTGATCTTATGCTTTTGAAAAGGAAGTCTCCTGTAAGGTATCAGTGGCAACCTCAGAGAGAGTTTTGGTGAAGCACATGAAGAGACATTTGCACCATTTGAATTGATTCGGCAATTAAACAAGAGCAAATCTCCAGGTGTCTGTCCCTCAGGCTTTGGGGACCTCAGGGCCTGCACCTGAGCTTTGAGGCACTGATGCTTTGCAAGATTAAAACACAGCATTTTCTGTTCCAAAAACACAAGGACCCTGTACCCGTGAAGCTGCTTCTTGTGCTGAAGGATTCACTCTCCTTGACCCTGAGAATCCCAGCTGAACTCTTCAAAGCCTGGTTTTAGGGCTGCTGTTGGTTGTTTGTGATCTGTCAGAAGCGCTTTGCTCTGGTGCTCACATAGCTCAGAGAAGACCAAGGATTGGCGTCACTGTACTGGAACCCAGCAAGCAGCAGCCAGCTCTGTGCAGCACAGCTGGCAGGCCACATCTGGGGTTTCTAAATGTACACATGGTCAGACAGATAGTCTTTCTGGACTACTAGGAATTATGCGATAGACTAATTAGAGATGACATTTAGAAAGGGATTTTCCATTGCAGCCTGAGAAAGTCTCAGATTTCACCTACGAAAGGGGTGCTCTGACTGGCAGCCCGAGGGCCACGCTTTGCCCACAGAAAATTCCTTCGCTTTGCTGGAAATGGGGAACAGCTGCTAGGACTGCACACCAGGCCCAGCAGCTGAACGACCCCTGTGGTGCTCGTACATAATCAATTATCAAGAGTCAGGACCTGCCACTGTCGCGTCCACATGACCTGCGAGACAGGTTGTGGGGAGAGGGCTGCAGAGGGATTTAGCCAGAATCACCTGGAAAGGCTGCATTGTCCCGCTCACGGCTAGCATGCGTGGGCGAGCGTGCAGTTTGTTTTACTCTAGACTGCTAGGTCAGACAGGGTCAGCAAGACAGTAGATCATACAGCTTTTAACTGTGTTCAAATCCTACAGAGATTAGTAGGATAAAAAAGGGTGCCCTGGCATCAGCTATAGCAGTGCTTATAGCTTTGGCTGGCTTTTTTCTGTGAAGTAAGGTATCATTTGTACTGCCTAAGAGCAGGTACTATACATTAGCTGAAAAAATGTGCATTTTCATACACCAAGGCCAAGACACAGTAAGGGTTGATTTTGCCAGACATCTCCACAGCTGCTTTACAGACACTTGCTTTTGAGTTCGTCAGCCCCAATTAGATGACCAACGTCCCCGAGCAGCTGGTATCGGGAATGAGATTTACAGCAGTCAGGATGCTGAGCAGGGGAATTCTGAAGGAAATCAGGAAGGCTGGGGCATGTGCAGAGCCCCACTGTTCCCTAGGACTTTGGTATTTACCTGCGGCCTTGAGTTAGGTACCCGTATACAGTGGGGATTCATGGCCCCTGAGCTATTTACTAAAAGTAGTCATCCCTTTGGACACAAGTAACTGGCTCATCAGGCATGTGCTTATTGTTGTAACCAACCTAACTGTTAGAGCAAGGCACAAAGCACAGCAGCTGTAACCACTTTCATTCAAAAGCAAGGCTGGAAAAGGAGGCAGCCACATGCCTTGTGTGTTATGGCTAGTAGTTAGCTCCCACACCAAGGCAATGTCGAGAAACAGAGCAGCCACCTTGAATCCTGGTCCTGCACATCTGCTTCACAGCTCCTGCAAAGTCTGTATGCGAACCACGGTGTAGCAGGAGCCTGGCAGTGATGCAGAGTGTGTGAAAGCCATCAGGCCTTGTAGGCTGTCAGGCTGGGCAAAGTCTCTGTTCAAATCCCTTCCAGGACGCCTGTAAGCAGGTGGCACTTGGAACAAAGACACATATAAGAAAAATGGAATTCTGAGCAACTTTTCCTGAATTTGCAGCCTTTCAAAGTCTGTGTGTCCAGTCAGCTTTGTTTGGGTTATACACAAAAAGTGCAGACTCATTTGTAACACTTTGTATTCATGTACTGCACACCTATCTGACCACATAACCTCGCTGCCTCCTCACGCCTCCTTTCTGGCCATCTCCGGGTGCTGCAGTTGAACACAGCACCAGCTTCGCTAATGGGATGTCTTCACTGCGGTTGTACGAGGCAGTATCAATATTAGCAATATCAAATACCTGGCAGTCACGAACCAAGCCACAAAAAGGCAGTTTTCTTTAAAAACATATGTTTTTTAGAAGTAATAAGTGTGTACGATTCATTCTACCTGACTTCTTGCATTTCTGTATTGAGACGCTTGCTTTGAAGCTTTTCTCCTCTGTCACCATGGTTAGAAATAATATTTTGGCCCATCAGCTGGGTGTGCCAGAAACCACGAGATATCTTGAGGCTCACAATGCATTGTCTGAATTGACAATGTTGTTCAGCTGTTTATAAGACTATCTGGCATTTAAACCCGGTGCACAAAAAAATCTGAAGTGGGTAGGAAATGTTGTCAGTCTGGAATGGTCGCTGACTTTGCAGAGGTGTAAAGGGCGGTGAGGGATGAGTGATGCCAGCTGCCTGCACTGTCTCTCGCCTGCAGCAGACTTCCTGTGGGGCCTTGGGCAACTCACTCGGCTTCCCTGGGCCTCGGTTTCTTGCCGTTGTAAAAGGTGGGGGGGGTTCCTCACTGCAGAGAGGAGGTGCTGGGGAGATAGGGGTGTTACAAGGGAGATGGGATGGTGCAACAGGGTTTCTGAGATTTGTTCTACAAGGTCAAAGTAACAGACAGTTAGGGTTAGCCTGGATTCAGAAATGGAAATTGTTTTATGTCAAAACTGTTTCAGGAAACTAAGATATTGAATAAAATGTTTTCCCTTCGCTCCCCAAAAAAATCCTATAACTTGATTCTGCTACAACAACTTGTAAAAAAATCTCACATCTTTCTTCTTCAGCTTTTTTGAGATATGAGTTTTTTTCTCATTTTATTCTGAAATTAAAGCTGAGTGAGCATTTTCATCTAGGTGTAGAACAAAGCTGCTTCGTTAACATTGATTGGTGGTCCTTCAGTTTAGTTCTCAGTCATCTCTCTCAGGGACAGCAATGAGAAAGGTTAAAAAGGTATTGCTGAGTAGGACACAAAGAGGAGTTTGGCTTCAGAATTTATGAAACTGAATGGATTAGAATTAGCAGGAAGATCCCTTCAGGTCTTTGCACTTCAAGTGCAATAGCTCTGCACGTCTGCCGTGCCGCCCCAGTTCAGGTGAGATGTTTTAGTGATACCGTCAAACAGTCTGCCCCGTCTTCTTGTGGAAAATAGCAGCCAGGCTCTGCCAGCCAGACTCTGCCTTGCAAACAGGGACCGGGGTGGCCCTGCCCGAGCCGAGCCAGGCACCCCGTGCCTCGCACAGCCACGCCGGGTTCGGGTGCCTCAGGGCTCGCTGCAGCTCCCTCCTGCCTCTCCCGCTATTCCCCACGGGCCTGCAACGAAGCTGAGTGACCAACACAACAAAGGGGCACCCAAAGGAGAACGAGACTGTGTTTTGTAATCAACCCGCCAAAGCTTCTGTGGGTTAGCAACATGGTTCCACTTTTGACTCATCTCTAGATACGAGCTTCCTTTCTTTCTGCCAAAAAAGGTGACCTGCCAGCCAGTCTGACGCAAGGTAATTTGTCCTGTTTATCTGATGACTTTGATAAGGTGTAGAGATTACTGCTCTTCCTTTGCGCTAAAGTATCGGTTTGTTTATACGCTGTAATCCCCAGTGACTTTATTTACGGTGAGAGCTTGAACGTGACAATAATTTTGAGAAAAATCTTGGTTGTAAAACCGAAAAAGCACTTCAAATATGCTCTTGGTATCTTTTCTTCCAGCTTGCACGTTATCCCTAGTCCTGGCCCCTCTCAGCAGTCATGAGATAAGCTTCGAAGAAACAAGGCTGTTGATTGACGGCTCATTAGAACTTGCAAGAGCAGCAAAAGGGAGCCTGCCAGCAGCCGGGGCTCGCTGCCTGCGGGGCCGGGAGGCCGCTGGTCAGCGCTGGCCTGAGAGGAACAAAGACCGCAGGAGACACTGGAGGAAAACAACATCAAATTTTCATGGTGCGCGAGAAAGGCCAGGTGTAATGGATCAGGGCCAAGGCCTCCCCCACCCCCACCGCCCCGCCGCGTAGATTTACTTGCTATATATAGGCACAATTGGAGAGTATAGGTTGTGCCACGCAGCACGTACGTGCCCGCACAAATTCAGGGAATCCTGACTTCCCTACACCAGACTGAATTTATCTATCTGTCGATCCATTTGTAAATGAAAGGCTCCAAGTGAGTACAGTGTTAATATCCGTGCATATTAGATGTCAGGGCTCCAGCCTGAGACAAGGTCACACACGGAGCCAAACTCACCCCTGTCGCGTAAGCCAGGCAAGGTTTACTAGGAGTGAATTTGGCTTAATGTGCCTGCCTGTAGCTATGTTTGTTTTTACAAATCCTGTTTATCCCTTGCGTAAGCATATTCCTCATCGTTAGAAGACTTCTACCAGGCACATGCCAATCCACCCAGCACCCACGAAGCCCATCTGTTTCTGTAGCTTCCCTCAGGGGTCTTTCAAGCCCCACAGTTCACGCTGGAGGGCCCTTGCTCGTCAGACATCAAAACCCCTCCTCACCATGCAGGGCTGGTGACAGCCCGCCCTCAGTCCTGTGAGTGCTAAATGGTAGAGAGGCGGTCATAACAAATTAATGCAAGGAAAATTAGCCTTTGCCCTTCGTATATAATGTCATCTGACAATAGCCACAAGTGAGTTTTAGTTGAAATTTTCCAATGGCTTTTTTTTTTTCTCAAATTCCCTCTTTTCCATGCTGAGGAGTATTCTGTTTAACGTGTAGGCAGGTGTGCCCAATGTCAAAGACGACTATTATTTTTATTCCTGCAGGTCACCCAGTCAGACTTCTTCTCTAAGCACTCAGAAAAACAGTGATCTGTCTTATCTAGTAGTTATCTAACTTCTAGTAGTTATCTAACTTCCAGTTATCTTCTAGTTATCTAGTTTTCATGAATAGCCAAATACAAGGTCTTCGAATTTCTCCTTTGTAAGCTTTCATACTAGTAGAAATTCACTGTGCAAGTGGATCAGCATGGCTGGATTTTGTTTGTTTTGGCATTTTAATACATTAAATACAGGCAGAATCTTTTGTAGGATACTCCTAAATCTGGGACACGCTAGAGAAAACATGAAACTTCAAGAGAAAATTACTAAAAGGAGATAGAAGTGGGCTGTAAGAACTGCTGTTACACGGTTTAAGCTTAAAACTCTCATATCCTGTTGGAATTTAGGCAATGCTTCTATCTGCGTAAAGACTTCACAGGTTGAGGAGAGACAGTATTTTGTGAAATGGATAAACTGAGACCACAGACATTATTATGGCACGGAATTTATTGATAAAACCTGAGCCCATGACCTCTGTTCTTCAGTAAACATAGCTTAATATTAAATTCCCTTAAGCTAGTAGTGTTACGTGGGCGTAAGACTAGGGTAAACACACATATAATCTAGAGCTTGATTTCAAATTGAGAAAAGTTACCTTTCCAATAATACACAATTACCTTTTTCACTTCTTTAGTATGGTTTCTCTTCAGCTCTTAAAGAGCTATGAAGGTGATGCTTACAATTGTATCTTTATTTTAGCAATAAAAACTCTTAGTGCTGAGCCAGCCAAGGTGATTTGCCTAAGATCTGCTACAGACACATTTCGGGACATCTTTCACTCCTTTGTTCTGCCTTCTGATCTAATTTTACTTTCACTTAACCATTGAATTTACTTGTAATTCTTCAGAAAAACTTTCCAAGTGCTATCTGCTGTAAACCATGATAAATTAATAACTGGAGCTTGTATAAAGAAATCAGCTAATGCCGGAAAAGTTTGGGGATGGGAACTGGGAACTCTCAGAGAACCACCTAACACACAGCTACAGCAGAAAGACTGCCTGTGCACGTGGAGGCAAATACCCTTTCAAAAATTGCTATCGCAGCACAGCGATACACAAAAAGGCACGAGATGTAACCTTTCTCCTGTATTGTAATCCACCCCTTCCCTAAGTGGCTGCAGTGAATTGAAAGGAAATATCGAAGCAAGCTGCTCATTCTTCTGGCACAGGGCTGTGTGGGCTTCCTCAAGCCCCGCGCCACACAAAGGCGAGCACCACTCTGTGGGGACCTGGTAGTCCCGGGGGGCCCCGCGCGGGAGGTGCCATATCCCTCCATTGTGATTTCCCTTCGAAAATAGTCCAGTGTTTTACAAAAACCCCAAAATACAATCGTGTGACTCAGCAGTTTGGATCTGCAGGCGACCAAGCCAGCTCTGCAAAGGTGCCGTTGCTTGTGGCCGAAAGAGGGGCGATTCTGGTGCCGCCTGCTTTCGAACTCCACTCCACAGCCAGGCTTCTGCAATGGAGTCCCATGATCTGACCTCACGGCAGTGCCGCCACCGAGCTGCTGCGTGTCCTTGGGCCAATGCATCAGCTAGCGTCAGCTGCTGAAATAATAGGCATGGAAGGAAAACATACATAGAGAAATAACACAATTGTCAAACCTGCCTCCTGATTTTGGGAGGCCAGCTAGCACCTCCAACTGGATGCCAAAATCGGGAGGCAGGCAGATGAGGCAGCTATCTCAGCTTCCCTTGTCAATAAAGCAGACCTGACACTGGCTTGTCTGCCTCTCTCAGTTACCATAACAATGCTGTTCGTAAAGTGCTTTGACAACAGAAAGCACCAACTACAGCTAGTTACTACAGCTAGTGGCACTCCGCAGCAGTGCTGGGGGCTGGAGTCGCCGGTCTCCTTCCTTGGCAGGAGAGAATAAGAGAAAGACAACTGAAAAATGAGACCAGGTGGTATAAAGGAAGGAGATCAGCGGAGCAACATGGGAGACGAGAGGCAAAAAGACGAGAGGGGAGACAGCATTAGGAGAGAGAAGCAGAGATGTGAGAAAGAAAAAGTAGCAGAAAACTGTAATGAAAGAGAAGGAAAGGGGGAAAAGACTATGAAAGCTGATTTAACCGGAAACAGTCCTTCTGGTTAGTCACCCGGGAAGGGGAGCGATGAGTCAGGTCAGGCGTGAGGCTGTGCAGCGCCGGCGGGGAAGGCAGGGTGCTTCCCCACAGGGAACGAACCAGCCCTGAGTCACCCATGCCGGGAGGGCGGACGCTGCCGGACATCGCCCGACAGCCCCCCAAGCCCCCCGCACCTCACTGGGATCCACAGCTCTCGGCTGGCTGCCTGGCCCTGCCCACCCTGGCTTCTGCCCCCTTCTCCGTCCTCTCCTCCTGCTATTCCTCTGAAGCCAGTGGTTAGTCTGCTGCCTGTGCAAAACCCTTGCAAAAGCTTCAATTGCCCCAAGGTCATGGGTAGGCAATCGGCTTTCAACCTTCCCTTTTTGGTTTCCCCTGTCTGTTTTCCCCCTAGGTTTTCCTCCAGCCAGAAGTTCTGGGCAAGATTTTAAAATCTGTGGCAATGCTCGGGTGTGACTTCTGTACCCAAGGTACAGACAGACATTTGAAAGGACGGCCATTTGGGGTTCAATACTTTCCAGCAAAGTGACTCCATGAAATGAAGTGTGCTATTCCTTCAATTGCAAACTGCTCTTTCCATAGAATTTTTTGAAGCCATTATGTTTATGTCTCCTTTTAAAGAGGAGGCAACTCCTGCGCTTCGCTGAGTTTTTTGTTCCAGGCTTATCCGTTTTCAGTGAGCAGCCCCCCATTTTTTCTTTTCTTTTCACAAAAATAGCTCATTTAAAAAATTGGATGCAAATAATGAAAATTGGTCCAGAGAGTTTCGTGTTCTGAGTTTTCCACATGTGTCAGTCTGCTCTGCCTCTGCACACCCTCAGCACCGGGCAGGGAGGGAGGATGGGAGTTTGAAGGAAGACAACCTCTCTTTAACAGAACAGACAAAACCACTACTTTGGCACCTTTTGAAGGAACTCAGTATGTTTTCCACCACAGTATTGTCCATGCCATATGCCTGTAGAACCTGGAGCACAAACCAAGGGAGTGGATGCCACCGCAGTATTGTGCCTTCAGCAGAGCTGGGATGCAGGCATCGCCTCCTGACTTCCCTGCTCTCTGCAGCTCTTCCCGCCCTGCCGGTCCTGGTGGTGGGTGACCGGCTGGATTTTCATGAAGGGACCATAAAAATGAAACAAAGATTGTAAGAAAGAAACAGCACAAACACCTCTCCAGATTGTAAAAAAGAAACAGTGCAAACACCTCCCCAGATTTAAGGAGAGGCTTTACTGTAGTTTTGTAAGAGGATCTCATCCATCTCTTTAATAAGTAAAGAATTTGGGTGACACAGGACCTTCTTGTCTCCAGTGGAGGACATTTTTTCCCCGGGGAACCTGAAGCTCAGTTATTAAAAATGAAAATCTGTCTCAGCCTTTCAACCCAGTTCTTGGAAACACCAGCTGTTAAAAAGGGGAGAGTTAAAAAGGAACCAAGCCGAGGGACCCTTTCCAGATACAGCTCTCCTGCGATCTTGGTACCAGGACAGCAGCATCCAGCTACACGGAGGAGGAGAGGTGAGCTATGATGCTTGTTAGATATCATGCAGAAAATGCTGCATTTCCTCTTAGCTGCTGCCTAGCTGGAGGGCTGAGCTGCACATTCACCACTCAAACCCAGAGAAAACCCTCTTCCCCAAAAGGCTTGGTGCAGCTCCCCAGGCTGCTGTGGGAAATGGGTTTTCACGAGCATTAGGGGTACTGGGAAGAACTGGTGAATCATTAGTTGCAAACATTCTTTGAGGAAAATTGTAAGGCGTCCTGTTCTGCCAAGTTGTTTTCAGACTTGTTTTCCAGGTTTTGAGATTTTTCAGAAAGTTGTTTGTTTCTTCCTACCCAAACTGTAAAGTCTATCCATTCTAGTTTTACTGGAATTTGGAGACGGTTTGCCACTGGATTCACTGGGAGAAAAATAAGGTCCTCAGTTTTATGTTAGTCCTCGTGAGTATACTTAAAAAAATACCACATTTACAATGAAGACGGTGAAAACAGAAAGCCAAGGAAGCAAAAGATTTTTCTACAAACAGTGGATTTTTTTTGCCTTCATAGAAATCTTTAACTTCCGTGTTTTATAAAAAAACTTGTAATACAAGGAGAGTTTACTAATATCCTTAGCTGAAGATAATGAAGACAAACATTAAAAAGCAACTTATGAATACTCTGTGGGTGGTGAAACAGAGGGCATAGATTTACGTGCGAAAATGGAGGGCCTGAATTTACAAACAAAGGTGTCCCCAGCCACAGACTCTGCTCAAAGTTATCTTGAGCTGACTGAATATTCAAAATCCTGTAAGTCCTTTACGAAACTGATAGGAAAACCTACAACTGGAGCAACAAAAATAAGTTATTTTTATATTTTTCTATTCTACCTTTTTATATTTATCTTTCTGTTTATATATTTCTTAATAACTTGATAAAAATGTGAAGCACTCAGCAGCTTCTAGCACTAGATGTTCCTTTTGAACTATTGACAGAATCAGGCAATTCTGGTTTTATTCCTACTTTCACTTTCCAGCTTCAGTTTAAAATTTATTGCACCTAGCACTTAATGCTGCACTGTGCTGAACACCCTCACTGGTCCCGCACTGCAACAGAAAACATAAACCCTCAGCGCCAGGCGCCAAGTTTCTCTGCTTTATCTTCACATTCAGGATAGTCGAGCTCTATTGTTACTCCATTTTCCATCCAAATGTGAATGTTTTTGAGGTCAAACCTCAAGACGTAAAGCTGAGCATTTACCAGCCAAAGGTCCCCTTAGCTCAACGCGCAGTCCTTGGCAGTTCTTCGCCAAAACGCGTGACACACTAAAGCGATGTTCCTCTTCTGTAAGACGGGAACCATAATACGTCAATAGTTTACTGGGACCACGTGCAGTGTACTTTGTTAGGACCCGATCCTCTAAGGACTTCTCTATTTTATATTCTGTGAGTGGCACTGAGAATAACAAAAAATCAGGGAATTTAGAATTTGTGTATGTGCCTCAAGATAGGGTTGGTTATTGTCAATAGTTTAAAAAGCAATGGAAAAACATACTGGTGAATTTTTAAAAAATGTAATAAAAATATATCACTTCAATATTTTGAACTTGTTATTAAAAAAAAATTTTCTACCCAAGCTGATTCGCACTGTCACAGGTTGCCCAGGGAGGTTGTGGAGTCTCCATCCCTGGGGATATTCAAAAGCCACCTGGACATGATCCTGAGCAACCAGCTATGGACGGCCCTGCTTGAGCGGGGGGTTTGGACCAGGTGACCTCCAGAGGTCCCTTCCAGCCTCAGCCGTTCAATGACTGTGTGATAAACGAGTTCCAGAATCAAACAGTCTCCTACAGGCAGGGAGCCCTTGCAGGCAGTGAAGAGCATGGTGTCAAGCCCCGAGGCTGCATATTAGGCAGCTGTGACATTTAACAGCACCATAACTTATCATGCAGTGACACTGGGGAAAGACCTAATTCTGCCCGGCACTGAGTATATCTGGTGAGTCCTGATGATCTTCAGTGACCGTTACAAGTCACACTCAAAAATGTTCTTGGAGTTTCAGAGTCAGATCTCACCCCTCTGATGTCAGTTTTCCTTTGCCCTTGGCAAGGAGTGGGTCAGGCTTTTACAGAATGAGGCTGCAACTCTGTAAACATTATACAGATTTTACTTTAATGTCTAGCGTCGTCCCCTTACGAAATCCCAGTAGCAGAGTCAAACATCTGAGGAAGTTTATGCTGCAGATGTTGGTCCAGAATACACGAGGGAAACAGATGACGAAGGAAGCAGTGAACTCATAAGAATGAGATGGGAAGAAACAGAAGAGAAAGGGCAAGAGTACAGAATCAGGAGGAAAAGACAGGCAATGAAAGAAACCCAGAGATAAGAAAGAAAAATCAAGTTTATTTAACATTACCAATAAAACACATAAGAGCAGTTTCTATTTTGGCCTCTTTTTTTTTTAGCACTAAGGAAGAGAAATCTTCACAGGAACTTTTCCTTAAATCATTAGCATGCTGCAGAAATTCTGTTCTGTGCAAAGTCTCTGTAGAACTGGACAATTCCTTAGAGAAAGTGAAACTGCGTAGGAAGTCTTTGTGAGAGGAGGGGAAAGAAAGAAAGCAAAGGCAGGGAGAAAAAATCCAGTATGACCCCAGCATACGAGAGCATGTTCAGTGACACACAGAGATGTGCACACCTCAAGCCCAGTTGTCAGCGTTCCCTTCAGCCCGTTGCCTCTAAGGCCACGAGTGAACTTTCAGGGCTGACAGTAGGAACACTGACTGGAAAATGCAAACTCCTGTCTTCAGCGTTTGCAGCAGGAGTCAAGCGCAGCGCCCTGAGAGAGGATGGAGCATTTTCCCCAGGCAGTGCCATTATCTGGGGAGAAAAAGAGTGTTTCGGTTTTGCTTTCAGAAAAAAATGAAAAGGAGCAACCTCAGCGAGCCTTCTTAAAAATTGCTCTCTTGAGAAGAAATCCGCAACAGCAATATCCTCTCACTATTACTTACAGTCAGAAAGTGCTCCTGCTCCCAGATACACCTTTCAAAATGTGAAGCACTTTCTCCTATCAGCACTAGGTGCTGAACGCAGCGAGCCCTTCCATCAGAACGGAGACCAGCCTTCTCTGCAACGCTTGCTCGTGGGAGGAATGTGCAAGGATGGTCAGAACCTGAAATTCAAGCCGGGCTTTTTCTGCCTCACACAACAGTAAAATGTTTCTCGGTGGCAGAACACAGTTAGCAGGTCTGTTGATATGTGTCAGGACAGAAGATACCGATTTCCAGTCCTCGGCACTCAGATTCAGCACCCTGAAAAACCATCAAATTGACAAAATGTCCTTAAGATAAAACAAACAGAATCAATCCCGAGCGTTTTTCCTGTTGGTCCTTTGCTTCATGATCCATGAAGCTACTCTTAATTTCCCTATTCCAACCATGAGAGCTAGAAAAACAGAAAAATAGAAATGAGGACTGAGCTCATGAGACAAGACTACCCTCACCGAAGCGAAGTCGGCCCTGCGTGGGTTTCAGAGCCCACCCAGGCAGAGCAGCTCGCAAGACCCGTACCTAAGATCACAACGTACTCTGCAATTACAGCACAATGCTGACAATAGCATTTTGTCAGTAAAACAAAAACAAATAGTTCTGAAGACACAATAGGGGATATGGTGGGGCGGAGGGGGCCTAACTAAATAAGATAAGCAATTTTGTTCACTAGTCTTTTGAGCAGTAGAGCAGGCTGACAGCAGGGTTATAGGATGGCACGGTATTTCCCTCCACAGATGTCACTGGGACACTGCTGCACGTGATTTAAGATTAATCTCTTGAATCAAAATGCCACCATGTACACTAATGAGCAAAAACTCTCTGGCAGAGTATCCGTCCCTGGGGCTCCCGTTCCCAGGTAAGAAGCTTGTCTCCATGCTATTGTAGAAACTCTCTCAGCAGAGTGCAGTGAGGTTGGTGGTATAACTTGCCCCCCAGTTCACAATTTTCCATTTCAGACTCGCTGTCTCTGTCTTGGTTTCGGTCTATTTACTCGGAGCCATTTCTTAACAATGTCTAATTTCCTCAAGGAATCCCTCTGAGTCCCCTCTCTTAGAAACACTGCCATATCTTTTTTTTTAATCACTGAAAGGCACAAATATCCTTCCTGAGCTCCCTTACCATCCAGCCTGATTATATACATAGATTTCAGTTTCCATACATTTTCTACACAGTAGGAGTTCCCAAAACACAGCCTCTAGGGATATAAAGTGTGGCCCCAACTGCAGCTCAACGAGATGAAAACAAAGCCGATCAGGTACTGTTTTTACTGTTAATGAGCCTAACCAGCAGGCAGTTATTACTTAGTCTGGAAGACATAAGTGGTTGGAATCACAGTGCATTCATTTTTTATTTATAGCGATGCACGTTCAAATTAGAAGTAGCCCTCCAGCAGCTGGCATTTTGCCAGGGCCTGACCATCAGTGTGATAAAATTTGAACATCTTGAAGATGTAGAATGCCTTCTGTTGCTTTTTCTTTTAAATAACATTCTTCTCTCCTCCTACTCGTAACTCTCTTGACTATCAAAAGTGGACAATGAGGCTTAATTAATTTAGGAGCCTGGCCCTTACTGAAAGTGAAAGAAATTAGTCATTTTTCTTTCTCACTTGGTGGTGAGGTATAAGCCAGGCATGCGCTGATCTTCTCATAACAAAGCAAAGGCTCAACCCTTCTGGCAAATAAAAGAGTAGAAATGAACACTTGGACAAGAACCATAAAGAAATGGGCTCTTGGAGAGGATGCACGTCCTTAGCCTGTTGATCTATTAATGGCAACTGTAAATACCTCACCCCAAATCACTGTGACTGAAGCATTTACGTGGCGAGGCTCACAGAGCCTGGCCAGGAGAACGTGATACGAGGAACCCGCAGTAATTCACCTCACCTTGCTAGCCATCGGTTTCTAGTCTAACCCCTCCCCTGAGTTTCAGTTACAAACCTCAATAACTGTGTGGCAGACTTGACAGCAATTAACATTACTCAGCTGCCAGCTGGGTTTTAAAATCTCCCTTCCCAGTGATCTCGTTACCTAGGTTTTAAAATCAGCCTGACAGAGTGTTGTTCTGTGCTGAGGCACGGGGTCCGGCCTCTCTGAACCTGGTGAGATTTTGCTATTGATTTCAGGGGGAGCTGATAAATCAGCGGTATAGAGCGAGGGTAAAAGGCACTGAGCTCTTGTTTGGACCGTGAGGTTTGGGTTTTTTTGTTTTTTTCTTTATCTTCTCAGTGAGGGGGCTTCACAGAAAGCACTGCCGAGAACGCAGCCTTATCAGGTTAGTTCTTCAGCCCCGCGTATTACCCGCACGCAGGACAGAGCACGCCATGCTGCAAAGCACTCCTTGGCCCTCGCACCTCAGCGTTCGGGCTCTAACAGTCAAGGAGAACTTTCCAAGTCATTTAAAGCCAAGAAATAAGAGTTTAGTTGGTAAATAACCAACTGGAGTCACAGGCCCACCAGTTCCCAGCCCAGCCGTGCCGGCAGCTCTGCCCTCGGCTCGGGGGGCCCTGCGGCAGCGGGACCAGGGCAAGCGCTGCAGGCTGACAGACGAGGGCAACTCACCTTCTCCCCGCTCCCACCTGGAGGGGGACGGGGCTGTTTATTTTCCCGCAAAGACTCGGGGTGGAAAAGCAGTTTTCAAGCGAAGGCTGCTCTCCTCGCTACGCAGCCCCGTCTCCCCGGGCCCTCTTCTCCGCCTGCTTCCCACGTCCGGCACCGAGGAGGCTAGCGGTGAGGCGACTACGCCAGCTTCCCCCACAGCACCCGCCCGCCCGGCGCCTGCCAGTGGGGGGGA
>Ga0065711_1002059_pt1 | contig 43215 bp, 23 predicted proteins | sample Hoacrofraction12_FD_59098 | JGI IMG/M metagenome (GOLD analysis project Ga0065711, IMG submission 59098) | Hoatzin crop microbial communities from Cojedes, Venezuela - Epithelial fraction 12 v2 (version 2) | ecosystem: Host-associated > Birds > Digestive system > Esophagus > Crop | place... | reverse complement strand
CCCCCCCCTTCTGTTAATGGTATTTGAGCAATCCTGCCTGCTGACTGGAAAAGCAAATTTGCTTTGTCCTTTATGTGCTGTATTTATCCTTCATGAATATCCACAAAATTCAGCAGGGATTTGGCCAAGAAAGTTGGATCATTCCTCCCAGAGAACAAATTTGTAAATCTGGGAGGGTGGTGCTGTTTGTACAAGATCTAAAAGCAGCTTTCAAAATTTGCTAGGAGAGGCTTGTGTAGCTTTAAGTAAGGAGATTATGTAAAATGCTGACTGCAGCTGAGAGCTTGCAGAGGCACTAGCAGCAGAGCTCTGCAAAACAAATTAACAAATAGCTTTTGAGTTCTCCCAAGGCAAGGACTTCTCGCATTTCCGTTTCCTTCTTTAGCCATTAGTCAACCCAACTTTCCTCGTTACATCTGTGGCAATCTTGTGTTCATCTGCCATTAATATGCTAATATGGGCTTCCTTCTGGCTAGGATATATTCTGCTGAGTGTTCTCTCAGAACTAGAGGAACGTCCTCACCCTTATATCAATCCCACTTATAGAAAAAGAAAAGATTGGTATTTGAAGTTGTATTTAGATGTTCATTTGAAAATTCACATGAAAGCAACCTCTAGTGGTGGGTTGGGTTTGTTTGGGGGGCCTTTTTGGGGTGCCTTTGCTGATTGAAAAATTGATTTTTTTTTTTTCATCTCAGTACAAGGAGATAAGAAAAAGGAAATTACCTTGAGTTGAAATAAAAAGCTCCAACTGAAACTTGAATAAAACTTTACAAAAAAATTTCAGGTAACCTCAAGTATTTCAGTAAAAGTTTCAGTGAAGCTTTGATATAAGAATATAGGAATGACAGAAACTGTGCTGTACTGCCAAAACCTTCGGATCTTACACTTTTTGCATCTTTGTTACATGTTTGTTTTGGGACTAAATCAGCAGTTGTCTGTAGAAAAATGCTTCGATTCTGTGTTTACTGACCTGCTTTGAGCCTTTGGATATTCTGTGTGTTCCGCATATATCGTGCTTTCTGGTAGGACTTCTCATTGGACCATCTTGATGGTCGTGGATATTCGCGTTCAAACATTACCTGGAGCAATACAACTGATGGATAAAAACAACACTTTTGATGCTTTGCAACAGTGCTAGAGCAGAAAGGGAGAGGAGAAACCTCCACTTTGGGAAGGAGCTGCCCTGGTCAGTGGCAGCTGCAGCCTTGCACGCCCCAGGTGATCTCCGGGGGTGCAACAGTGGACAAGAGGGGCGATGGGAGCAGCATTTGGGCACTGCCTGCTTGGAAAACCGCACGCTGCCGCAGGACAGAGGCCCTGGCTGTCCCCGCGCAGGCGAGCAGACTGCGCCTTCAGCCAGTCATGAATTTCTCTGCCCCAGGGAGGAGAAACTGAAGAATTTTTCTAAAGGGGTGTAAATAGCAGAGTACCTGTTCTACCTCTTTGTTTTACAAGATGATTTTTAATTTCAATAAGTATGATTTGGATAAGCAACTGCGTGCTACCGGTTAGAAGTTTTTTTTTTTTCTTTTTGTCCCTAACTCAGCTGATAGGGTTGAGCAGGATCACTGAACAGGTGATGACCTGGCGTGTATCAGCTTATGTATGACTTGTACTGTGAGTATCAGGTTCTCACATTTCCTTCCAATGTTTTAGATATTTTGTTAATAAGCTACTGCACTAACTCCTGTTTTGTTGAATTCAGTTGCTTGAAAAATATACTGGCTATAAATAATGAGATTGGGCCCAATCTTGTCTTCAGTAAAGCTTTTAAAAAAAAAAAAAAAAAGAAGTACTTTTGAAGTAAGTGAACATCATAAGCATTATCAATTCATTACTGAATGCAGTATGTTAGTTAGAGAAGCATGGGTATAAGAACTACCTTTTGATCATACTTCTTGAATAGCAGCTTAGTTTGAGTGTACAGTCCCTTTTTTTATTAGCTTTCATGACTCACATCAAAGAAATGAGTGTTTCTATAAACTTCTATTTGTAGAAAGTGTATAGAAAGTATCCCTCATTAATTCAGAACCACTGAATCAGTTGTCAAAGAGAGCAGCTGTGAATTCTGATAATTGCCTAATTAATCTAATGATACATTTTTCCTATCATGATCAAACTAATACATTTCTGCACTGGAGTTGGATTCTGCAGCTGAGTTGTCTGATACTGGTTTTGGATAGTGACTTTTAAAATTGAAATATGTTTAGGTGTGTTAATAAAGCTGAGCAAATAAAAGTAATTTTTCCAATAACTCAATTATTCTCAGTAAATGTTTGGAAATATATGTTCTCAAGGATGTGGGAGGTTTTATTACTATGTAACTGGTAGGATTCTAATTAACTAGCGGAATTCAGTTAATTGGTGTTTCTCCTATTCATTGTTATCCTACCCAGGCGGAGAATATACTGGGCTATTGAAATGGGAGATGGCAATCTTGGGAGATGAAGTATTCTTCTAGCTCCAAGGGTGGCCAAATTATGTACTGGCATTTTGGGATTATTAGCCTACTTTGGATTGTTATTCTGGTGTCTTTGTCCTAAACTGAAAAATATATTTTGGTTGCTTTGATTCTAGGCAGATCTGTAGTTGTGCAAATCACAAAACAGAGCTTCAAATGCATCTCCCCAGAAGAGCTCAGAACAAATTAATCTGCCAAGCACACATTTGCGGATAATCAATTGAACTAATATAGTCTTCTTTTAAAACAAAGCAAATAATTAAACATGTACAACTTAATTCACGTTATTGCTAAAATATAGAATAAAGGGAAAGTACACAGTTACAAATATGCTATTAATAGATAGCTACTGTCATTTTGTAGAATTAACTCGATATCATTTTCAATTTCATTATGCTTGTGTGAGTAGCAGAAAATTTCAGACAGTAAATGGGAATTGGAAAATACATACGTGGCAGCAATTTAGGATTTCTTTTTTATTGCAGACTTTTTTCTTTTTCCCTGCACTTTCTGCAGGCCCTTGAGCCAGACCAAATAGTATAAGGGAGATCATCTTGTTCCAGGAAAAAATAAAAAGAAATTAGCCAGTGATCTTTCAGTTCCTACTGTATCCATAGAATCAACAAGTAAGACTGTTTTTACGTGTTGAACAGACTCTACTGTCACTTGAAGATGCTCTCCACTCCCCATAGCACCAGTGTTATAAAATGTTTCGTTTCAACCCAAGCAGTGTCTTTCTGAGAAGAAAATAGCTTTTAAATCTAGAATTTAGTCTGCCATTTGGTTCTTTTCACCCCATCCGCTTTGTAACAGTCTCTACAGAAATTTTGTGAATTATGCCATATATGAATTTGGAAACTATATTACTTAAATAACAAACAGTAAGCATGCTACCGGGCTGTAAGGGTTACCTTTTGGTGGTAAGCAAGCGCTGCTGTGAAAGCTTCTTTGCAAAGTTACTTTTCATGTAGCACTGCTACTGTGTTCTGGATGTCCTACCAGAACTTCAGTGGAATTATTTCTGCATGCTCATGAAAAGAAAGTGTCTTTCACATGAGGTCCAATCTTGTTCGCATCTATTGCAACAGAGGTTAACAGTGCCAGAAAAGGGATGTATGGAGACGGGGGAGCTGTGCCTACAGTGTTTGGTCTGTTCTCTTCCAGTCACTGCCTGTGCTTCAGATGCCTGGAATTTGAGCAAATGTGCTGGTTATTTAACAGTGATTTCAACTAGTACTGCAGTTTTATTTTAGCTTGCATTAAGTGCAAATGAAACGTAAATGAAAGTAATCTTAGCCTGTACTATTATGTCTAAGAAGTTGAAGGTTGTATCTTTCAATCTGATAATAAAAGTACTGGGGACATGAGCTAATACTTCAGTGATACTGAGTTGTGAAAGAATTGATTCATTTTCATGGCTAGAGGCAATGAAAAAAACCCACATCTGACTCCTACTGTTTCTGTAGAAGCGAATGGTATTGTTTCTATGACAAGAGGAAGTGCTGATAAAACTTTTATATTTAGAGTATGTCACTTGTTTTATAAAATATTTTTCATGCTAAATTAATGTTCATGCTATACAGTATTCACCTTAATAGCTAAGATACAAATACGCTAAAACGATTTCCCATTGTTAAACGGGTAGAAGTTGTTAAGGCGTAATGACAAGATTGCTTCAAGCAACAGGTACTTCAGTGAAATGAGAAAATTTGAGAGTAGGGAAGTCTGCAGTCAAGATTAAATGATACCATTTTCTTTCTCAGCAAAGAGATGATAAATATGTTAGGTTTCAAGGATTTCACTTGCTTCTATTTAATTTCTCTAATCGTAACCACCAACAGTGGTTCAGTCTTGATGCAAGTTTTCTGAAGGGCAGCGATATGTAGTTATAACCTAAATGCGACTATAAAGCTGTACTTTATTTGCACAGTTTTGTGCCCTTGAAAAATTACACTTAAATTTACGGTGAAGGTTGAGGTACATCTTGACCTGTTTTACCACCTTTTTGGTGAGAACTTTGTAACATTTATCTACCAACTTAAATTTTAAAATACAAAGTGGAATTTTCTGTCCTGTAACTTCCTGACTTGTTTATCTGGAGTATATGCTCAAGGGACCAGAGAGTGTTTGTTAATATATCGTCCTAAAGGGCGTAGTTCAGCGATGTCCTGAGCTTGGTGTTACTGTAAAATATTTGTTGATGTCAGTAATGGGAAAAGATCTAAGACCAAAATGATGTATATAGTGCGACTGTTAATTTATGGGGGGGTGCTTTGGGTGGATTTTCTTTTACAGAGGAGAAAAATAAAACTGTTACTCTTAGAGTCCATTATCATCTGTTTTACACATGCTTTCAAGGTAAATGAATAGGTCTTTCTGCTTCTTAAAACTTTTCCCTTTTTGCTGTATTTAGTAATGTGCTCGGTAGTATTGTCGTCTTTGTGCTTTTTGCTGTATCTGGGTTAAGGCTGCCTGGTTTATTTTAGCTACGTACTTTTAAAAGGAGCAGCAAAAGGATCCCTCTAGGTTTTTCGGTTTTGTAGACAATCTGATAATTTGTACTCACTACAGCTCCTGAAATCACATTTATAGTTTGACCAAGGGTCAGCAAACTCTCACCCTTGAAAACTGTGGTGGCTTCTATAACTGAAGCCAGTGCAGTCTGAAATATTACAAACCCTTTAATTCAAGCATTACAATAGCACCATATTATTTTCATTAGTAATAAAATATTGGATTTCTTCTACTCCTCCCCTGATATCTGAACTTTGGGAAGTAACTTCATTTAACTTTTCAGGATTGCTTTTCATCCAGAACTACATTGCTAGGAACACTTAGTGGGTCCACTTAAGTAGAAAGCAGGAGCCATATGTAATCGGTTGTTTTCAGATGCTGGTACTTTAAGCAGAATGCTACCTACCATGTAAGTCAGCTTCACTAAACTTGAAACTAGAAAATCTTTCCTGCTCCTTCTTTGTCAAGCGAAGCATGGCATTAGAGAAAATTTAAAACTTGAACATGATTGAAGAATCAGTTTTCAGTTATATTTTGGAGCTCTGAGCTAAAGTGTACCGAGCGCAATATAAATGGGGCTGTTTGGAGAATAATCTGCTCTGCAGGAACAAAGACATGCAGGGAATTGTCCAAGAAGAAACTGCTGATTAAAGTTTTGGCTGATAATCACTTTGTGTATGCTTGAATTATGCTACTAAACCCCCTTTCTGCTGAAAACCATCTGCAGGGATTGTATATTTGTAAACAAAGACAGATTAAGATAATTTATTAATTCTTTGTCTGCCATCCACTCATTATTTCTACTAGAAGTATCCACTTCTAAGCTCCCAACCATGTTAACCTCTGAGCACTGAAACAACATTTTAATTGGCTTACAAGTATGAATCGGCTTTTATCCTTCTCTGAAACATGAATGTTTCTAAATCTAGCTCACGCTAGGAAAGATAGTACCCCCATGCTTTCAGGATTAAGTACAGTGCGTTAACTTCACCGAGTGCCGACATGCAGGGAGCCCTGTAAATTAGGCACACTCCTTGTTGTAGCCTGCGAGGACAGAAACTTCCAGAGGGAGAGGACAAGAAGCTGGTGTGAAATGTTATTCAGGTTATCTCTGCCAGCTCGTTGCAGCAGTGCGCGTACTTAATGCTCCCAAGTGAACGGCCAGGCTTTAGAATTGCAGAGTGAGTGAGTACTCTGGCTTAGCAATTAGCCACAGGAAAGTAAAGCTGTATCTTATGTGGACAGACAGATGAAAGGCTGGTTAATTGAACTTCTCCTAAGTGCCAAATGTTGAGCAGCACAGAGAAGGCATCCTGTCAATACACGCTTAACACTATCAGAGAAGGAACGCAGAGAACATCCTTTCTACCAATTACCTATTAAGTTGCAGTGGAGCACCACGTCCACCAAATCTGCCTAGGTGTATGAATTAGAGCATCACAGCTTGAGTGGTTTTGTTAGATGTATGTCTAGAGTTGAAAAGATTAGGTGCTTTACGTATGGACTGGAAAAAAATGGTGGCAGCAAAAAATTCCCAGTAAGGCTTTTGTCTCTGCTTTCTCAAACGGAATCATTTTCTGTACTTGCTTTTCCATTCAATCTAGGCTCATAGTCTTTTTATTTCCTAATCCTCGATGCTATCAGAAACTTTTTTAATGTGTCTATTTAAATATACTTGTATGTCTAACTGATTTTTGTAATGAAGCCTGACCTAATCTAAATCCATAAATATCCAACTACTCCATTATTACGCAAAAAAATTAATTCCTTCTAATGTATCATGAGTAAAGCTAGTAGTTATATAAATGTATTGTGTTAGCATATGTATACGTTCACAGAATCACAGAGAAGGAAACTCCACAGCCCCTCTGGGCAGCCTGTTCCAGTGCTCCATCACCCTCAGAGTGAAGAATTTCTTCCTCGTGTTCAACTGGAGCTTCCCCTGCTTCACTTTGTGCCCATTGCCCCTTGTCCTGTCACTGGGCACCACTGGAAAGGGTCTGGCCCCGTCCTCCTGACACCCACCCTTGAGATATTTATGAGCATTTATTAGGTCCCCTCTCAGCCTTCTCTTCTTCAGGCTGAATATACGTTTATATACACATGTGCATAATCTGGGTACTGTTGATAATCAAGAGATGTATATATATTATAAAAGCGGTCTGTACTGTTGCACAAGCTTAGTTCAGATAGCCTGGCTATTCCACGTGAGCTTTCGCCTCTTCCTCACATCAGCGGAGACTCAGCGTTTGAGAGGTGAGGACAGGTCCTGAAAATGGCTTGCTGGAGATGGGGAAGTCCCTTCAGCAGCTCCCGTTTCAGAAGAACTTTGCTGTTACAGTTCACAGAGCTGGAAAAGTTGTTTGCAGCTACGTTTTTCTCAGAGACGGTAAAACAGGCCTCTCCCAAGCTCCCTTGGGATGAAAGGTGTTGTGATGAGACAGCTGTGGGTGGGAAGGCTCTGTCTTTCCTGGTGTACCAACAACCTAAAAGAGCAGAATTTGATAAAGAGCAGCCTCTGGCTTATTCAACGAAGAGTCCATCTGCAGGGAAGTGATACAGGAGAGTTGATGTTACATGTCTGCAAGCTTTGAGTAGCAGGTATTTCTGTTTCTTCCTGGCCTCTCTGAAAAATGAAAGCTGAATTCATTACAAGTTGCTGATTCAGAGCCAGTTGTGGTAGTAACTCTGTAGAAGAATAATCAGAAACTTGTGATTACCTCTACATGAAATTAGGTCAAATTTTTGTTACTCTTGCTACAAGTGAAAAAAGAACTGCTCTGAAAAAATATTTTGTTAGGAATGCATTGTAATTTTATGTTCTCATTTTGACATTTTATTTCATGCTTCCTATTTTTTATTATTTGTAAGTCTGACTTTTGTAATTTCTTGCCCATATTTTCCTCAGTACGTATTCTAGTCCACAAATTCAGATAACCTATTGAATATTCCCTGTAAGACTGAGGATTTATTTACCTCAAGCTGCAAAGCTGATTTATCTTCGGCAAGAAAAAGCACAACAGTCATTTTTCAGATTCCTAGGTCTTTATAGCTTGATTACATAGATTGTTAGTGTTAAAATGGACAAAAAAAGATAGATTAAATTAAAAAAGTTTGCTCAGGATACAAGCAACCAGGTACAGGGAATTCTACAAAGTGGATTTTGGCACTGCCATCGTTTTTCAGTCTTTCATCTGTTAAATCCTGCTGCTGATTTTTAAAATAAACAGGGCTTTTCTTCCCACATGGAGCAAATGTGACCACTAGCATTCTGCAATAGCGACATGGGATACTGAGTGTGCAGAGGCTAGCGATCCACTTCCTCCACGTGGGGAATGGGTATCAGGTGCTCTGTGGTATCTTGTATGCCATTTGTATTTTACCTGAAAAGCACTATCGGATAGATGTCTAATCTGAGAAGAAGAATAAAATGCCGCCTCTGTAACCAGGCACCATTTGTCCAGTGGCCAAACAGCTAACTGCTGAATCTGTTCCCAATTGCTAGGTTAGAGGTGCCACCATCTCGGGTAATATACACGTGCTTTGCCTGTAGGAATTGCAAATCGGTGCACCTGCAATGACTAATGAGTTCTTTAGGTCTCTTGATGGGTATTTTTTGATTTGCAGTCTCTTTCAGTGCCTCTGCAAATTTTAAAACCTCAGTATTTCATCGTCCAAGTTGTTTGGGAACCATAATCAGCATATTCTTCCTTTCTTATAGATAAATAGTCTTTAATTTCTAGTGTTTGCACTCATTTTTTAGCATGGACGTGTCTTTCCCAATAGCATCCTCACCAGGCATATGTGGTGAAAATCATACTATAATCTTTTCTGGAAAAAACACCATCTCCGAAGATAAGTCCATCTGAAAAGTCCTGGTTTAGCCTGGCTAGGCGCCAGGTGCCCACCAAAGCCATGCTGTCACTCCTCCTCCTCAACTGGACAGGGGAGAGAAAAAACATGACTGAAGACTCTTAGGTTGAGACAAGGACAGGGAGAGATCACTCACCAATTACTGTCCTGGGCAAAACAGACTCAACTTGGGGAAATTAGTTTAATTTTTTCTCAACCAAAACAGAGTAGGGTAATGAGAAATAAGAAATTAAATCTTCAACCACCTTCCCCCCACCCCTCCCTTCTTCCCAGGCTCGACTTCACGCCCAATTTTCTCTCCCTCCTCTCCCTGAGCGGTGCAGGGGGATGGGCAATGGGGGCTGCAGTCTCTGCTGCTCCATCCTCCTCAGGGGAGGACTCCTAACCCTCTGCCCTGCTCCAGAGTTGGGTCCCTCCCACAGGAGACAGTCCTCCATGGGCTGCTCCAGCAGTGGGTCCTTCCATGGGCTGCAGCTCTGCACAAACTGCTCCAGCGTGGGTCCTTCCCACAGGGTCCCAGCTTCCTTCGGGTATCCCCCTGCTCTGGCCTGAGGTCCTCCCCGGGCTGTGGGTGGGGATCTGTTCCCCCGTGGGCCTTCCTGGCTGCAGGGACAGCCTGTCCCACCATGGTCTGCTTCATGGGCTGCAGGGAACCTCTCTTCTGGTGCCTGGAGCACCTCCTGCCTGCCTTCTGCACCTACCTTGGTGTCTGCAGAGTTCACACTTTACTGTCCTGCTGGAAAAATGTCCTTATGCAGGGTTTTTTTTCCCTTCTTAACTATGTTATCCCAGAGGCTCTCCCGCCATCGCTGATGGGCTCAGCCTTGGCCGGTGGCAGGTCCATCTTGGAGTCCGCGCTGTCGGTCATTCGGGAAGCTTCTGGCAGCTTCTCACAGAAGCGGCCCCTGTATTCCCCCTGCCACCAAAACCCTGCTGTGCAAACCGAGTGCACTTTCCCAATTTAACTGCTGTCTTCTGAAGGTGCAGGGGGTTCAAGGGGATTACTTAGAAAGCACAGTGTTCAGAATCTCTCCTGTCTTTATTATTATCGGTGTGGGAATACTATCTCCATCCTCTCCTGCATGCCATCAAGTGTATTTCTCAAGACCTCTTTTAATGCAGCAGGTACTCAGTGTGCTTCAATAGACATAAATACCTCCTGAAAGCTAGTGTAAAGATCACCTCGCTGAATAAGTAGATGTCAGCTTTTTCAGACACCCACTCTACTTTCAAGAGCGTAAAATAGCAATGGTATGCTAGGTGGCTGTGAAACTGTTGCCATGTCACGTTGGTTTTGTTTGGGACAGGGTTTTATTCTGTGCTTTTTGAGAGTAAGCGGGGAGGTCCACAGCGGTATCATAGAACACGATTTCCCTTCGCTCTGCATCTGATCATACGAAGTCCAATAGGTACTGAACAACAAACGGGTTAAATTTCTGTAGTGGTGGTGTTGAATGGTATGAAAGGTAACTGCAGAGCATCTCTCCCTTTTTTCTTTGTGTAAGATGAGTTTCCTCCAAACCATGTACAAGGACCGTGTAGCAAATCCACCTGTTCTACAGTCTTCTTATATAATTAGGGTTTCTACTTATCAGAGTGAAGATCCCCAGTCGCAGAGCAACTTTAGCACTGTGCTTTAGTTGATTGGGGTGGAGGGAAATAAGGGGGAGCTGTGTGAAGGATCATACTCCCCTTCCAGTTTAACTTTAATTACAGATAATGTTGAACAGCAAGTGGTTTTGTATTAGGTTTGATTTACTTGCTTTGTTCGTTATCACAGGAGTGTTACTCTGTTCTGGGGCTGGGAAGGAGATGCAAAGGGGATTGAAGTAATTTCTTGCACACAAACTTTTTTCTTTTCTTTTAACTGTTTTCTCTGTTATGTGTAGCAGGCACTGGCTTGACATCAAATACATTCAGCTTACTGTTATGTGTGGTTTCAATGTATAGACTACTCCAGTATGCCTATTGGTACACAGTTTGATGGCAAAATTTCAGCTGAGAGTGGCTCCAGTTTCAGTCAATGTCAAATGGCTATTTAGATAAATGTTCAAATACCATAGTGAAAAGATTTTATATCAGCCATAATTTTATGTCAGTATTAGTCACAAATCTGTGTTGAAGTGAATGACAAGTTTCAGTGGTTATTTTGGAAAAGGATTACCTAAATGAAATGTATTCTGAAATTGCTCTGTAGCTTTTAGCTGCTCTGAGGACTAGGAACTGATTCTGTTATCCCTCTGAGTATGTAGGCATAAACACAACTGCTCTGTGTCCTTGCGTGCGAAGCGATGGTAGAGGATGTGTTCTGATGGAGAATATGTGGGCGATTTGTTTATTTCTTTGCTTTGTTCTCATAGTGAGGCTTATGATTTTCATTAGTTGTTAACTAGCTGTATAGTAAAATGTGCCCATGGGTCTGAAGCTCATAGGTTAGAGACATTAATGAAATATATCTTTTTGGCTTTGTGATTTTAATATGAGAAAAATTACATCTTGAGTTATTTCTCTGCAATCTGCGTATTTGTTTTGTAGCTGTTGCCTTGTTTGATAAAGTGAAAAAATGTTCTTTCAGAGTTAGGGATTAATGGCAAGGAATCGTGTGACAGCACAGCATGCACCTTGAGGGAACAGATCGAGAGAAGTGTCAGCCAACCACCTGCACTTAGTCAAGTTGCTAATTAAATCATGAACATGGAGTGGAGTTGTAGATTTTGTAGATGTTTGGGAGAACGATCCTGTTTGATAAATACTGTCTTGATTTAATGAGGCTTTAACAAGATTAAAAGGTTTTAACTTTATTTTGTATTATTACTAGTTGTATTTTTAGATATAAAATTATAGGGGTTTAGATATAAAATTATATGCGACTTAAAAGAGGCTGCTAAATACAGAAGGCAGTGACAGTATAGATGAGCTCTAGGTCTGCACTCTTAGGGAGACATGCCGTGAATGTCCATATAGGAGACTGTTAGCAAGCAAACAACTGAGTTGTGTTGTGGTGTGCTAGTTTTTTTCCTAAGGGAGAAAACACTTCTTAAATGGATGCTTTCCTCCAATATGAAACTATTAGATTAGTGTGCAGACGTTGTTTCATAAATAGTGACAATCAGAAAGGTTCCCCTCTATGGTCAGCTACTGGAAAAGACTGAAAACCAGTAGATATCTCTTTCTCCCCTGCATTCCTCTGTACCGAACTGGCCCCTGGGCTGCTAGCAGAAAGCAGCCCATGTTCTCAGAAAAGTCAAGTACGATTGCTCTGCCTGATCTCTGTAAGATTAAACTAGAAAGGAGGCTTATTGTATGTTTTTCTTAATTACTTTGTTGTGTTCATTATAGGGACTGACCAGTATTTGCTTCCAAGGATATGTACCAAGCTAACAAGTGTCTTTATTCTACATTCATGCTGTTGGTTTAGCTGGATGTGTGTCGTAGACTGGGAAGCTCACAAAAGTAATTAATTTACTTTTCTGCTATGACCTACTGTACAGGGTTGTGCAATGCTGTTAAGTGGGTGGTGTGCCGTTTTTATTAGGCCAGTCCCATGCCTGACACTGTGTAATAATAATACTATCAGAAGTTTTCACTGTGGGAGACCGCAGTCTATTAGGCAACTTTGAAAGGATAACTCGCTAAAAGAAACAAATCTGAAGAACTGGTGATACAGTGCAAAATACTGCTGGCCTGATTGACTAGCATGAGAAATGGTAGAAAGCTGGCATGAGACAAAACACTTGCTGTGTAGGCTGGACGAAACCTATGGCAGAGGGATCCAGCACAAACCTCTGAGATGAGATACAAATTCACAAGAATTTGCCTGGAAACATTCTCCTCATCTGAATATGCGTTCTCCTCATCTGAATATGCGTTCTCCCCATCTTCAGGGATGAAGGCAAACTCAGCCTAAAGTGATAGTCCTGCTTGCTGTTAGGTGATGCGAAAGGCAGGTTGATGATTATGCTTCATAAAATAGAAGACTGTGGAGATACTATTCATTAACAACGAGTTCCTCTTTACTCCTCCTTTTATGTTTGGAACCATTTGCAGTTCGTAGAAGTACATTAACCTGGTAAACATTTGGTTTGGCCTCTTAAAGTGTTTCTCTTAAAGTACGTTAGAAATTCTGCTCTTTATATTATCTACTCTGTTGGATGTCTGTGTTGTTGAATAATAAGTTATGAGCTTAACTTCTCACTCCCAGCAAGGTCTGAGAGACTATTTAAAGTATATGCTATTTTTTGATATTGTACATCAATTTATTCTTGAAATTGAGGTTGCTTTATTTAAAATGGAGTAGAAAAAACCCTGTCCTGAGCTGTGCAAAACCCGTTATCCCGGAGGTGACAAGTTGTTAGCAATGTAGTAAGTAGAGTGGAATTACAATAGTCTTAATGTAATTGGAATTCCAGGCAGGCGAGAATCAGAGAGCGCCTTTTTTTCCAATCTGGTGTCAATTTTGGCAGTAGATTGACAAACAGGGGTCCCATAAAGTTAGGATGAGCAAACATCAGAGCTCATTGTGTTTCCTTCTTCTAAAGCATGATAGTTTGGATGGAACCAGCATTTTAAAAATCAGGGCACGTTTCAGGTAGTTGCAATAATTGTAAATACAAATTCAATGAATACCGATAAAGGGCAGACATATCCATGGTCCTGCAAGTGTCTGCTTGGTGGCATGAACGTACTTCCCACGTGTAATAACCTTGGTCAATCCTTACACCGTCTGCATATATGTTTGACCTCCTTGGGGAGGACTGAAGGTACTCTGGGTCTACTACTGTGGCTCTGGCCCACTGACCATGATGATGATAACTGCAATTCAGTCAGACAAATCTAATCTGAAAAAAACCTATGGACTCAGTAGGGGCCTCTAGGAAAACCCATTAATCTCTTTGGGTTTATTCTCAAGTCAACACAGCCTGGTAGCAGAAAAGAAGATGAGATTTCTAGTAACTAAAAAACAGGTGTATCCCTTTAAAGACTACCTTGTCATTAAATGTAAAATACCTCCATTTACTCATAAGTATGTATTCTGTGGCAACTCCCTTCTCTCTTGCTGCTGAGGGCAGGGGGAGTCTGTGATGGGATGCTCCCAGATCACTAATGAAGAATCTGTCTTCCAGCGAACTTAGCCGCACAACACCATTTTCGCTAATGATAAGGCTCCGACCAACTTCCCCGAGAGCAGTTCTTCCCTGTAGCTATTGCCGTGGATGTTAAATAGCTGGTCTACAAGAAACTCTGATTCTGAATGTCAAGCTATTCAAACACTATATAATCGCCATTTTGGGGATAACAAGCTTTCTTTCATAAGTGCTGGCTGTGACATGTTAATTTCGAAAGAAATAATACCCCCAGGGTGAGTGTGTAAATCATCACTTTGCAGATGCAGTTTTCACATTAGGACAATTGGTCAAAGCAAAAATAACAGATGACTTAGCAGATATGTAAGCCTTCAGTTAAATACTGCATGGTTCTATTTTTCATGCGAAGAAATATGCTTTTATTGCTTGTAGCTCCAAAGAATATTCAGCTTTGTATTTTTTTTTTAATCTTTCTAATAAAGGAGTTTGGGTTGTTTAACATATTCTCAGGAGCCCCTGCTCCAAACTTTGCCCTCCAGTTGGTATTACGGTATCAGTAATTGCTGCCTCATGTTAACATTTATTTAAAGCTGCTGATTTAACATTTAAAAATTCTGAGGTTAATGGATCTGTATTCGCAGATCCATTAACCTCAATAAAAACAAATGGGACCTTTAGTGAACTAAAATAAGTGCAGATCAAGGATACACTTTCACTAATACTTACTGATAGCATTTAGATTGTACTGTTAAAATGTCAGGTCATAAAAAGGGCTAGTAATGGGGTAATATTCAAGGTGAATTTCAGTGTTTCAGTCACTTCTGTGACCCAAGATAGGATAGTTTAAGATCAAGCAAGCTCAGTGTTCTAATTGCAAGATATTTTGGGTGGATTGCTGCATAAATGGTATGTTATTGGGGCTGAGCTGGGTGTACTTAAGAATGAAAATTATTTGAACGCACACCAAGCTAATCAGCAAATCATGGCAGTGTAGCTAAATGACGAAAATTTATCTTTATTTTATATAGAAATTGACTTCTGGCTCGCAGCACAGGAGAAAGCTGTAATACTTAAGAAATGAATAAATAAATAAGGCAATGTGTTTCCTTAGAATTGCTTTCCTTTAGTCCTTGTATTTAATCTAATATTGCCATAAAAAAATATGGAGATCTAGAAACACCATTTAGAAGTAAACATCACTTCCCCAGTTCATCTCTTGCATCGTAATACAGCAAATCTGCTTTTACAATAAGCATATAAAGAAATATGAGGTGTAAATCCTGACTTGAATTCACTGGCACAGACATCTTTGCTTCTGTGAGAATGAGTTAATTCCACAATGAACCTGTGATTCGATTTCTGTTCATCTTTATATCTTGTTTCAGTGATGTTGTCTGTAAGGTCTTAAATATGTATTAATGTACACTAATACACAGTTCAGTAATTTGTAAATTGTTCAGTGCTAACACCACACATGGACTTGAAGAGTGAGATTGTAAAATACCAGCAATGTGTATTTGTGCTTTAAGTAGCACCATCCTCTGTCTGTGTATAGTGAAAGGCTGCTTATACCTGTTAATAAAGTAGGTTAAATACTAAAAATATGTTATTTTTAACATGCCAAACGGACAGATGGGAAATCACTCAGCAGATAACTTTGAAGAGTATTATGTAGGCAGTTTGGAGCTATATTATAATGAAAGGCAGAGTAGCTGGGTCAATATAAAGGTAATTTAGGTATATGGGCATGCAAAGTTTTAATGGATGGTTATTAAAAACCACAGTATTTTCTGTGTAGCAAACAATTAGAGGAAGAATGTGTAAAAGCATCTACACATTTAGAACCCAAAGTCCCATGGAAAATCCATGTTACCAACATTCGTCGAAAGAGTTTTACTCGATTCATTTGGTGCATCAAATAAGACTGCAAGATACTCTTGCATAGTATATAAGAAATAAAAATAGTTTTTCTGAAAAAGAATATTCAAATGAATTTAAAGAACCAGAAACGCATTTAAGAGATCAGGTTGAGTTCATTTCTAAAAACGTGCTACTTGTACTTCAGGTTTCCGCTGTTATTACTGAAGACTTCACACTGTTATACAGGCAGAACTGTAATCTAAGTTGGGCTTCCTTATGAGCTTGTTGCAATTCAAAGTAACCCACTATTTTTTGCTTGATTTTTTTAAATGTGAATATTGATTAGCTTGTACACATCACAACAAACAAGTATGTATTAAAATCTCATCAGAAACAAAACTAAAAAAATAAATCTCAGTGACAAGTCCACAGATGTCACAGAGTAATAGCTTTCCAAGGTGTAAACGTAAAACAAGCTAAACTATAGATGTCAAACAAAAAAGAGATACAGCTGAATATTGGTATTTCTTTGAAGAGTTTAGATCTGTTGTCATATATATGTGTTTTGATAAATAAAGCCCAACGCTGTTTAAGAACAGAGAAAAGCTATTTTTAAAGTACTGCTCTGTTTAGCAAAATAGACAATGTCAGTTTTCTGCTGCTGTGATTTTGTTTCAACTCTACTAAACATCAAGTAGATTGGATTCTGGTGTTGGAAACCAGAATGCATCACTGTGCGAATAGCAGCGCATTACTCTGTGAATTGGAATGCATTAGGCACACTCTGTTGCCCTGTTGTCCTGTCATATTTCTGCCTTTCTGAAAACGCTTCTAGTGAGAATTTACTATTAAATCTAGGACAACACTTTAAACAAAATTTATTGGAGTCTTTCATCTGTTAAATTTCATTATAAGTAATATTAGTTAATTTTAACAGTGGGAATATGTTTGTTTTCTCTGAAAGTTACACTTCAGATATTCACCAATTTGGCTGATGTGAACAAACCTTAGAAATGTTTTCTTATAAGTAATATTAGGTGGCATTAAAATCTCCAACTGCAGTCTTAACCCCTTTTTGAGAGGCAGGATTTTTTTTTTTTCTGCAAAATGTTATTATGAGGGCATTCTAGTGTTTCTGTTTAATTGGACATCTAGCTTTCAGGGTCTCTTAAAAATCCCATTCTAAATTTTTAATTCAGGAGCCATCAGCACAGTTTCCAAATCTATTGTTGGAGCTGTATGTTCTCGAAGAATCTTTGAGACATCAGCTAAATCTTTTTCACTACATTGGAACCAAGCCTTATGAATATATACTTTGCACTTAATTTTTTTTTTTTCTTTTACGTATGCCTCTTTACTTAATGATGTGGTCATGACAAGAACATTTTGAAGAAACAGTTAATAGAATGCCCATGCCACAGAATGGCAAACTGTTTAAAGAGAAGCAATACTTTCTGGCTGGTGGCCTGTGGTGTTTTTTTCTCTGATCTGTATCTAGGCTATGGCCGTGTTTATTCTGTTTCATTTTCCAAGAGTCTTTCCTGTGACCCAAATCTGCTAATAACGCACAGCAGCAGGGTAATATACTTCCCATTCTACTTTGGTACTCTTTTATTAATGGACTGTACTGATGAGAAGACTTGTTATTGATTATCGTATATTGGCCCCAGTTCAGCTAAGTGCTTCAGCACATTTCTGCCTTTAAGTGGAAAAGCGTATTAAGTATCGTTAGAGTACTGAGACAAGTCAGGTTGAGCTACAATCCAAGAATCATACGGAACGGCATTTTTTTTATAAATGAAAGAGTGAAAGCAGAAGACAAACACATCACACTACATCACAAGACAAACGGTAGTCTTTTATCTTACAGAATGTGTGAGTCTCATTAGTTGGGATCTGTCTGGATTACCCCGTGTTATATGCACGTAATCTGTTTCAAGAAAAAATGAAGGAATTTACTTGTGGTGCTGCATTTACATGTGGTGTGACGTATAAACTCTTGGTTGCGTTTTCTTGGCTAAAGGTAAAAGCTGGAGCAGACTGCAGCAAGCCATCCAAGGGAATATTTTATTAGCTTCAGCACTGGGTTGGTAGTAACAATCTCAATAGTTGCCTACAGTATTTATTTTATATCGTCCATCCTTCTACAGATCATCTGCTCCTATGTTTTGTTTCATCAGTTTTTGTCGTTGCTATTTCTCACCAATAAGGAGACAATCATCTTCCACGTCCCCCGTTCCCCAGAACATGGCTTAATATTCATTGCCAAACTCACCAAGATTTTCTTCTTGTACTTGATAAAATGCAGACTATGAAACTAATAATGCTAGTTTGGCAGGCCATTTTGAACCAACACTGGATGCTTATCAGGGACTTACTACTAATAATAATTTATCTTTTAACTTTTAGTATAATATATAGTACTGACTTGAGATGTAGAGTGTTTTTGAGTGGTCTCATCTTTGTGGAAGAGTTCTTCAGATGCCTAATGCTGTGAATTCTGTAGGCACCATTTCTATTACAGTTGTTGGCACAGGTAAAGTTGCACAGAAGTTCCCAGCTCACCTGAATATTTAGCTTCAGAGTTTAAGTCCGAGTGTCAGGAATATCCTTCCCCTGTTTTTATGTTGAAGACCAGAGACCGTGTAGTAAGGACTCAAATCCTGTGGCAGATCTTCCATATTTTGTGTATAAAAAACCAAACAAAAAACCACAAACCGCAAAATTCCCAAACCCTACCTCTGTACCAGAAACTGAACTGTGTTCACGTATGCACTTAGACATATCAATGAACAGTATGATAAGCATGAAAATTGATTTTTCTTCAAAACTGGAAGAAAACTGGACATTCTGATGTTCAGCCACTGCGCATCTCGGTTCATTATAAGCTTTGTTGCTTTTTCTTTGTTGTCTTTGGCTTTTATGGTATAGTGTGTGTTATCAGCAGGATGGTAGCAGAACGCAGCCCAGTGTCTAATCCTTTCAGCAATGAATCTGTTTCCCAAAAAGACTTTTAAGACACGTTTCTCTAAGGATCTGCAGTACATGTGTCTGACTGAGGCTCTCTGTTAAAGAGACAAAATCCCTATGTGCTTTACAAGCTTTGAGTGCGACTTGTGGAGTTCATTTTCCTTTATGATATGGAGTTGTGGAATAACCTCTAGGGAGTCTGTATATAAAGGTGTCCCAGAGCATATTTAAAATATTGGGGTTTGGGTTTTTTTTAGAAGATATGCCTTCCTTGTTCTCATTACAAAAAAAATCAAACAATCAAACAAACAGAAACCAAAAGAAAACCCCAATGCCCCCAATTATTTCTTGAATTTTAATGGAATTTCTTGTGTTTCACTTTGTCTTCGTTGTCTTGTCTGTTCACTTGTCCATTCATTTGCTTGGTGCCTATCAAAATCAACTTAATTCAGCAATTACAGTGATATATAGTGTAGCTCTATTTCAAGAATGCTGTTGAAAAAATTAATATTTTTTTTTTCTTAGCACAGAGGACAGGCAGGATGAAAATGTGGGTGGCAGTTGTTCGAGGAGAGTTTCCTTGTACCTGTGATGAGTGCATGTCATGTTACGGTAATCACACCTCTTGTCTGTCGTGCTGCCATCATTTTCAAACATAAAGAGCAATAGCAAAACAGAAGAGGTTTAGACTGTGGGATATCTTATGGTCAGGAACTAAATGTATCTAAACAGTGACTGGACATTAATAAGAAGCCTTTTTCTTTCCTTTTCCTAAAAGGTGTTTAAAAAATACAAGGTTTTTCATTTGCTGAAATTTTTTGTGTTGTTTGGGGACACACACACACAAACACACACAAAAAAACAAACAAGAAAAGAAACAAAACCAAAAAAACCCAAACAAATCAGTTTCAAAATAACCAGATATTCAGCATATGAAATGTATCCAAAGTTCATTCGATGACTCGAAACACCTAGGGTGTGTACTGTGACCCATTATCTCTTTATCGCGCTTTAGTGAAGCACAGCTTAGGTAGAGAATTGAAGATTCTGTAGGAATTGCTACCACTAAGCTGAAAGGATGCTCAAGTGTGAAAATATATTGTAAGGAGTTTGGGTACTTCCTAGCTTCAGCCTCCAATCTTTATTTATTTCATGTTAAAAATAATGGTAAGATTGGAAGACACTTATCTAAATAATACATTTGGGAAAAAAAAGTCTGAAATCTCTATTCCCATTACTCTGTGACACAGCTTACTACAGAAGTAACAAGCACATTTTTTTTCCACGTGTCTTTCAACACGTGAAGCGCTTAAGTGTAACTCCCCAAAATGTAAATAGTGTATTAGTAGTATAGGATGACAACGAATTTATCTTTTGTGAAACAGATAGGACATTAGAGATAAGATTATCTGCCCCAAATAGTGCTTTAAAATCTCCAGTATTTCGTGGATTTTTTTTCACCATAGAGGAGGGTCTCTGTGCTCATCTCTGGCCGATAATCTATTCAGATAGGAACTCTGAAATGCAGAGGTGTCTGTTCTTTGAAAATACCTGTTTCCATTTTTCAATTCCATTCAATTCAGATTGTGCATATTCAAATACATTGAATACAGTCCTTGCCTTGTGTAGATTAGTGAGCAGGGAGTATGTTGTCATATTTTTCTGGACCTGCACCTGACTTCCACAATAGCCTGTAGTTGCCATTTGTCCAAACAGTGATGATGCTGCATCTATTGTCGGTGAAGTGTGCGACCGTATCGCTAAGGTACGAGCACCACAGTGTACCAGTCTCTTTGAGGTTGTTTTTTAGAGTGAAAACAACTAGCAGATTAAAGAGCTGTGGAAGCTCAGCAGAAGGCTTTGAATACACTTCTGCACACCTAGCAGTGATACGGTCAGCACAAACGCGACTGTTGGGTGACTGCAGGGACGCTTTAGAGCACCTTTAGGAGCATCTGTCAGAGGGCTGGTCTCTAACCAGCATCTTTCCAGGTATTTCATGGAGCCGGAGCTTGGGTTTGGTGTCACTGAGATTTCATTTAGGACCCATGTATTTTATTTAGTCTTTTATTTACCTGTTGTTTTGGATTGTAATGACTGTAATTGAAGCGCCTAATTCCAAAAGAGGTTATTAAGTAAATAAATTAATCAGATTGCGTTTCATGGTAATATAATCAAGATGATATTTCCCTAGTAAAGGATTATCATTTTATAAATAGTTCATGATATCTGACTGTTTACATATATATTGATGAATATATTAACATTCAGGAAAAGTATTTCAACAGAATTCTGAAGTAGTCTATTTTCCATCTTCTTAATTTTTTTTTTTAAGTTATGTAACATAATGATAGCACACTATTTTGTGTACTTTTATTTGTCTTCCAGAACACATGAATGCACTATCAACATTTGTGGAAAAATGAAACTATGTGTTTTAAAAAAAGCCTCTTTTGATATTATATCTTCTGGTGTTTGTATTTCACAACTCACTGAACATCCTGGACTTGACTATCTTGTGCAAAGAGAATAACAGATGATGAGCTTACTTATTACCATTTTGGTTTTTATGATCTCACAAACAAGCTCAGCAGCCTTGCTTCTCACCCTCCGCGAGCTGTGGTAGCTAAATAAAACTAAGCTTGTAATTCATCCCCTTGTATTTAAACCGTTTCATCAAAAATATCTGCATTAGCCTTCTCTCTGCCGTACAACACAAGCTTAACAGAAGGCTGGGTAGTCCGTAAACTACATCCTAATCATTAAAAGACAAACAAGAAAAGCTGAAATTTAACAGTGATTCTTCACCCCTATAATAAGAGCAGTTCATAATCAAATAAAATTGAATGCTGACATGTTGAGGGTAATTAAGCAATAAAAGCAGTTGGTTGTAGTAGACACTATATGAGAAACCTTTTAAAATATAACTGAACAAGGGTGGACTGGCATAGAGCAGTAATGAAATTCCTGATCTGTCTTGGCTAAAATGACACAATTGTTCTCATTTTAATCTGACAAGAGGATATGGAGCTGCAGCTTCACCTGCTATAAACCAGTACAGCTTCTCGAAGGTCGCCAGAGGAATTTTACTGTAAACAATGAAGCTGAGCATATATAGCCACTGACTGTTGTCCCCTAGTATTTCTTTTCCATAAACAAGAGCAATGCAGAGCTGTTTGGAGAAATGGAAACCTCAGTTTGGAAATCAGGTGCAGTTAGCATTGCCATTTGTTAATTACAATCTGTGCGAATGTCATCTTGTTCTACACAGTGTAGTAAGTAGATGTGCTTGATAATCGTTGCTAGTAATTTTACTGCAGACCTTTCTTAGGTAATTCACCATCGTATTTGGTCTTTGGCATAAGCTGAGCTGCGAATGTGGACAGTGTGAGCAGAAACGCTTTGGCAAATGGTCTCGGACTGGGTGAATCCTATTTCTGTCTTCTAGGCTTGCTATTTCTCCTTCTCTGCAGAACATCTAAACCTATCACTTGTCTTTGCTGATTTAAAACTTATATTTTAAAGAATAGTCTTCAGAATTTCTAGTATCGTACTTCTGCATTATTTGAGCTTTGCAGGCACCTATGAACTCTATTCAAGAAGTTTGAAGAGTCTGTCTGAGCATCCTTCTATCTCTGGCACTTCACTGAGTATTGATCTCTCTTGCTACTACTTCAGTTCTCTGCGGATGATAAGCTGTTATTGGTGCTAAAAGTCGGTGTGGAACTTGCTTTTTAGAAAATCTCTGCTACTGCCTCTGTCTGGGAAGGACACATCTAATTTGATATTCAGAGTCATTTGGGGGAGCTATTTGTGTGCTTTCATAAGCTACATTCTTAAGATAACAGTCAAATCAGTTCGTTGAAATAAGATGGTGATTAAAATAGATGGATTATATCCAGCTTGTCTAACTGAAGCAACCAGGGACAGATAGGCTTTGACAGGAAACAGCTCTGTTCTAGAATTGAAGAACATGGCTGAATATGAGGACCTTTAGGCTTGCACAGCCTCATACATTTCTTTAGGCTCTACGGGTGAAAGAGCTCAAGCACTAATCCTGGGTTTACGCAAAAGTGTATTAAAATTTATACATTGTGGAAGATCTGTGTGAAAATGCTGAGCAGAGGCTCTTCCAGTGTTTGTTATGTGGAAGGTTTTCAGAATTTCAAATGAAATCTACTCAATTTTTATCTCAATTGTAGTTCTTTCACTCTTTGCCAAAGCAGCAGCGAGGGTAACCTGATTACAAGGGCCCAGCTGCCCCAAAACCTGAGTCCTGCTGAAGAGACAATACAAAATTAGGGCTTGTTTCCTGGATGGGAGAATACATCAAGAATATGACATCTAGCCTTTTGTCTCCTTTGAATAATGACAAAAAGAAAAAAAACAGACCAAATGAAACCACCACTGAATTTGTGAATCTGTATTATTTCACCAGAGATAATGTACAGTGAAGTATTGTCAAATACTTAAAGATCGCTAGATATTTAAAATCACCCCAAAATATTTTGTATTAAGTTTTCAAAGTTGCCTAAGCCTATGGATAGGTATGGAAATTAATAGCTTGGAGTTTTGAAAATCTTATTTGGTGCTCATCTGGTGGTTGCCTAATACTTTAGAAGTCTGATCCTATTGTAATATTCAAAGAAGAAAAGTCTATTGAACAATCACTGATAGATGAAGTTTTAAATGAAAGCTAATCAGTTTCAAATACTTTTTCATTTCAGTGGCTTTTTGCAGTATTTTGTAGACTGTTGTCTTTATAGATATCGAATAGCATAAAAAGAAAAATGCATCCCATTCCTCATAGTGTAATACATTTATAGAGAAATATGGAGTTCAGATTTCTCTGTTTATTTAAGGGCTTTCAGTTATTCCAGCAGCAGAAAATTATTTTAAACTTGACCAGAAAACTCAAAAAACACCATGAGACAACACAAAAAAAAAAATCAACTTTGGGATCTTTCCACAATGAATTGGCAATCTGCATAGCCCAAGTACTTCTCCTCCCGCCCCTTCCAATCCATACGTCTTATGTGCTGTATCCTTGACATACTTTTAGTCCTTTAACAGAAGCTGATGTGGAGTGAACATTCAATCCATTTTGCTATTACCTTTATGAAAGCTACAGTGCACCTTGAGAAGAGCATGCCTGACCCAATTTGATCTTTCATTTCTAACACCATAGCTTGCTGACTTTCTAAAGGATACTCAAGAAAGGCTTATTAGCAGATGTTATCACTGAACTCACCTTTTCTGAAATAAGGAATGACAGGACCATCTGTTCATTTGTTGCTTGATAACCTGCACTTCCGTGTTGTCCTGGAAATCCTGCTGATAGATCTATCTCCATGTGGTCACATAGCATTGATCTGTTTGGAGTGGATTTTTGTGGAGCAGAACAGAAAAAAATGGAAAACAGAAATGCTGTTTTAAAGAGCAAATAGCTAAGGCTTCTGTACAGCATGGGTAGAATTTTCAGTAGAACCTAAGTGAAATAGTTCCATGAATCCCATTGACTTGAAATGAAGGACAGTGAGGCAGTGAACCTGTACTTGAAGCTTATGGAAATCATACCTCATATTGGTTTCTATAGCTGAAGGATGTGTGTACCACTGATTAGTGAAGAACTTAAACAGTTCTGCTAAGTGTATAGAAAAACAAGTAGTAAGGCATAGAAATTCTCTGCAAATACAACACAAATTGTGACATCTCTTTAGAGAAGTAATTGACCTTTTAAAATTATAAGCTCTAGAGTAGAAAGATTTCAGAGTACTAATTTGCAATGAAGCAGGTGTGACAGCTTAACTGATAACTTTTTACAGATATGGTGTGTGAAGTCTAAGCAGTCTATAATGTTTAATAATGATTATGTAAGAGATCTTAATAACCCACAACATACAGAAAAATTTGTGTGGTTTAAAATTACTAATATGGCATTTGTAGTTACCCAAATCTTCAGTGACTTCCATAGTCATTGACTATAGCTGTATACAGTTTTGATCAAAAACCAGTGACAAATTACAACTACTTGATACTATTTACATGTTTATGTCAATTTATTTGGTAAAGTATAAATTGATACGGAAGTAGCTTATGAATGGAGCTGCTTTGTTGGATGTCGTATGCTGAGGGAGCATATGTACTGCCAGAGAAGGAGTTAAGGGTGGGCTTTACCCTTCATTGAGTCAATGAGCTGTAGATTGATCAGTCACAAGCAAGAAATGACACCTAGTCTAACAAAACATCTGTTGCTGTTTGAAGGAAGTGGAAAGGGAAATAGGCAAGAACAGAAATTTGGGGAGAAAGCCTAGATAATGTGTATTGGAGAAAGGAGTGTAGCAATTCAGCTGGAATCAGAGAAGGAATATCCTGTGGGATATAGTGTTGATATAAGCAGCTAAAACGCAGGATTTCTTTCATTTGCTCACCTATGCATTTTTAAACATTTTACTGTATTATTATTGTAAAAAACATAGAAGCTTATTTACATTCTGTTGCAGCTTTCTTAATGTCAATTCTGATGATTTAAAGGACAAAAGAAAAAAAGAAACAAAACATTATTGTGTGATAAATTTATTAAATGGTGCAGGGGAGCATATGGCCATATGTATAGCCCCTCAACACATTTTCCAAGTTATTCAAAAAGTGACAAAATTCCATCAAAGGGAAGATGCACAGGCTGAGCTGGTGATGTGTGAATCTGCATGGGAGGGCAGTGCCCCAGGGTTGTCATTGGAAGCAAGAAAGCTGACGGGCAGCGTTGGGAGCGTGTCTGAACCCTGGTTGTCCATGCAAGGTACTTCTCCAAAACAACTGCACGATACTGCTTTTGGGGCATTACAACTCACTTGGGATTCCTTCACTAAACAGTTACCCTTCACTAAACAGTTACTTAGTGCAAGAGGGTAGTTCGGAATGCTACTTGTAGTAGCAGGACAAAAGAGACTCTCAACATGTTTTATTCCTCTGTTTGCTTCAGTCAGATCCTTAAATGATTGAGAGTGTTCACTGAAGCTACGTAGACGTGGAGTAGTTGGGGATCTTGCCATGCATGTAGTTAAAACACAAAATGTATCCAAAAGGTGAGAGACCTATGTTTTCAATTATTTATTTTACAGGCTAATTTTTGTAACACTTGACCAAAAGAATGCCTGCTTGGCCTGCTTATGAGTAATTAGCAGGATTAACTCTACAGTTCTTCTCAATAGTCAGGGCAGGAGAGGTGGAAAGGAAGGAAACAGGAGTTTCCTTTCTGCCTGGGCTTTAAAATTGCACTGTAAATTCTGCATTTGTTCTTTTGTTTACGGCAAGCTTTTTAAATGATCAGACTTCAGGAGAGCACTAGCCAATAAACATGAATAGCAGTATTCAGGTTAACTTACTGCAGGATATGCAGAGCTAATGAGCACCCTCCTTTTCCAGGTTACTGCGGGAAAGCAAAAGAGTCATCATGCAATAAACAATTGTGAAACAGTTTGTGTAAATATGCTACCTGCCATCTTTCTCCGAACATTGAATCTCTAAAAATAAATACACTAAACTGTTTTCATTAACTCCAGATATTATTACTGTATAACTATCTAGGCCATCAGGTTTTGTTTGTAAGTTTTTGTTTAAAGCATTTGAGAATGTTCTCTGCCCTCTTTAAAAATCATGATTAGCAAAACTGGTCACTTTCCACTTTTGGGGCTAGGATACACCCAGGATTTTTTTGTTTGTTGTTTTGCTGGGGGTGAGGGGCTTCCTAATTAAAAAACATTTTTTGGAAGGAAGTCCCTTAAAAAAGCATGCATGTTTCCTGCATTTTGGCAATTTAGACATTTAGTTTGTACTACGTGTGTGTCATAACTAGTATTTTATAGCTATAAAGGTGAGGAATCCAAGGAAGAAACTTACAAGGAAGTGATTTATTGTATATAAACTGTCATAGCTTGTTTGGAATCCTTATACCCTTCCACTTTTGATTTGCTAAGGTTAGGGGAATAAAGAAAAGCACGCTGTCATTCTGTGAGTACTCCCATATCTGCTTTGCAGTAACACCAAAAAACCAAGAGTTCTCATTTGTTACACCCTCAGATCATGTCATACTCAATGAGCACCTACTTGTGCTAAGTGTTCTGTGTCTGTCTTGTGCTCTTACTTCCATGATAAGAGTTTGGGATTGCTGGGGTTTTGTTGGTTTTCTCCCCTCCCTGTGCTGTTTGGACTTGCCTGTGCATCCTTCAGTTTAATGTACCTATTACATCTTAAACTCTTGTGGCAATGTCAGCTAATAGCATTAGCTAAAAGCACGAGCAAATCTATAATGGATTTATTAGATGTCCTTCTTTAGAAAGAAGGAACAGTATCTCAAAGCAGCAACAGTTTTCATGTACAACGTTTGCTTCTCTCTAAACTTCTGACACTTGACTCCAGAGTTGGGAGCTAGATTTAGCAGCAGTGGAGCAGGTAGGGAAATCAGAAGTATTTGTAGGAAAGGATAAGCTTTCATTAGGTTTCTGTTTCAGAAAAAAACATTTAAAATATGTAGGAATATCTCATTTGAATATTTGTAATTAAAATGTTCCACTATTCATGTTGAAAGAACTTTGTATGAAATTATGGTAATCTGCGGTATCACGGGTAACCAAGTTCAAAACAAAAATGAAATCTTCTGAGTCACACAGATGGGTTTGGTGTTGTTTTTTTTTGTTATTTTTCTGATTTTTTGTCTCTGAGTTCAGGATGAAAAAATGTTTGATGTGTCAAAAATGTTCAGAGACAGAAAAACTATTTCTTGTTAACCTTTATTTGGTAACATTATTAATAATCATCATCATTTCAAATGCTGAACATAAAATGTAATGTGCCTGAGAATACTGTGGTGAACAACATCAAAGCAAGCTTGGTAACACAGCAATTACTTCCAGTTAAAATGATCTCTGCATATCTACTTTTCAGTTGATATGCTGTTATGCAAAGTGTCAGCATGTAAATAGTTTCTCAAAACTGACCTGAAATTTTTAGTAAGATGCAAAGAACATTAGGATAACTCCCTCCATTCAACCTCACGTTAAGGATGAACGATTCCTACAGTTCTAGGATGAAAGTATATTGGCCACATATAGCCAACAGAGCCTTGCCAAATGCCTCTGGCCTTTAATGTAGAATGGGGAATCTAGGAATATACTTGCCAAAATGTGTTTAGAGGAAGATGGCCAAGTTTCCCGAAAAGGGTAGGCTGGGTTTTAGGTGTACTTATCTGCGACCTGTGAGACTGCGCTTTGCTACCCTGTCCCCGGTGTGACTGTCGCTGGCAGGCCAGGCTTGGGTCTCGACACAGATTTCTCTTTCAAGATTTATATTAAAATGGTGGTGGTAATAGTTCACAGGGGAGAGTATGACACATTTATGTTATGTGCTGCTGTTTATTTGTGTACAAATGTCAGAAAGCTACAGTCTTCCCTATGATACTACATTCTTCTGATCTTATCCTGCCGGAGCGGTGTCTGTGTGTGTCCGTGAGCGTTGCGTGTTCATGCTGTCACAGAGGGTACAGACAGATAATGACAGGCAGGCACATCCCCACGGCTTGCTTATTTGCTGCTCGTTAGCTGGTAACTGGCCATGCATGTGTTCCTAGCCCAGTGAAGCCGCAGAGCAGAAATAGTTCATCTATGCTGTCTTCGGCATAAATTCCAGCCTTTCAGGTTTGCTTTGAGCCATGTGAAGGTGGTTTAATGCAGTCCAAAATGCGTGTCCAAAATAAACTGTTCCACCACTTCTGTGTGTGCATGGAGAGCTCTCTGGCTTGTGCCCCTGAGCTTCCCTACAATTGGGTGGGTGTCATAAGCCTTCCATGGGCAAAAAGACAAATAATTCATAGCAACAAGAAGGGGATGATGTTTAAGAGTAATAAACTATATGCTGTTTGTGTTCAGGCAAAGTAAACCCGCCCTTGTTTATATTAGAGGACAAGGACTCTTTTTTGACAGGGTGGTAGGTGAATGCTGTTCGCTCAAAACCGGGCATATTTTTCTTTCTGTACGTTGACTTACCCATGCTGCATGGTTTTTTCTGTCATCGTCCTGCACAGCTTTGCTCATTTTTTCCCATATTGCTGTTTGTCAACCCATTTTTATTTTTGCTTTTCCTGTTTTATCTAATTTTATTTTGTCTCCTCATGTAATTGGAGAAGTCCTTTGATATAGGTCATTTTTGTGGAATTTAAAGAAAAAGCAAAGGTGAAATGATAAGTGAGTCTGAAAGAGTGTTTCCAATGAAAAGTGAACTCAACATAAATGGCTGTTTGAAAGAAGCAAAAGTTTCCGATGAGTTTGGTGAAATCGTTTCAGCCGGAGAAAAGGAAGTTGTTCTCAGTGGTGTGCTCCCAGGTGGAATTTGAGGATAAATTCCTGTAGCCTTTAGCATCGCTACCTTCAGGAAAGAGTTTTCTGTTTAATACTTGTTTCTGCCTTAGCTTCCTGAGAAGGGAGGGGTTGTCCGTCTGTGTTTTTGTAGCCTGTTTGCAAAATGGAGATGATTCTGGATGTTTTTTCCCCTGTATCTTTCATATTTGTCTATTCAGTTAGTGAGAACACTTTAGTCTAGAGAATAGTTTTGTGTGCAGGTATGACATCTAGCAGAACAGCGTACCGAGCTAGCAGGGCTAGAGCATTTAGTTGCCAATTTACTGGTAGCATAGCTTTCTTGCCTGTGGTGGTGTAAGTGGCAATATTGTAAAAAACAGTCTATGCTATGGCTACTTGTAGTATTTTATTTACCAAAATGTTTTGAGGCAAATCTGCCCTTACTCATGCAGGAGTTCTGCGAAGTGACTCAGGTGCGTACCCACAGCTTTGTCCATCTGAGCTCTTGGCTTCCTTAACAGTCTGCAAAATAAGGCATGGAGAATCTTATTGAACTCAGGAAAAAGCATTTACTTTTGAATTACTTCTGTGGCTCACTAAAACAGAATGAAAATCCTGCAATCTCTTTAACCGCAGACTAAAAACGCAGAGCAGTTTTGTCTTCAGGATTACAAATGAGCAATGTTCGTAATTCATTATCTCATGAGGAAATTTATTTATTATGAAATCATACCGAACAGTTTTGGCTACATTGTTTGCCCATCGTTTTCAAAAGCACAAATTAACTCACAAATCATTTTAAAGCCTGTAAATTGTGCTGTTAATTGACTGAATATAGAAAAAGGAGTTAATGCCTTTTTTCCTCAGTGAGCTGAATGGCTCTGTCTACTTTCCCTTCCTTTGGTTAGATAGCAGGCACCGTAAATTCCGTGTTTGACTGTGGGACAGTGCCTGTCGAGTACAGCGTTATCGTACACAGCAAAGGTGAAGAAGACATCGGAATCGTTTTCTTGCTTTTCGCATTTAATTTTACCGCTGGCGCTTTAAAAGGCATCTCAGACAGTAGGTATTCTCAAGGGCTTGTTGGGTTCCTCTGCTGGTTTAATGGTGATCGTGACACTTGTAGAAGTGCGGCACTGAGAGAATTAGTGAACTCATCAGAAGGAAGGAAGGGATGATCAATTATTCACCACACGCCATCAACTACAAGAAGCATGACTGCTGCCTGTCTCTCTCCTTTTCTTTCTTCTACACACACTCGCTCAGCTTATGCTATTTGTGCAATTACATTATTTTCATTCAAACAATCTCTAGAGAAACCTGTTTATTTGAGTGTGCTGGAACATTCATCATTAGGGTATTGGCGTCAAGTGCCCTTGACATTCACTGCTCCATGCCTCCTGCATCTTCCTCTTTAATTATTTTAATACTTGGGATAAATAACAGAAAGGTCTGGCTGACTTACCTAGAAAGAACAGAATGCATAGAGACAGTTATTTCATAATCTGATCACTCATGGACTAATTTTGGACTGTTTCTTCCTTTCTCCCTAAACTTTTGTACTTGAACCTGATTTTTAAGGGGAGGAGTCTAGTGGCCTTCAGGTTTTTACATTTAACCAAGACTTTTGTTCTGCATCTCCAAATATTCGTGATGCACACAAAGGAAGATTACTGTTTTTTTATTCGCTTTGAAATGTAATTAAGAATATTTTTTCAGGACTCAGAAGTTGTAACAAAAACCTCATTAATCATTGAACATTAGTTTGTATGCTAGAGGGATATTAGAGTTAAAATAACACATATGCTCTTTTCATTTAAGTGTTCAAGATCACAGCATCTTTGTAATCATTTTACTTTTTGTTAATTTTGATTATCATAAAATTGCACTGGCATATTTATAAAGTGCATTGGTCTGAAAATCAATAAATCACTGATTGTTTGCACAGATATTATGGATTCTGCCAAAGCGATATCTTTCATGAGTAGCTTGAAAATGAGAGACAAGGACCGTTGCTGGAACCTAGAGCTGACAAAAGCTGAAGCCAGAGTCAGAAGGCTGAATTTATGCTTCTTTTCTTGGTCACATACAGGAATGTTTATTTTAAGTCTTTATACAGCGAGTTCATTCTGGGCTCATGAGTCGAGAGGGTAGATTTCAGTTGACAAGAACGTCATGGAGCAGCAGAAAGACAGAGCAGTGCAGGAGATGCCATCACGATGAGCTTAATAGAAGAATTTGAAAAGCAAAACGCCAAAATTTTAGCTTGCTGTAACAACGCAGATATCTTTAAGCCTTTGTAACTAACCCTCACTGTGTAAACTTGTGTTTTCCTTTGTGTTACTATGCTCCATGGGGTTTACAAGTATCTAACAGATCTTTTGTGTGCAAATTTACTTGGTGCGTGACAACTGCGCTTACAGGATTCAGCCATGTCACGCAGCGTGCTCCCCGCGCGGCCGTGCACTGTACGTCTTCTCAACTGTCAGTTGGCTCCTTGCCTCTCTGAGAAGCCTTGAAGTTTTTTGTGCTTCAACTTTAAGCTCTTTTTGTCCAATTTACTTTCACACGGTTGTGTGATGGTTCTGCTCATGACAGATACGCAGAAAATGCAGCCTGGGTGTAGCTGTACAAAATGCCAGCTCTGCTGTTATCCTGGTACGTGTGTCTCTGTAGGTAGGAGAGAAGAAAGAGTGACTCTAGAATGGTTCCAAGCCTAACAGCACAGAGATTCTAAACTGGATAAACCTCAAACTCTTTCAGTAGCTAAGAGGGAGCGCTCAAGTGTGGTATCTTAGGTAGAGATTGTATTCTGTAATCATATTGAATGTGGTCATCTGATACGACCTAGGCGCATGCATGACCTTCCCTAAAATAAAAGATCTGAAGATCGGTTAGTTCTAAAGAGACAAAGCAGAAAGAAATGCCTAAAAGGGCTGTTTCAGAGCCTGGTGTTTACTCTGCATAAAGATTAAGCTGACAACTGCTGATCTTTTCTGAAATTGTGGTAAAGTGGACGTGCTTGGCTCTCCTTTGCTTGACTTGATCACAGAGAGGGAATGCATGTTTGGGTTTTTTGTGTGGTGTTTTTTTTCTTCCCTCCGTGTTAGCTGGAAGGAATGTCTTAGTTTTACTTGACTTTTTTCAAACCAACTTTCTTTCGTAGACAGTTTTTGCATCCTTTTAGTTATTTAAATAACTAGATGTGAAATCTGAAGACCAAAAACCAAACTGTTTTAAAGTTATATTAAAGTCTAAAAATAATTACTTGTAATATTAAGAGCTGCATATTGCTTATGTATGTACTTCAGGCACTTTGCTTTAAGGTTCTATTTACGTACCACAGCTGTCACAGTTGCATGTCGTACCATAACAACTATGGGTTAAAGCACTGGTCACGTTTGGCCTGTAACTGTCAAACAACTGCAAGATTCCAAAATAGAAATAAGAAGAGTGGTCTTAATGCAATAAATACATCCTATCATCTCTTTTGAGGTAATTAATCAGACTTATTTGTAAAAACAGAATTAAACCATTGAATTGATATTACCATGAAATGTCAGAAGCCCTGAATTTAGAGCACAACTGGTGCAGGGTCTAGTTATAATGAGGTTCAAGCGCAGTGTCTTCTGGGGATGCCAAATATGCTGTGATTAGAAACTGGCGAAGAAGCGTCATTTATCTCTATTTTGCACATTAGGACAGGGAAACATAAAGCAAGTATCTTGACAGGATACCTGTTCTGAAACTAGAGAAGAAAATACCATCCTGCTCACTCTTGGTCGCATGCCTGCAGTCGCAGAGCAGCCTTCCGTTGTTGTCAGGGACAATTCTTGAATTGAGGTAAAAATATGCCATACATTTGCTGCAACATTTGTTTAAAGGCTAGCTGGAAATGGGTAGAGGAGTGTGTATCTCTGTCATCACATCTCTCATCAACATATTGTACACACTATTATATGCTGTCTCTGATTCTGATACGTAAGATTTATTTCTAGCACGTGCTGACAGCTCTGTGGTTTCCACAACAGAGTGAAATGTAGAGATTAACATAAAACGTTCATTGTGTGGTAATGTTCTTGGGAGCCCTGACAGTTTATTACAGCTTGTAACTAATATTAATAGTATTAGTTTAAAAATCGGAGATGTCAGTGTTTGTATTTTTCAGTATATGCCATGCTTAGCAAGAAATGTCAGGGATAAATTGATTTCTGATCCCTGATTTGTATGGATCAGTAACTGTTGCTGTAAAACGCCCCAGGTAATATTTACAACACAGAGAAACAGAGAGAAGTATTGGGATGCTACCGCATGCGAATTGCGGAATTTCCTTGGCAAAGAGCACTGAATGGGTCACAACAGTAAGCTGTGTTCTGTGAACCGTCACAGCCATCCGCAGGTACTACTCCTGTTCTCCTTTCCTTCTCCTCTGAAGTGCTGAAACAAGAATTTGCCATGTAATGCCGACGCTGAATGCGTTAAAACTAATCTAATTAGTTTTCTTCTGAAAAAAAGATGTTTTAGAAGCTGTTGTACAGGTTTATGCTACCCCTTCGAGATAAATGAGAAGACAGAGTACAGCTTAACAAAAACATGTTCTGACGTAATTTCCCTCTTAAAAATGCAGAAGATTTTTCTCTTTTGCTCCATCCCTTATGCCTTCTCTACTGGTGTCAGGGGAATTTGAATATTCAGTGATGCTAATTTGTATTGGTATTATTGACTGCTTTACAAATGCTGTAAGCTGTGCTTTAGAATCTAAAGTGTCAGCCAGGAAACTTTTTAACCATTTCAGGATTTGTATGAAGAAACCATGGTAGTAAAAAGTACATCTTTCCTAAAAGCAAGCTGGCAGGAAAGCTTGGTGCTAGAGCAGCGTGTCTTCACGCGGGAGCGGGGCGCAGTACCGCTGGCTCGGCAGCACCAACACCGTGTGGACTTTCTCCTGCTGGAGATATGGTTTAAAACAACCAGGAATGCTAAGGCGGAGATAAAACCTTTGGATGTGTAAATGTTTTAGAAACATTAAAAATGAAACCATTATGCTGTAAATCCTTCTGGTGCTATCATAGCAGCTAGGAAAACCTAACCGAAAGTGTGTTTAGTTTGCTTCCATATTTAACCCCAATTACCCTTTGCAGGGGGAATTCTTTTTAACATTCAATGCCTCATCTCACTTTTTAGCTTCTGTAGGTCTTATTTTCCTCCACTACATAAATTGCAGCAGGTGCACAGAATTGAAGACATTACAATTAAATGTAATCAAATATTTTAGGCACTAATGAACAGCTCCAGGAAAACAAGTCAAAAGGAAAAAAAAAAAAAGAAGAAGGAAAAAAAGCCTTTAAGTGAGTGGATTTTCAAACACCCAAGGCACCACAGGGCCAATTAAGGGAGTCAGACACCAGGACACATACTGGCATTAATTATCTTTGAGTTCAGGGAAATAAAAAATAAAAGCAACAATTATCATAATAAATTTCCACACACTGCTTGTAAGTTGTGCTAATCTACAACACACCTGGGTTTCCGAGATTTAAGGCATGAAAGTGAATACTTAATTGGTTAGTGACGACCTCGCGTAGCGGCTCGTGGGCTGCTCTCCTGTGGTCCGCCGGGCAGGCGGGGCCGAGAGCCAGGGCCAGCGGCCGCGCGGGGTGCGGCACTGCAGACCCCCTCCCGACGAGAAAGTCACCCAGCCCGCGCTGTCGGGGATGGCATTTCTCCCTCCCTCCTTGCTCTCCCTCTCATGTTGTTATACACATAATGAAAATTTTCACAATGGGAGTATCAGTCTCAATCTACTTTAAATACCTGTGGGTCTCTCTAATTCTCCTTTCTCTAAACTAGGAAGGAACCAAACTAAAAGAACAAATATTTCATGCGCGTCGTAATAATTTCTTGAAATGTGTAGATGGAAGAAAAAGCAGGAGCTGCACTGAGCTAGAGGAACATTCTAAAAGGTATTAAAAAACTGATCTTTCTCTAACTGATGCTTGAAGCAGCTGCAAGCTCTTCTCACTGCAAATACAGGAAAATGGGGTAATGTGTTTTGGGCTGTTGGTTTTATTTGTGCATTAGGTAAAATCAGTGTCCGTAATGGTCTTCTCTGAAGCATTGTCTGGCTGTTTGGGTGCATCCGGAGGGGAAGTGTCAATCACTCCAACCTCCATGCCACATGTACTAGAAAAAAAAAAGCCCTAGATGAACAAGATGAGGTTTAAACTTGTCAGTGGTGATTTTTTTAATACTTTCTAGTCTTGATTAGTCTAGGTTGAATAAGGAAAAAAATTGTGATTTCGTTATCTGTTATTTCCTTTCCTCACATATCTGCTAATTATGTTTTCATGCTTGCAATAGAAGTCCCTTGGGACATTCTTTATGTTCAGAAGGTATTTTACACAGCGCAGACACCACCAAGAGTAACTACTTAAGAGCAACGGGCCAGTGAAAATGAGGTACAGCCCTTCCCCCAGTAGTGGCACGCTACAACATAGGCCAGAAGTAAATTGTGTGTGGTATATAAGATTGAAGAAGACATTTCCAACAGGTGATCTCAAAGATAATGTGGTTATTAAGGTGCCTATATCACAGGAGGGTCTAGGGCCTAATTACAGGGTACTACTTAGTTTCGAGACAGTCAAAGACAAAACCGCACTTGGACGATGTCTGACAGCACAGAACGCCCTGTCAACGTGCTCACTGACGTATCGGCGTGGCAATTTCAGGCTACAGGTAACAGAATCACGGAATCCCAGAATGGTCGGGGTTGGCAGGGACCTCTGTAGGTCATCCAGTCCAACCCCCTGCCCAAGCAGGGTCACCCAGAGCAGGCTGCACGGGACCTTGGCCAGGCGATTCAGAGGATTCTGTGGAGTTCAGCAAGGTTTCAGCCAGACTTGGCAACGGGTCAGTGAAGTGCCAGGTGGAACTTCATGTTCAGACCTTTGTGGAATTTGCTTTGTCATTATCTAAAATGATATCTAAAAATCAGTATCTTTATCATTATCTAAAACTGTTTTCTTTTGAAAATCTTGAAGCATTTTGCTCTCGTATTTTCAAGATTAAGCATTATGAATTCTCACTTTGAAAAGGTATTTTTATATTCAAGAATTGAAAACAACTTAAAAGAACCTAGAAGGCAAGTGCCTAAAAATAAAACATGTTTCAGTCTGGAAATACATAATTTGGAGAGAAGTATGTTTTTTGGTTTACTTTGGCAAACCAAGAAATACAGAACTGAGCTGGCTTTGATGATCAATTTGAGATACATTTTGAAACCATCCAAAGAAGCATTTGATGGTTTTGCAATATGAAACAAGTTTACTGTTTGGCTTTGGATTCATTTGGTGTTGAAAATGGTTGTCATTTTGGAATTCTATAACTTTAAGATAGAAATTATTATTTTCATTTTTGTCAGAGTACCAGTTCTGAAAACTTACAGCGTGTCACCTAGAAAAGTAATATAACTGTATTCAAGCAGGGGGAAAAAAAAAAAGAGAAGTTGTAAAATTCAAGACAGCAAATGAAACAGACCCATTATGCACTCCGCTAAGAAACCGTTCGTTCCTGACGTTGCCGGTATTTCCCCTCTTGCTGGCCGCGCCGCAGAGACAGGCTTGCATTTCCTGGGCCCTTGGCTGCTGAAGCGAGACTGCTCGGATTGCAAGGGCACATTCTTCAGTAGCTAAGACAGTTGATGTAAGGATTATTTTCTGAAATTTTGATTTGTATTATTCTTGCAGGTGTTCTTACCTGTTTTTTCTTTTTTTCTTTTGACTAATGACAAAGAGGCATTGTCACTTTTACATTTTATAATAGGGACTGTTTCACGTTCTAGTTTGGATAGCTACAGACACATTCACGCATCTTCTAAGTATATCAGACCTGATCATTTTCATCTGCTATTACCTTCTCCTGGTCTTTTTTCATAGTATTTCTGATAAGCTACCGTCAGCCTGCACGTATGTATTTCTTGCAATACTTAAAGCAGTATAAATTAGTTACAAGTACTACAAAGAACAGAGTTTGTCATGAGTGATACTCATCCACACCCCCCCCTCCCTGCAGTGTGGTAATATAGGTATGATACAGGTTTTGATTCCTGATAACACAGTAAGGATTTTTTTTAATGTCATGATGTAGCTATTTCAGGGGACTTTCGCAGACTAAATGACATCTGAAAGAAGCATGAACATATTTTAGCTTTGTTTATATTGTTGGTTGTGAAAACATTAACTTCTGGATGAACTGAATTATTACCTAACTGAAATTATTACTTCAAAGATATATTTAAAGCTCTTTTTTTTTGTTATGTCATATTAATAAGCATAACACTCCTAGCAATACAATGCTATGTGTCCTTTTCTCAACTAGCTATTTTTTATAGTGCATGGCTGTAGTTTGAGAGTGCTGTCAGAATGGCCTCGGACTTTGCTTGGACTGATCAATGTATCCGTATCGACAAGAAAGAGCACTTGCCAAATGAAGAATCCAGAGAGGCAAGACCTGTATTTGGCAGGGACACAACTCGGTGGGGGCTGTACAGTGCCCAGGCAGGTCACTCAGGTGCTAATGGATCCTAACTGCCGCTATTTCAAGTTGCAATGTATTTGCCTTCAATAAGGTGGTGCTTAATGAATGAAATTAAGAAAAAGTGAATTGCTTCCAGTCTCATCCTTCTAATCGACTGCTCATTGATGGGTATACATGCCAGATAAACATCTCCTATTGATAGGAAATATATTTACCAGATATTTTGATACCTTGTATATAAAAACATCTCATTATTAAGAACAGAACTTTTGTTTTCTTTCAGTGGCTTTTCTGTTAGACTTGGTTTAAGATATGGACAACACAATTCTGCATCTGAATATTCATCATACTGGTACAAGCCCAAAATTAAGGACTTTTTTACCACTATTTAGTAAAATATAGTAGTAATTTTTTTTTATTACTGCTATATTACTACTGTTCTCTGAATGGCACTGCTGTCTTAGGCACACTTGAAAATCTTTCAAATTATTACAGCTTTGTGACTAGCACAGCTGTGGTGGGAAGAATTTGAGGTTTTAAGTCCTCTGACGTGAGGAAAGAAACAAAACCCAGCCTTCTGTCTCACCTGAGATGAGTACTTGAACTGCAAATGCAGAGAGGAATCATTCTTAAAGGGAAGTGTAGCCTGCTGACTGTTTGCAAGACCCTTCCTGCAAAACCTGGTTTCAGGCTGCAATCTAAGAGGGAGGAAAAATCCGCCAAATAGTATTTAGTGTGAGCTAAAGCCAGATGAGAGGATTTACAGGAATGCTGTCAACCAAATATTTGTAGAAGGAACCAAGCCTTACCTACTTACTAACAGGCATTCTTACATAGATCCCTGCTCAGGGTGTGAGATTTTGGGATACTGATAATTCTGAATGATGTAAGAATTCACTGTGATCTTTTCTCAGAGTACCCATCCATAGCAAACACATGGGATAAATAAAGGTAATATTTTAGTAACTTAATGTCAGCTAAATGACTGTGTTTTCATTTACTGTGTGTGACTATTTCTTTCATTTATTTTGATTTAAAGAAATTATACGTAAAAGGTTTCAGGTCTTTACAAAACCTTTTAAAAAAATTGAGATTCAAGCACCACAGCTTTAAATGCAATATACTACTATGCCTCATACATATTTTAAAATGTATGCATAGGATGTCTTTTTGGTAACAGAAGAAGCATCTGCTGTTTGTTTGTGTGTGCATTTTAGAGAATTGTAGAGCTTCTTCCACGATGATTATAGAATCCAATTATTTTGTGAACTGTCACCTAGAATTTTATTTCCAAAACATTTGCTTCATACCTTAATAATTCTTCATATGAAACTCCCTTACGTTTAATTTGGAAGCTTCCCAATCTCTTCAAATGGCATTTCCAACAGATCAGTACAAAGGCGACAACATGCCAAGAGATCAGCGTGTAAGTTCCCCTGCCTGCAGATGAACCCTAAGGAACAGAAAGATGTTGGGTAGCTTCTTCGGGCTTCTGAAATGTTTGGAAGCAAAATTCCCTAGGAAAGCGTGCTTGTCCACAAGCAGAAAGAAATCAAACAGGAAGAGGATCCAGCCTTGGTTTTTCTCTAGTGCGTTGCATCTAGAATGCTTCCAGGCATTCCCAGTTCCTGTTAACAAGATCCGTGTTCACGCGCATCCTTTGATTACACTTCAGTGTTACGTTAAAGAATTTCTTCAGGCTTCATAAATAATTACATCGTATAAAATCTCTGTATTACTTCTAAAGAACATAACTCCTGTGGATGTTTTAAAAGAAAAGTGCAAGGGTTAAACTGAAAATTTCACATTTTGAAAGGATTGTTTTGAGTTTTCCGCTTTCTTTTCTCAGGCTTAAAAAACTTAAAAAGTAGATTTTGTGTTGGTACAAGGATAAGGCCTAGCTTTAGCCCTCATCTCCCTGTTGTGAGGTGTTACCATGGTAAATAATACTGAATTTAGCAAAGTATTCTGAAATTAACTGAGGCGTTATTAAAATTCATATCTTTGATCTTGTCCACTTCATAGCGAGACTCAGAATTAATATTTAAGTAGGGTTTGTACTTGTATGTGAGGCTCTGTTTTCTTTCCTTCCCATGCAAGCTGATTAAAAAAGAACGGCCACCTTCCTCCCCCCCCGTGATGAATTATCGGTCTGTTAATTCTTACCCTGTCTCCTGGAGATCCAGTTTTCGCAGTTCCACACCACCTCCGTAACTCATTATCAAATAAAAGCCCATAAGCTCTATATATGCAGGTGTAAGATTATGATCACTGTTTTATTGTCGATAGCATTAACGTTTGAGTGCTGGTGTTGATAGATATGATGTTGCTGAGGATTTTCTGTAGAGAAATCTTTATTAATGGTGTATCCAAACATAATGAAAAATCATGAACTTCGCTTCTCCTGCTGTTTGCTTTCATCCAGATCTCTGCAAAGCTTAAGCAAAGTTTTTATGCCAGAGCAAACAGAGTTTTTCAGGTCAGACTTGTTCCAGCAGTGAGGCAGCAGTGCGGGAAGGGGACCTTTTCACTTAATGATGAACTCTGTTGTGTGGCCGCGCTTCCCCCCCTGCCCCCGCGCTCTTTGGCATACGCTTTTTTCTAATAAAATGCTGCCACATCTTGACTGATGATTTCACTGTGGATCTGTGCTCTAACAAGAATCTGTTTGAGAATGAAAGGCCTTTTCTTCCCAGCAAAGATGATCCGTGGTAGAGCTAGAGGCTGACATTTGAGGAGGGCTCTAATAATGAAATGAATTAAGGCAGTTTTCCCCTAGGATATTCTAGTGCGTGCATGGGTGAATTACAAACATCGGGTTTGTCTGGGTTGCAGGTCCTATAAACTCCCTCGGCTCAGAGCCTGCTTAGGAGTTCAGTTTCATGAACTTTAGTTTTCTTTTTTAAAAAACTAGCTGTAGTCTGCTAAAGGAAGAATGGGACCAATGAGCCCCCATGGCAGTAATTTTTCTTTTTTTCTGTACGATTTACAAGTTCTTATATTCTAAAGTTATTGGCCTATTCCGGGGATTGATGTGAGGTGAAGCGCATCCCTGTTTGAAGGCAAACACAGGTTACGCGGTGTTAACGAAATGAAGGCTGGGGGAAGGGGAGGTGTGCTGTGCAACGCAGTATCGATTTTCCCCTGTAAGTTTTTAAAATATCTATTAAGTGAAAAAAAAAAAAAAACAAAACCAATAAGACTATATTTGCTGTGAAAAGTATACTTGCTGGAATCATGCTGTACCTCTTCTTCCCCTGCTGATAGGGCTTTTTTTAATTATTTTTTTTTAATCACAGTGCTGAGAATGCTTTTGATCATCCCTTTACTGTACACCACTTAGGGTTTAATGGGGAACCTGACTCAAGGACATTGTGTATGTGGAATGTAATGCACTTAACAAATTAGAATGTCTGTCTGAAAACGTTGCTGCTCGTAAGATACTGGCTTGGAACTTACGCAGGCCTGAACTTGGTATCCATGCAATTGCATACGTAATAAATTGTATGCACAGCTGATTCCTGCCCTGAGTATAACATCCTAATCATTGGACCAAACAGTATTTTTCTAACAACAATTAAATAGGTAGCTGGAAATCTCCTTTTTCTTCTAAAACTTATCTTCCCACTTGAAAGCATTTTCACAATGCATCACAGGTTGGTCTGTAGCACTGTGACTAACACTTCTCACGTCTATTAAAGTTGTTTTAAAGTCAGGAGTAGGAGCGCTAGAAAGAGAACTATTGAAATACATGGAAAAAACCCCATTCTAATAAAATGAGAAGTCAGCTTTTAGAAAAGGGCAGAGGGGAAAAGAAAGGTCTGGCAAATAACAGAATAAAAGTAATCTTAATTTTTTTTATGAAACTGTGCAGCTTATTCATTTCAAGTAAGTGTCTCAAAGCATCCTTTTAAAATATCACCAACTGCTAAAATCGAATACTGTCATTTTATTGTAGTAACCGTAGGTTTGCTGATTTCATAATTGGCTTGGCTGGGGAGCTCACCTGTAGGGATTTTGCCAGTAGCCGTTCTTATCAATTTTTTAATAAATCCCACAGATTTGAGTACAGTAAATAATGAATGACACAGTGCTTGGTAAGTCAATATTGAATTTAATATAGGTTCCTGGAAACTTAAGTTTTACATGCAGATATTACTACGGTTCTTGCTTAAATAAAAAACACTGGATTTTGTTTACAAAAGGGAAAGGAGTAGAATTTGTAGGGTAGTTCTGGTAGAATTTAGTTCATGTTAGCGTTTCATAACTTCAGATTAACAGAGTACGTGGTGGGGTTGTGCTGACTGCAGAAAGCCCCATTTATGTTTCTGAATTTTCAGATCTGTCCAATTAGCATCAGTTCATAGGGAGTAACTCAGCAAGTACTCAAGCATGTGTTCTGCCACAGTGCAACTTCAGTGGGATTTAAGCACATGCTGAAGTACTTTTCTAGATAGAGACAAAGTTAAGATACAAATAAGGTGAGGTAGAAGTTACTTTACAATTAACAGTTTTGCTGAATTTTCTTTCCACTTAAATATTGTCAAGCAGTTTGTTTATGGACGTATGAAAATACTGCGAAGAAAATAAATTTCCTCTTGAAAATACTGCGAAGAAGATAAATTTCCTCTTTCACCAATAACTTTGAACACTTAAAAGTTTTGTGATGAAGAAAACATTTTTTTAAATTAAATTTTCCAATACTTTTCCTAATGTATTTCTTGACATAACTTGACTGTAAGATCTTTTTTTGAGTTTTGAAATGCCAAAAGGCAATACACGTAGGTGTTTTCTATAATGCTTAAGGTCTCTGATAATTAATTTTCACCCGGTGAAGCGATGGTTTCTACCTCCCACAATTCCCATTTATCTTTCCTATCACTCTCAGCTTAACAAAATGTGATGGCATCTAATTAAGTTTGCTCGTCTGTTATTTATGTATTAATTAGTGTGAGTATCATCTGAGTACTTCAAGAGAAAGGAAAAGGCTGAAAACACCTAAGAATAACTATACAAATGCTACAGGTTGGAAAGCTGACATCTCTTAGTAGTGAGCTTTATGTGGTCTATCATAACAAATTTAGCTTTTCTGCACAGTTAGTAATCAGCCACATCTGGTCCGAAAGTTTCCACGTGGCACCATTGACTATATACTAAAGAAGCTGCCCCAGATGAAAAAGGGTGCATTACCACCAGCTAAAAATGAACATACATGAGGCGGACCAGGATAACTTAAGTTTTTTTCTTTCTGAAGAGCTATTTTATGAAAAACTGTTGTTCAGAATGGTGTATTAGGGTAAGCTTTGGCAAGGGGTTCTTTGGGGCTGTTGGTATAACATAAATCGGGCAGGTGACTTTTTCAGAAAGTTGCATTTCTCAAGCATTTGACACTTTGCTCTACATATCCTGCTAAAAGAAGCGGAGCTCCGCACAGAAAAGGGGTATCACGCTGTGGGAGCTGAGCCGAGAGTTTTCTCCAGTCATTGAGGAAAACTGGCACATAGGCCTGCTGGCTTCTCTGAACACTGTCTTAACGACTAGGTAATTGGACATGTCTAAAAGA